>Ga0079221_10000178_pt1 | contig 15044 bp, 15 predicted proteins | sample GAAS200_FD_75069 | JGI IMG/M metagenome (GOLD analysis project Ga0079221, IMG submission 75069) | Agricultural soil microbial communities from Georgia to study Nitrogen management - GA AS200 | ecosystem: Environmental > Terrestrial > Soil > Agricultural land | place: USA: Georgia | collected... | reverse complement strand
ACCGGTGATGAAACGAAAATTATTTTTCCTGCTCAATGCCCCGTCTGTGGAGACGAGTTGGTAAAACCTGAAGGCGAAGCTGTTTGGCGCTGCGTGAATATCAATTGTGAAGCGCAGGTGGTAGAGCGTATTATTCATTTCGTAAGCAAAGATGCGATGGATATTAAAACTTTTGGTGAGGCCAATGTGAGAAAATTTTATTCTCTTGGTTTGATCACAAACATTCCCTCTATTTATTCTATAGACTTTGATAAAGTTGCTGCGCTGGAAGGATTCAAACAAAAATCCATTGATAACCTGCGGACAGCGATTGAAAAATCCAAGTCCCAAAATTTGAATCGTTTGATATTTGGCCTGGGCATCAGATATGTTGGTGAAACCACCGCCAAAACGCTGTCAAAAAGCATTGATACAATTTTTGACCTGCCAAAATTTTCAGTTGAAGACTTTCAACAGTTAAAGGATATCGGAGAAAAAGTAGCACAAAGTGTTTATGATTTTTTTCATAATCAGGATAATCTCCAAATCATTCAGGAGTTAGCTGATAAAGGATTAAACATGAAAGGCGATAAATCCGAAACGGTAAACGGAAAGTTGTCGGGCCAAACATTTTTATTTACCGGAACACTGCCCACACTGAAAAGAAATGACGCCGAGAAAATGGTGGAAGCAAACGGAGGCAAATTGCTTTCTTCTGTAAGCGCTAATCTGAATTACCTGGTAGCAGGCGATTCTGCAGGCAGCAAACTGGCTAAAGCCCAAAAATTAAAAACAGTGAAAATCATCAGCGAAGCCGATTTTTTAAATCTCATCCAAAGTTAGTTTTGTAACTTCATCAATAAAACTGAGCTATGATCAAAAAACTTAGCGGTGAAATATGGAAGCCTCTTAAATTTAAAGGAGTGCAGTCAATGAGGAATAAATATGCCATCTCATCACATGGGCGTGCAGCAAGCTACAAAGAAGATGTTCTGGCTGACGGAAAGCTTCTGAATGGATCACTTACCAGCGGATACCGCTCGCTAAATCTTAGATTAAACGATGGTAGCACAACGCTTTATTTGCATCGCGAAGTAGCAAAACTTTTCAATCCCAAATCTTCTCCAAAACAGAAATATGTAGTCCATCTTAATCATCAAAAAACTGATAACCGTGCTAAAAATTTAAAATGGGCTACGCAACAAGAAGTAATTGAGCATCAGCAAAAAAGTCCGCAACGAAAGGAATATAAAAAATCGCAGGTATCACGTAAAAACGGATTAAAGCTGAATGAATCACAGGTAAAAAACATAAAGGCAATGTTGGCCAATCCGCGTCGCAAGCTCACTCACAAGCAAATCGCTGAAAAATTCAATATTAGCCCTATGACGGTTTATCGCATAAAGAGCGGCGAAAACTGGTCTGGTATTTCGTGAGAAAACTCTCTTTACTATCCTTATTTTCCTCCCTAAATTTTTAATAATTTGATTACCGCTTCTACGCTGTCTTTTTTAAAATCTTTAAAAAAGAATAATAATAAACCATGGTTTGATGCCAACAAGAGCAAGTATCTTGAAGTGAGAAATAATTTCGAAGAATTTGTTGCTTTACTGCTTCAGAAAATGGCGCTGTTTGATGAAGACCTTAAAGAATTGGAATATAAAAATTGCCTGTTTAGAATCAATCGTGATGTGCGCTTTTCAAAAGACAAAACCCCTTACAAAATCAACTTTAGCGCTTCTTTCAACAAAGGAGGCAAAAAATCAATTTATGCCGGATATTACCTTCATCTGCAACCAGGCGGCAACAGTTTTATCGGGGGAGGACTATGGAGGCCGGAACCGGAGCAATTAAAAAAGGTAAGACAGGAAATTGATTATTGTTTTCCTGAATTTAAAAAAATAATAGAAGTCCCTGCGTTCAAAAAAAATTATGGCGGATTGGAAAAAGATCAAAATCAAATGCTGATAAATATTCCTAAGGGATACGAAAAAGAAAATCTCGCAGCAGATTTTTTAAAAATGAAAAGTTTTGTTGCTAGTAAAAATATCGCGGACGTTGACCTCACAAATCCAAAATTCATGAATCAAATTGTTGACTCCTACAAAACCCTGAAGCCTTTACTAAATTTCATCAACCGATCATTTGAATAATCTCTTTTAAAAATTGAAACGTGCGATTAAAAATTAACGGCGGGGAACTACAGTATGATTTTGCCTTGAAAAATTGTCAGGATAATAAGGTAACACAGGATATAAACTTTTTTCTGTACTTACACTCCCTGAGATAGAAAAGGTTCTGGCATCGTTGATGTACATTACTCCCATCGATGCCGCCGGATACAGGCCGAAATAATTTTGACTAAAATTATGGTTTGAAAAGTTTTTATTAAATCCATTTAAGTAGGAAGGATTAATATTTATATAAGACGGAGCAACTGTAACATTCGCAAAGGCAAACCAATTGTCATTGATTCGCCTGTTAAGCTGAAGACCCAGTGGCGCGGAAAAAACTGATGCGTTGCCTCCCTTAAAAAACGAAACCGTTGTAGATAAACCGCGGTAAGAACTGAAAAACCATTTTTTCGGAAACAAACTATCCTGCTGATGCTGAACACTAAAATTACCGGCATTATCATATTGCGTGGATGATTGCGATTGAACGGTAGAAAAGATCAACAATGCTATGGCTAAAAGTGTAATGCGCATCCTTTGAAAATTAAACTTAAAATTAAAGATAAAAAATTCAAAAGACAATATCAATGAGCCAATAATAACTTTCCTTTCGGTAAATTCTGTTATTAAAATTTTTCAAATCTTTCCCGATTACGTTTCATGTTATTTATTATCTTTATATGGTTGACAACAACAAGGAAACAGGTCCTTCTTACCAGGGAATTACACCATCAAAGTTTTGTACAGAAGGTGACTTTAAAAAGCCTGATCGTTTATGTTTATTACCATTCAGTTTCCGCTGTTTGATTACCGCTACATGAAGGCAGACCCACACCGCACAGAAAAGCCTAACTGGTCTGATGCGGGTAGAAATGGAAACAACAGGGTTCGTTATTTCGGGGAAACATTTGATCGAAAAACGCCTTACCTCGGCCCGTGGGATGATGAAAAAAAATATTGTAATGCCAGGAGTGTCATAAATCTTTGCGGCCTCGGGGATAAAGTGGGTAAGTATTGAAACAGTAAATACCATCAGCTTTAAAACTTTTTTCCCTGGAAAAAAATTTATACCCTGCTACACCGACAAAATATTTTTAGAAAACGAATTTTTTGTAGACGATACTCAAAAAGCAATAGAAAAAAAAATTGAAGACCTTAAAATAAGGATTCAACAAAGGCAGGGTGATTCGAGTGACCTTGATGAAAAAAAGAAAAGGCTGATTGCGTTAAGAAATAATTTTCCCGTTTTAATAAATTATTTGAACAATAATTTTTGTCTTGATTTTACACCAGCAAAGCTTGAGTCAAACTTTGCAGCACTTTTAAAAGCGATAAAATCGTAAAGCCGCTTTTTATTCAACCAGCGGTAAACAGACAAATATCACAGGTTTTTATTCTCAAACTAAACCTACGCCTCCATATAACTTTCTACGAGCTCACACGTGCAAATCAAATGCCTGTCACCATAAGTATTATTCACTCTGCTTACGGCCGGCCAGAATTTATTTTCTTTCAGATAATCCAGCGGGAATGCGGCTTTGCTCCGCGGATAAGCATGATTCCATTCATCAGCAGTAACGACTGCTAAAGTGTGTGGCGAGTTTTTCAGCACATTATCTTTCTTGTCTGATTCACCGTTTTCAATGCTTTTTATTTCTTCGTAAATAGAAATTAGTGCATCGCAAAATTTGTCCAACTCTTCCTTGTTTTCACTTTCGGTTGGTTCTATCATGATGGTTCCTGCCACCGGGAAACTGAGTGTCGGGGCATGAAAGCCGTAATCCATCAGCCTTTTGGCAACATCTTCGGCTTCAATTCCGGCGCTGTTTTTAAAAGGCCGAAGGTCAACGATAAATTCATGAGCGCAGGTTCCACCTTTTCCGGTAAACAAAATTTTGAAATATTTTTTCAAACGCGCCTTCATATAGTTGGCATTCAGGATAGCATATTCAGTTGACTTTTTCATTCCGCTTTCGCCGAGCATTTTTATGTAAGCATAACTAATTAATAGAATGCTTGCAGAACCGTATTGTGCTGCACTAACTGTTCCTTCATTGTTCTTTCCGGGTAAGAAAGGTGCAAGTTTTTCATTCACACAAATTGGTCCCATTCCCGGGCCGCCACCGCCATGAGGAATGGCAAAGGTCTTATGCAAATTCAAATGACAAACCTCAGCGCCAATAAAACCAGGCGATGTCAAACCGACCTGGGCATTCATGTTAGCACCGTCCATGTAAACCAGTCCGCCGTTTTCATGAACGATGTCACAAATTTCTTTGATGCCTTCCTCAAAAACTCCATGAGTGGATGGATAAGTTACCATCAACCCTGCAAGTGAATCTTTATTTTTTTGCGCCTGCAATTTCAAATCTTCAATATCAATATTTCCCTGTTCATCACATTTGGTAACCACCACTTTAAAGCCCGCCATCACTGCACTTGCCGGATTGGTTCCGTGCGCAGAAATCGGAATGAGAATTACATTTCTATGTGTATCGTTTTTATTTTCATGATATCTCCTGATAGCCATCAAGCCTGCAAATTCTCCTTGTGCGCCACTGTTTGGTTGAAGAGAGCAAGCAGCAAATCCGGTGATGGTTGACAACAATTTTTCCAGGTCTTTTACAATAAAATCATAACCTTCCGTTTGAGATGAAGGGGCAAACGGATGAATTTTGCTGAAATGCGTCCAACTCACAGGAACCAGTTCTGTAGCGGCATTCAGCTTCATTGTGCACGATCCCAATGCGATCATTGATTGGGTGAGTGAAAGATCTTTATTCTCCAACGTTTTTAAATAACGCATCATTTCTGTTTCGCTGTGGTACTTTTTAAAAACCGGATTTTGTAAAAAATCCGAAGTCCTGAGAAGTGAACCAGGAATATTGTTCAGCGCTGTTTCATCGTCAAAAGTGATGACTGAAGTATCAATATCTTTTGCAGAATTAAAAACATGCAAGATTTCAAGAACATCATGTTTCGTGGTGGTTTCATCCAAAGAAATGGTAACCAGATCATCAGCAGAAAAATGAAAATTCATTTCGTTTTGCTGTGAAATATTGAACAGTTTTTCACGATTATCAATTTTGAAAGTGATCGTATCAAAATAATTTTTGGTCACCAATTCATAACCGCTTTCCTGCAACTGCTCAGCAAGTGTTTGCGTTAATAAAGTAACTCTTTCAGCAATTTCTTTCAGCCCTTCCGGGCCGTGATACACTGCATACATTGCGGCCATATTTGCCAGCAGAGCCTGTGCGGTACAAATATTTGAAGTAGCTTTTTCACGGCGGATGTGTTGCTCTCTTGTTTGCAAAGCCATGCGAAGCGCGCGATTATTTTGCGCGTCGATACTTACACCAATAATCCTTCCGGGGATGTTTCTTTTGAATTCATCTTTTGTTGAAAAGAAGGCTGCGTGTGGTCCGCCAAATCCCATTGGCACGCCAAAACGCTGCGAAGAGCCAACCGCCACATCAGCGCCTAATTCACCGGGAGGAGTTAATAAAGTCAAAGCCAGTAAATCAGTTGCCATCACCACCTGCGCATTCGCTAAATGCACTTTTTCTATGAAGTTGCGGTAATCTTCAATGCTGCCTTCGCTGTTCGGCTATTGTACAATTGCGCCAAAATATTTTTCATTTAATTCTGCTCTCTTATAATCTCCAAAAACCAGTTCAATTCCCACAGGTTTTGCCCTGGTGATTAAAATTTCCTTTGTTTGTTCAAACATTTTTTCATCCACCAAAAACTTACCTGCAGCGATGTGATCGTGGTCTTTATTTTTATGGTTGAAAAGCATGGCCATTGCTTCGGCCGCAGCGGTTCCTTCGTCGAGCAAACTTGCATTGGCAATTGGCAAGGCCGTTAAGTCACTCACCACCGTTTGAAAATTCAATAAGCTTTCCAAACGGCCCTGTGCAATTTCTGCCTGGTAAGGCGTGTATTGCGTGTACCATCCGGGATTTTCAAAAAGGTTTCTTAAAATAACGGAAGGCGTAATCGTATCATAATAACCCTGGCCAATGTATGATTTAAAAACCTTGTTTTTATTGGCGATTTTTTTTAATTCGGTCAGGTACTCAAATTCGCTGATTGGATCTGCAATGTCCAGTTTTTTTTGCAACCGTATTTGCGAAGGAACTGTTTTATCAATTAATTCATCGAGAGAGGCAACGCCAATGGTGGCAAGCATTTCATTAGTTTCGGTTTCATCAGGGCCAATATGTCTTGAGGCAAAATCTGAGGATTGTTTTTCAAAAAGACTCATAAAAAATTATTGCTTTTTATTCTCACAGTAAACCAACAAAAAAGCGCTTTTTTTATTTTGCTGTGAAAATGACGGCGCGAAGTTACAATTAGAAATGTTATTAAAAGTTTAGGAAAACGAAGAAGTTTTTGAGAAAAATTGTACCATAACAAAAGTAAAATAAAGAGCAAAGTTCAAAACCTAAAGCAATTATTTAATTATCTTTATTACTAAGAAACTATTAAATATGTCAACCACCTACCATTTGGAATCCGCCGATGAGTTAAATTCAGATTTATTAGAATCTATTAAGGCTATGTACAAATCAAAGCCCATAACTATTACTGTTGAAGAAGATAATTTTGACCTGGATAGCGATATGAAGGCCATCCTGAATGAGCGATTGGAAGAGGATGAGAGTACTTATCTTTCCGCAGAAACATCAATAAATCTTCTTAAGAAAAAATATGGCTTATAAGATAATTGTGTCTCCACGTGCTCAAAGCGAAATTGAAGATGCGATTGATTATTATTCTTTAGAAAGTATTGCCGCTCCAAAACAATTTACAGATTTTCTTGAGTATGCTTATAAATCTTTAGAATTATCGCCATTTTTTAAAATCCGGTATAAAAATATAAGAGCTTTAAAAATTAAAAAGTTTCCTTATTCCCTGTATTTTGTTGTCAACGAAAAAACCGGCTCTGTTAGAATACTTTCGTGTTTTCATCACAAAAGGAATCCTAATAAAAGGCCAAAAAATTAAACAACTGCATCCTTAGCGCCTCACGGTTTATCTTTGCAAAATGCATGAAGACATTCTGAAAAACTGGGAAAAAAGATCCGCTGAAAATCAGAAGAAATATAAAAATTTTTTAAAGCGCGCCGATAAGAACAAAGTGCTGAAACAGTTGCCTGACCTGCATGAGGAAGCTTTTGAAAAAATTGATTGCCTTTCATGCGCCAACTGCTGCCGCAATTATTCTCCAAGATTTAAAACGCCGTATATCAAAAGAATTTCAAAACATTTGAAAATGAAGGAAGGTGCTTTTATTGAAACCTATCTGCGCCTTGATGAAGATGGAGATTTTGTTGCCAAAACTTCGCCCTGCCCCTTTTTAGGAGAAGACAATTTTTGTACGATTTATGAAAACCGCCCTTCAGACTGTCATCGTTTTCCTTACACCGATGAAGATGTGATTTTTAAACGCCCTGCGATCACTTTAAAGAATTCAACTTTTTGCCCTGCGGTTTATTTTGTGTTGGAAAAACTTTCATTCAAATGAAGTGTTTCAAAACAACTACCTATACAAACGACAAAACATAAATTCATCCTATTTGCTCGTTTACTGCGCCGGTTGCGTTTCCGGTAAATTTGAATGGTATTGACTTTCGCTGAACCAGGGAGTTAGCTAATTTTCCTATTTTCACATTCTCAAATTCAATTCATGGAAATAGAAATTAATAAAGAATCCATAGCCAGCCGGTTTATGCGTTATGTGCAGATCGACACGCAAAGCGATCCGAGGAGTGGCATTCATCCTTCTACCCAAAAGCAAAAAAATTTGAGCAAAATTCTTGTTGAAGAGTTGCAGCAAATCGGAATTGCAGATGCGGAATTGGATGAATATGGATATGTGTATGCAACGATTCCTTCGAATACTGACAAGAATGTTCCGGTGATTTGTTTTTGCAGCCATGTGGATACAGCGCCCGATTGCAGCGGAACCAATGTAAAGCCGATTCTTCACAAAAATTATAACGGAGAAGATATCACATTGCCCGACGATCCTTCTCAGGTTTTGTCAGCGGTAGTTTATCCTTATTTAAAAAACCACATTGGCAGCGATATTATCACGGCAAGCGGCCATACGCTTTTGGGAGCCGATGATAAAAGTGGCGTTGCTACAATCATGCAGGCCACAGATTTTCTAATGAAAAATCCTTCTGTAAAACATGGAAAAATAAGAATTCTTTTTACTCCTGATGAAGAAATTGGCGAAGGAACAAAGATGCTGGATATGAAAAAATTGGCTGCTGATTTTGGATACACTTTGGACGGTGGCAAAGCAGGGAGTCTCGAAGATGAAACGTTCAGCGCTGATGGAGCTACGATCATTATCAACGGAGTAATTTCTCATCCGGGTTATGGGAAAAACACACTGGTCAATGCGCTGAAAGTTGGTGCAGAAATTTTGCATGCACTTCCGGCCAATGAATGGTCGCCGGAAACCACAGAAAAAAAGCAAGGTTTTGTTCATCCGGTTCGCTTTGATGGAATTGCAGAAAGAGCCACTTTGGAATTTATTATCAGAGATTTTGATGACGAAAAATTAAAGCAACACGGAGAGAAATTAAGACAAATTGCAGAGGATGTTGTCAATCATTATAAAGGTGCGTCCATAGACTTTACGATTCGCGAACAATACAGAAATATGAAGAGAATTTTGGATCAGCACCCGCAGGTTGTCCAATTCGCTGCAGAAGCTATAAAGCGCGCGGGTCTTGATGTTACGACCGAAAGCATCCGTGGTGGAACGGATGGAAGCCGCCTGAGTTATATGGGTTTGCCTTGCCCGAACTTGTTTACAGGCATGCAGGCAATTCATTCAAAATTAGAATGGATTGGCGTGAATGATATGGCCAAAGCCGCAGAGACCATTGTGCATTTGTGTATGATTTGGGAAGAGAAAAGCGAATAATTTTAATTGTTACATGTCCCCGTTAATAAATAAGTTAAAGTTTATTATATGATTTTATTGATCTTTCAAATTTGAAATTACTTTTTACATTTGTTGCTAAACCAATTTAAATGGATTTATTTTTTTTGCAGGTTGATTCAAGCGCATTAACTCACCCGGTTACACAAACTCAAAACTTATGGGAAACCCTTGAAAGGGGAGGTGTTTTGATGATTCCGCTTGGGCTTCTTTTTCTGGCGGCGTTGTATTTCTTTTTTGAAAGGCTGATTGCCATAAAAAAAGCATCAAAAATTGATGATAATTTTATGCGGATCATTCGCGATCATGTGGTAAACAGCAATGTAGCCGCTGCAAGAAGTTTTTCAAAAAATAATGAAAATCCTGTAGCCAGAATTATTGATAAAGGAATTCAAAGAATTGGAAAACCTATCGATGCAATAGAAAAGAGTATGGACAATGTAGGTGCGCTGGAATTATACAAGCTGGAAAAAAATCTTTCTATCATTTCAATAGTTGCCCGCATCGCACCGTTATTTGGTTTCCTCGGAACTATCATTGGAATGCTGGCCTTGTTCAAAGGAATTGCAGCCAGTACTGAATATACAGCCAACACGATAGCAGATGGGATTTATATAAAAATGATTACTTCTGCCACAGGACTTATCATCGGAATTTTAGCCTATATCGGCCATAGCTATCTGGTGACACAAATACACCGGATTGAAAATAAAATGGAAATTGCGAGCGCAGAATTTGTAGATATTTTGCAGGAGCCTACACATTAAAATCACACAGCTAAATAGTTATAAAAGCCTAAAATGAGTATCAGGAAAAGATTTAAAGAGGACGATACCGAACTGGACACAAGTCCGTTAAACGATATTCTTTTTATCCTCATGTTTTTCTTTCTCATCATTTCTACAATGGCCAATCCGAATGTAATTAAAATGAATAATCCACGCGCATCCAGCGACACGAAAGCCAAGCAAAGCGTAATTGTGAGCATCAACAAAAACAAACAGGTTTATATCGGCCAGGATGAAATTCCCTTTGACTCACTGGAATCAGTGCTCAGAGGTCGTTTGCCGCTTGGTGATTCCTTAACTAAACCGGCTGTGGTAATCAATGCCGATTCTTTAGTGCAATGGGGCGATATTGTGAAAATCATGGAAGTGGCAAAAAAATTAGGCGCTACCACTTCCGCTTCAGTCCATAAATAATTGTTGCTACCTTGCCTTTACCATTCTCTCTTTGCCAAAAATATCTCTTTTTATTTCTGAAATAAATCCTGCATTTTCAAAAATAATTTTTACTTGTTTGGCGTATTCTTCATGTACTTCCACATAAATTTTTCCTCCCGATTTCAAATGTGTTTCAGAAAATTCAACGATCTTTTTATAAAAAACAAAAGGGTCATTATTTTCAACAAATAAAGCAATCGCCGGTTCAAAATCGGTAACATTTTTTGCAAGGATTTCTTTTTCGTTGAATGGAATATAAGGTGGGTTGCTAACTATCCTGTCATAAGTCTGAAGCGGCTTCCACGCATTTTCATTTAAAAAATTAATTTGAAAAAAATTAACTGGCGTATTCAATTCAGTTGCATTTTTTTTTGCTACTGACAACGCTTTTTCACTTATATCAATGGCGGTAATATTTGAATCGGGCAATTCTTTTTTTAATGCAACAGCAATACATCCGCTACCTGTGCCAATATCGATGATATTTGCTGGCCTACCGTCAGGCATGGTCGGTTTGCTATCTCTTTCTTTTTTAAAATCATTGATGATCCACTCAATCAGTTCTTCTGTTTCAGGTCGTGGAATTAACACATTTTCATCTACAAGAAATTTCATTTTATAAAACCAGGCTTCCTTCAAAACATATTGGACCGGCTTGTGTTTCAGCAGTTCTTTCAACGCATTTTTTAATCTTTTCAAATGAGTTGCATTCAATTCCCCATTTTTATTTTCTCTTCTTTCCCATTTTTTTAAACCCGTCACATTTTCAAAAACCCAGTCCGAAATATTATCCGCTTCGCGGTCTTCGTAAATCGCTTTTAAACTGTTTACAAGATCCATATAAGCCTTTCCTGTTGTCATTCACACAAACTTAATTATTTTGTGAAGCAATCATTTTAAAATAATTCATTTGACTAAAGAAGAACAATACATGAGCCGTTGCATTCAACTGGCAAAGTTGGGAGCCGGAAATGTAGCGCCTAATCCAATGGTGGGCGGGGTTTTGGTTTATGAGAATAAAATTATCGGGGAAGGCTATCACCAAAGGTTTGGCGAAGCGCATGCAGAAGTAAATTGTATCAATAATGTTGCTGAAGAAAATAAATCACTGATCGAAAAAAGCACGATGTATGTTTCGCTTGAACCTTGCGCGCATCATGGCAAAACGCCGCCGTGTTCCGATTTGATCATTCAAAAAAAAATAAAAAAGGTAATTGTTGGCTGCCAGGATATTTTTAAAGAAGTGGCAGGCAAAGGAATTGAAAAACTGGAAAATGCAGGCGTAGAAGTGATTACGGGCGTTTTGGAACATGAATGCCGCGATTTAAATAGACGCTTTTTTACTTTTCATCAAAAACAACGGCCTTATATTATTTTGAAATGGGCGCAAAGCGCGAATGGAAAAATTGGTTCCGATGGAAATGAAAGAATTTTGATCAGCAATGATTACAGCAATCGCCTGGTGCATAAATGGCGAAGTGAAGAAGCGGCCATTTTGGTTGGAACAAATACAGTTTTAAAAGATGATCCATCGTTGACAACAAGATTATGGAAAGGGAATAATCCGGTAAGAGTTGTGATTGATAAAGAATTGAAAATTGCATCTTCATTCAAAATATTTAATGAGGAAGCGAAGACAATTGTTTTTACTGTCTTAAAAAATGCTGCAGAAAAAAATGCTCAATTCATTAAACTGAATCGGCAAAATTTTCTTAAGGAAATGCTTCATTCTCTTTTTGAAAATAATATTCAAAGTGTGTTGGTAGAAGGCGGCACAAAAACGTTGCAATCTTTTATTAATGCCAGTTTGTGGGACGAGGCCAGAATTATTACTAGCAAAGAAATGATCATTGAAAACGGAGTAGAAGCGCCGGAAATGAAAGGCTTTGTCAACTGCGGGCCGCAAAAATATTTTTCAGACACGATAGATTTTTTTTACAGAAAATAAGAATTCGCGTTTTTTGTTGGTTTACTGCCTGCGATGAAGATTGCGCCCAAAACAAAATGAACTTTTTTGTAAATTTGCAGCCATCGAAGTGAATATATTTATGTTCACTTTTTTTATCATTTTTATCAGCATTTAATTTCAAAATATGTTTGACTCTTTAAGCGACCGCCTCGACACCGCGTTTAAGAATTTGAAAGGCCAGGGAAGAATTACAGAATTGAATATCGCTTCTACTGTAAAAGATATTCGCCGGGCATTGGTAGATGCGGATGTCAACTATAAAATTGCCAAAGAATTTACTGACACGATCAAGGAAAAAGCTACAGGTGAAAAAGTGATCAACGCCGTTAGCCCCGGTCAGCTAATGGTGAAAATCGTAAAGGATGAATTGACCGACCTGATGGGCGGCGTAGAAACCGATCTGGATCTCAGTGGAAACCCGGCAATTATTTTAATTGCAGGCTTGCAGGGTAGTGGTAAAACAACTTTCAGTGGAAAGCTGGCTAATTATTTAAAAACAAAAAAAGGAAAATCGCCATTGTTGGTTGCGGGCGACGTTTACAGGCCTGCGGCGATAGAACAATTAAAAGTTTTGGGTGGACAAATCAATGTAGATGTTTATAGCGAACCTGAAAATAAAAACGTAGTCGAAATTGCGCAAAACGCGATAAAAGAAGCCAAAACAAAAAATAAAAATGTAGTCATCATAGATACTGCCGGACGTTTGGCCATAGATGAAGTGATGATGACAGAAGTTGCCAATATCAAAAATGCATTAAACCCAAAAGAAATATTGTTTGTCGTAGACAGCATGACTGGCCAGGATGCAGTAAATACGGCCGCAGCGTTTAATCAGCGCCTCAATTATACCGGAGTAGTGCTTACCAAACTGGACGGTGACACACGCGGTGGCGCGGCCATTTCGATAAAATATACCGTAAACAAGCCGATCAAATTCGTAAGCAGCGGCGAAAAGCTGGATACGCTCGATGTGTTTTACCCGGAGCGTATGGCGCAGAGAATTTTGGGCATGGGCGATATCGTAAGTTTGGTAGAAAAAGCGCAGGAACAATTTGATGAAGCCCAGGCAGCGAAGCTGGAAAAGAAAATCCGGAAAAATCAATTTGATTTCGAGGATTTCAAAACGCAATTACAGCAGATAAAAAAGATGGGAAACCTCAAGGATTTGATGGGCATGATTCCCGGCGTAGGGAAACAGATAAAAGATGTGGATATTAACGATGATGCATTCAAAGGAATTGAAGCCATTATCAATTCGATGACCCTGTTAGAACGACGTAACCCCGATTTGATTAACCCAAGCCGTAAACAAAGAATTGCCAAAGGATCCGGAAAAGATATTTCTGAAGTAAATCAATTTCTCAAACAATTTGACCAGATGAAAAATATGATGAAAATGATGAATAAAATGCCGATGGGCAGGCTGGCCGGATTGGGTAAAAGATAAATTTTCATGAAATCCGGATAAATGGTGAATTTTAATTAAGCTAATGCAACTTTTTTTTATAAAATCACCATTATGTTTTGCAATTTTCGTGCACACATCTTATCTTCGCTGTCCTTTTTAGAAACCCAATTTAATCACCACCCAAAAAAATTTCTATTTTTTATGGCTGTAAAAATGAGATTGCAACGACATGGCTCGAAAAAGAGACCATTCTACTTTATCGTAGTTGCAGATTCCCGTAGCCCTCGCGATGGCAAATTTATTCAGAAACTCGGTTCTTACAATCCATTGACCGTTCCTGCCACAATCCAGGTTGACCGTCAAAAAGCATTGGAATGGCTGCACAAAGGTGCTCAGCCAACTGATACCGTTCGTCGTATTTTAAGTTTTAAAGGTGTACTATACCTGAAGCACTTGCTTCGTGGTGTGTCTCTTGGCTTGTTTGACGAAGCTGCTGCTATGGAAAAATTTACCAAATGGAGCAGTGAGCATGATTCTGAATTTGCAAAAAGACAGGAGAATCATAAAAAAGCAAAAGCCGCAGGCCGCCCTGCATTTGTGAAAAAATCAGAAGGCCCGAAGGCTGCCCGATCAGAAGCATCTGATAAGGCTCCAAAGGCTGAAACTCCCGGCGAGTAACTGCAAACTTAAAGAAGCTTTAAAAAGCTGCCTCTCGCGAGGTGGCTTTTTTTTATTTCTTAACCTCTATTGCTAATCTTTGCTCAAAATGAGCATTATAAAGATTAAGAATTCTTTTGTTTTTCAAACGGCATTATTGTTGGACTTTCAATTTTCAAAATTTTAATCATTATGAAAGTTGCAAAAATAATTCCTGTATTGTCTATGCTTGCAGGACTGATGCTTGCATTTACCAATGCAAAATGCCAGGATAAACAAAAGGAAATAGAAAAGATTGACGCAAGTATCGCGGTATTGAAAGATTTTAGCCAAATGAAAGAAAGCATTCCCAGGGAATTGATGCAAATAACGGAAGGAATTATTGTGGTTCCTAAATTAATCAATGCCGGATTTGTAATCGGCGGCAAAAGGGGAAAAGGCATTGCCATTGTAAAATTGGAAGATGGCACCTGGAGCAATCCCGTATTTGTAACCATCACAGGCGGAAGCGTCGGTTTCCAGGCAGGCGTCCAGGCTGTAGATTTGGTTTTGGTATTTAAAAACCGGGAAACGTTGGAAGATATAGGAAACGGCAGCTTCACGCTGGGAGGCGATGTGTCTGTAACGGCCGGACCTGTAGGAAGAAGCAGCACAGCCAGCACCGATT
>Ga0079221_10000177_pt1 | contig 15066 bp, 7 predicted proteins | sample GAAS200_FD_75069 | JGI IMG/M metagenome (GOLD analysis project Ga0079221, IMG submission 75069) | Agricultural soil microbial communities from Georgia to study Nitrogen management - GA AS200 | ecosystem: Environmental > Terrestrial > Soil > Agricultural land | place: USA: Georgia | collected... | reverse complement strand
TTACCGTGGAGCGGTTGCCAAGTTCCATCGAAGCCTCTTACCTGCAAGTGTTCACGATGACAAAGGAGAGCCCGAGCGATGACCGCGAACGATGAGCTGCAAATCGAGATTTTCTCCACAACTCCGCAATCGAAAGATCGTCCGCGCGAAACGTATGTGCAGCAAGTAATTGACGTGGCACGCTGGAGCGAAGAAGTCGGCTGCACCGCCATCTTGGTCTATACGGATAACTCGCTGGTGGACGCCTGGCTGGTCTCCCAGATCATCATCGAGAATACGAAAAGGCTGTGTCCTCTCGTGGCCGTGCAACCCGTTTACATGCACCCGTACACGGTGGCGAAGATGGTCTCTACTTTTGGCCATCTCTATCAACGGCGCATCTATCTCAACCTTGTCGCCGGCGGATTCAAGAATGACCTGATCGCGTTGAATGACAACACGCCGCACGACGACCGTTATTTGCGCTTGATCGAGTACACCACCATCATTCGAATGCTGCTCTCCAGTCCCGATCCGGTGACCTTCGAGGGCAAATATTACAAAGTGCAAGCGCTGCGCATGACGCCCCCGCTGGACCCCGAGCTATTTCCGGGAATGCTGATCTCCGGCTCTTCCGAGGCGGGCCTTGCGGCCGCCAAAGCGATCGGCGCGACGCCCGTGCAATATCCCAAGCCGGCCAAAGAGTACCAATCGGCGCCCCGCAATCGCGATAAGGCCGGAATTCGCGTGGGCATCATCGCCCGGCCGACCACGGCGGAAGCATGGAGCGTCGCCATGGAAAGATTCCCCGGCGACCGCAAAGGGCAACTTGCGCACCAGTTGGCCATGCGCCTCTCCGATTCGGTCTGGCACAAGCAATTATCGGAAATGGCGCAGGCAAATGGCGATCTGCAGGGCGTGTATTGGATGTGGCCCTTCGAGAATTACCAGACCTTCTGCCCTTATCTGGTGGGAAATTATGAGGAAGTGGCCGACGAGATCTCCCGCTACATTCGAAGCGGCTACCAGACATTCATACTCGATATTCCGCCGGCCCGCGATGAGCTGAACCACGTCCGCGCGGCCTTCGATTGTGCATCTCGCGCGGTGGCTCTATGAAACACCTCCTGCAAGACTGGGTCACCCGGCAAGCTGAATCGCGCCCGGACGCGCGCTGCATCATCTTCGCAAACGAGATTGTCACCTACGCGGAGCTGGAGCAGCGCAGCAACCAGCTCGCGCATTTGTTGCGGGAGGGCGGCTGCCGCAAGGGAGACCGAGTCTGCATCCTGATGCCAAAATCACCCGAGGCCGTGCTGAGCATGATCGGCGCGCTCAAGGCGGGTTGCATGCACGTGCCCATAGATTCGGCCAGTCCCGCCGCCCGAATCGCACGCATTCTGGAAGTCTGCGAGCCGCGCTGGATCCTGGCGGCGGGCGAGGCCGGGCCTCTCGTTGACGAGTTGCTCGCTGACGAGAGGTTTCGCGGACGTATTTTGGTGGGATGGCTCGACCGGGAAAAGTTGTCGGCGAAGGTGTTTCAACCCGCTTTTACGCGCCCCGATCTCGAACAGGCGTGCGCGGACGGCATTCCGCAGCAATGCGAGCCTTCCGATGGCGCTCATATCCTGTTCACCTCCGGCTCGACAGGGATTCCCAAAGGCGTGGTGATCACGCATTCGAATGTGACCGCGTTTGTCAATTGGGCCCTCGAACATTTCGGCATCAACCATACCGATCGTTTTTCCGGGCACACGCCGTTTCATTTCGATCTCTCCACGTTCGATATCTTCGGAACTTTTGCGGCCGGGGCCGAGCTTCACCTCGTTCCGCCGGGCGTCGCGCTACTGCCGCCCAAGCTGGTGGAGTTCATTCGCAATTCGCGGCTGACGCAATGGTTTTCCGTTCCTTCGGTGCTCAACTACATCGCGAAATTCAACGCGCTTCGCCAAGGTGATTTCCCGTCGCTGCGTCGCGTGCTTTGGTGCGGAGAAGTCTTACCTACACCCGCTTTGATTTACTGGATGCAGCATCTACCGCATGTGCGATTCACGAATCTTTACGGGCCCACCGAAGCGACCATCGCCAGCAGCTACTACGATGTGGCGGCCTGCCCGCAAGACCCGCAGGAACCAATACCTATCGGCCACGCTTGCCGCGGTGAGGAACTCGCCGTTTTGGACGACAATCTCAGCCCGGTGGCGCCGGGCGAAGTGGCCGACTTGTACATCGGAGGCGCCGGTTTGAGTCCAGGCTACTGGCGCGATCCCGAAAAAACCGCCGCCGTATTCATTTCCGACCCGCGCAGTTCGGACGCGCCGGCGGGTTCGAATAATTCGAAAAAGGGCAACCGGCTTTATCGCACCGGCGATCTCGCCTGGCAGGACGCATCCGGGTGCATCCATTTCGTGGGACGCGCCGACACACAGATTAAATCGCGCGGTTATCGCATCGAACTCGGCGAGATCGAAACGGCGCTGAATTCCTGCGAGGCCTTGCAAGAATGCGCGATCGTGGCTCTGCAAACCGAGAGCTTTGGCGGATGGATGATTTGTTGCGCCTACGTGCCTCGGGACGGATCCAACGTCACGCAGCCGGTCCTGCGTAAGCATCTGGAAAAGCTTGTGCCCGCATATATGTTGCCGGTCCGTTGGATGGAATATGCGGCGCTGCCCAAGAATGCCAACGGCAAGGTCGACCGGCCCCGGCTCAAAGACTGCTTCCTGGCGGCTGAGCGAGAGCCCGCAAATCTCGGCGCCGCTTCGTCCAGTTCCAGTCCATCTTCCAGCTCGAGTGAAACAACCGCGCGGAACAGCGTCTGATTCGCTTTGTACGCAGTCTGATTGAGAACGCCTAAAACACTTCGTTTTCCAGCGAAAGACCGGGAAAACAGGGAGAAGGATTAGCTGTGATCCTTTTCGTATGGAGTTTTATCGTTTCTTTGGCCATGTCCATGGTCATGACGTTCTGGGTGCAGAAGACCGCGGTGGCCCGCGGTTTGCTCGTGCCTCCGATTTCTGACCGTCATTTGCATACCAAACCCCTGCCCCGAATCGGGGGCGTCGGCATTTACCTCTCTTTCTTAATCACGGTAATTGCCTTTTGTGCCGTTCCCGATTGGGAGCAGCAGATCTTTGCCCCGCGCACCCTGATCGGATTCCTGATCGCCACCAGCGCGATTTTTTCGATGGGCGTATACGACGATCTAAGGTCGATCGCCCCGCGCTCGAAACTCGCTTTCGAATTCTGCGCCGCCGTCTTCCTCTATTTCTCAGGATTTGGACTTCATGATGTGAACCTTGCGATCGCCGGACTGGCTATCGGCAAATTGCTGGGGTTCGCGGTTACGGTTATTTGGATTGTCCTTATCACCAACGCCTTCAATCTGATCGACGGTCTGGACGGACTCGCCGTTGGTTCCGCATTGCTCTCGGCTATTGTGGTGATTGCCACTTCCCTGGTGCGGCACAACGATCTGGTCACCATGCTCTCCTGCGCGCTTTTCGGCACGCTGCTCGGATTCGTGCCTTTCAACTTTCATCCGGCAAGCATTTTCATGGGCGACTCGGGAAGTCTATTTATTGGCTTCGCTCTGGGAGCTCTTTCGCTCAACGGGTGGAGCGGGCGGCCGACGGTAATGGGCGTAGCCGTGCCGATCATGTGCTTTGCGCTGCCGATCATTGATGTCACCCTGGCGGTGGCCCGGCGATTTCTCCGGCATCAGCCGCTGTTCCGCGCGGACGCGGATCACGTTCACCATAAACTCCTCAAGCGCGGTCTCTCGCAACAGCATGCGGTGTTGTTGCTTTACGGCGCCACTGCTGCGTTTGTTCTGGCCAGCATCTTGCTCATCCGCCAAGAAAAGATGCTGCTTCCCGTGGTGGCCGCAGCACTCCTCGGCATCGGCGTCGGCGTGCAACAGCTCGGCTACCAGGAATTCTCGGGAGGATGGTGGGGCCTGCGCGTTTATCTGCGGCGTCGGCAAATGGCGCGGGCGGAGCAATGCATTCGTCAGGCCTCGAGGTCGCTGGAACGCTGCGCGGACTTCAGATCCATCTGCCAGGTTCTAAAAGAGAACCTGCAGCCGATGGGCATCGATGGCATCCGCCTCAAAATGCCGGCGTTTGGGACCATGCCGTCAAAGTGGCTGCGACCCTTGCGGCCGGACTCGGAAGGTCAGTTGTTCTTTTCCTGGTCGCGCCGGCGCAGTGGCTCGATCGTCTGGCAACATTCTCTGCAAATCTCCTCGGCGCCCGACCATCTGCCCGCCGCATCCGTATTCCGTCTGAAACCCGTTAAGCATTCCTACCCCGATACCGAACTTTTTTCCGATTGCTTTAAGACGAGCCTTTCGACCGCTATCGAACGAGCCACCAAACGCGCAGAGATCGTCCTACCCGCCGGAAGCGAGACCGAGCGTAGGCTTGCGGCGAATTCGCTGCCGGATTCGGCCTAGCGTCCGAATCCAACCACAAACTGACGCCGAGAGCGGTCACCGCCGCCCGCGGGACAGATCGTCATAAGGAACCCAGCTCAATTCCTCAGCAACCCCCGCCAAAAGTAGCCACTCCGCTCTAGCTTGCCGGCGCCACCCAAGCACGCGCCGGCAAGCGGGGCGCCTGTCCAACTCCCTCCTATCCAGACCTCGCTTCTCGCGGCCCGCCTTTTCTGCTCCTATCGTATCCGTATAGATCCGAGTTGACGTAGCGGTTACAGACGTATTATAAAAGATACCTTCTCAAACAGTCCGGAGCGTTAGGAATCCCGCTTTTCCGGATTCTTCCTCTTAGACGACGAGAAGGTCTGCATGCGCCTTTGTCCGCTAATCGGATCTTGCCTGCTGTGCGTTGGGTTTTCTCTGGCGAGCCCGGCACAAGCTTCGCCACAGCTCTCCGCCTCCGTCTCCGGCTTCGTTACCGATGAAAGCGGCGCCGCCGTCTCGGGGGCGGCCGTGAGTGCCCGCGATCTGGAAACCGCAGCGCAGCGTGAAGTTGCAACCGACAACAGCGGACATTATCGCCTTGCCGCACTCGCCGTCGGTGAATATGAAATGGCGGTGAAGAAAGACGGTTTTCAGCAGACGCTCCGCAGCGGCCTTCATTTGGCCATAAACCAGGAGGCCGCCGCGGATTTCGTCCTAAAGATCGGCGAGATCCGGCAGCAAATCACGGTGACCGAAGACGCCCCGGCCGTCAGCACGACCACCGTGGATATTTCCGGAATTGTCGCGGAGGAACAGATTAAAGGCCTTCCGTTGAACGGCCGCAGCTATGACGAACTAATGACCTTGAATCCCGGAGTGGTCAACTTTACGGCGCAGAAAACGGGCGGCGTGGGTATTTCCAACTCCAGCGTCGGCAATATGTTTTCTGTTTCGGGTAATCGGCCGCAGCAGAATCTTTTTCTGCTCAACGGCGTCGAGTACACAGGCGCAGCGGAAAATAATATGCAGCCCGGTGGCGCCAGTCAGCAGTTGCTGGGCATCGATGCGGTCCGGGAATTCAACGTCGTGCGCGACACCTATGGCGCGCAGTACGGCAAACATCCCGGCGCCCAGGTGATTATCGTCACGCAATCGGGAACGAACCTATGGCACGGCTCGCTCTTCGAATTTATCCGCAACAATGCGCTGGATGCACGCAACTTCTTCGATGCCGCTAGCTCCGCGCCGCCATTTCGCCGGAATCAATTTGGCGGCGCCGCGGGCGGCCCGCTCCGCAAGGGCAGATCGTTTCTCTTCGCGAACTACGAAGGTTTTCGCCAGGCTCTGCATCAAACTTCCGCCGCGTTTGTGCCGGACGCCGCGTCTCGCGCTACGGCAGTCCCGGCTGTTCAGCCGTTGCTCAACTTGTGGCCGATAGCGCCGTCCGGCTCTCCTGATTTCAATGGAATCGCCGAGGTATTCAGCAGTCCTCTGCAGACCATCCGCGAGGATTTCGGAACAATGCGGCTCGACCACGTTTTTTCCGAGAAAGATTCGGCTGACGCAATTTTTACTGTGGACGACAGCGCCAGCATCACCGCGACTCCTCTCGATCCCTTCAGCACCGACGGGGAGACCTTACGCGAGCAGGTATTGAGCCTCGAAGAAACTCACGTCTTCTCGCCGTTTTTGCTGAATACGGCCCGCCTGGGCTTCTCTCGCGCAGGCTATTTCTATACAGGCGAACCGACGCCGGGAACTCCGGCTGCCGAAGTACCCGGGTTTATCGGCACGAATCCGGTGGGCGCGGTCGTAGTAGGCGGCAGTGCAGCTTCGAACCCACAGGCGCAGATCGGACTGGCTGGAAGCAATAACGGCAGCAATCTTCACATCGCCCGCAATTTGCTGACTTTTTCCGATCAGATTTCCTGGACCAGGGGCAAGCACCAAATCGAACTCGGCGTTTGGCTTCAGCCCTTTCAATCAAACGAGGAGCTCGCGCTGAGCCAATTCGGACAAATGACGTTCACCAGCCTTCAGAATTTTCTCCAAGGTACCGGGAGCTTGCTTTACAACGCGAATCCTACGCCGCTCAGTTGGCGTTCTCTCTTCGGGGCCTTCTACGTCGAAGATGTGATTCATTTCAGCCCGAGGCTCGTGCTTTCGTTCGGCTTCCGTGCCGAATCCAGCAGTGGGTGGAACGAAGCATATGGGCGCGCCTCGAACTACATCTTCAACGATGGCATCATCGCGACCGAACCGCGCGTCGGGAATTCCCTTTTCACCATGAATCGCGCCAAGTTTCTGCCCGAGCCACGCATCGCTGTAGCCTGGAGTCCTTTCGGCAAAGCTACGGTGATTCGCGCTGGGTTTGGGATGTACAACGATCTGCAGGATGCCCTCGGTTATCGCGCCGATCAAAATGCGCCCTTCAATCCAACCTATGCGCTTCCGGCTGGGGCGATAGCCAACTTGCGTCTCCCGATTCAGGCTGGTCCTTTGCGGCCGGCAAACGCGCTGCTCGTGCCGGGAGGGGTTCAGCCGGATATGTACACGCCGACCGTCGTGGAATATTCCCTCAGGTTCGAGCGCGAGCTCACGCCCAATGCATCTTTCAGCGTTGGATACGTGGGGAGCCATGGCTATCACGAGTTGATCGGCGTGGATGCAAACGAGCCGACCCCCGTCATCTGCCCTGCTGCGCCCTGCCCCGCGACTTTCCCCGCGGGTTTCGGAGCCCTGGCAGGCGCGCTTGTGCCCGCAGGAACGTACTTTATTCCCGCAGGCACGCCCAGAGCGAATCCCGCATTGGCAAACACCTGGACGTGGTTTTCCGAAGGAAGCAGCTCCTACAACGCATTGCAGACGGATTTCCATTATCGCTTCCGCGACGGCCTTTCTCTTCGCGCCGCTTACTCCTGGTCCAAGGATCTCGACGATGGAGATTCGTTGAACGCCACGGCGGCGGCAAACGCGCCGGGGCTGGTGTCGAATCCAGTCGATGTACGCGCCGACTGGGGCTTGGCCACATATGACGTGCGACATCTCGGCGTAATTACGGAAAGCTATGCGCTGCCCTTTGGGCGCGGAAAGCGCTTCTTCAGCAATGCAGGCAAAGCCGCGCAACATCTGTGGGGAGGATGGAGCCTGCAGAGTATTGTGACGGCGCAGTCGGGCTTCCCCTTCACGCCACAGCTCAGCTACAACCCTTCGAATAATGGCGACACGCGGAATCCAGTTCGTCCGTTTGTAAATCCGGTAATCACGGGCCCGGTCATTCTCGGCAAGCCGGACCACTGGCTCAATCCCAGCGCATTCATCGGTCCTCCAAGTGGCGGCGGATTTTACGGAAATTTGGGCCGAGATACGCTGATTGGTCCCGGGCTGGCGACGTGGGATTTCTCGGTGCTCAAGGACACGAGGCTCGCCGAGCGGCTCGATCTGCAATTTCGGGCCGAGTTTTTCAATCTGCTGAATCGCGCGAACTTCAACACGCCCAATCTCATCGCCTTTACACCTGGTCCCACCGCTAACGCGCCTGGCACAGCCTCACCCACAGCGGGCGCCGTAACCAGCACCTCGACCTCCTCGCGGCAGATTCAGTTCGGCCTGAAGCTGCTTTGGTGAAACGCCGCGAGGGGCCTCTATCCAGCATATTCACTCTCGCCGTTTGACCTGGGCACAAGACCCGGATAGCATCTCCGCCGGAACCCGATCTTCTCGGCCGAATGCGCACAACATCTTTGGCATCCGCCGTCACCCCGCAATCGGCGAGTCCACCTGCCGCGCAACACCTGCGTATTCGCCCGCGCCAGTACCGGCGCAGGGCAGCCAAAATTTCTAGCGTGACGGAGCCGCGCTGAATATGTCTGATCCACGCCAGAGCCATGGCACACGGGCGCGGCACGCCATAACCCCGGTGCTTCGCGACGTTGCTCCCCTGATTATGCTGGCCTCCGCGCTTTTCTATACCAACCGTTGGCTTTCTCTCACAGACGACGAAACCTCCGCGCTTAGCGCGGCGGCTGACAACCTCACCACAATTCTCAGCGCCGCCCGTTCCGCCGCAGGCAACGCCCGGCCTCTTTTATACGAATTGCTACTGAAGATTTGGTTGTGGATCACCGCCGGCGCGTTCGATTGGCTGCGCGCGCCGGCGATTTTTTGCTTTGTGCTGGGCCTATGGCTCCTCTCCCGCGTGGCGCGCCGATTGGCAGGAGAGGAGAGCAGCAACGCGCTGGTTTGGTTAGGCGCTCTCTGGCCGTTTGGATTTCATGCGGGCCGGCTGGCGGGTCCGTATACGTTTGCATTTCTGGTGATAGCGGCCGTCACCTGGCAATATTTCCGTTATCTGCGTTTGCAGCGCCGCTCCCATTGGGTCGCCCTGTGTCTTTTGTCTTTGATTCTGCTTTATACCAATGACTTCGCCTGGGCTTTGCTCGTTCTGCTGGCCACTGATTATTATTGGCGAGTCGCGAAGAGTCGCGGCTCCCAGGACGAACTCCAGAAAAAAAAGCCCGCCGTCGAAATCCTGGCCACGGGTGCCGTGCTGGCCATCGGCTTCGCGCCGCGCTGGCCGCTCTTCATCCGCGAATTACATTCTTACTTGGCGTGGCCGCACTCTCCACGCTTTCTGGTTCTGAATGCCGCTTACAACTTCTATACGCTATTTGTGAGCCCGTCCGTGGCGCCCTGGTTCTGGCGCCTCAGTATTCCCGCAGGGCTCGGCATTGTTTTTCTCCTCGCGTTTGTGGTCGCAGGCCTGCGCGGCGACGCGCGCCGCTTCCTCGTCTTCTCCTTTGTGTTATTTGCCTCCATGGCCCTCGCCGGAATCCTGCAGGAAAAACGGCTCTTGCTGATCGGCCCCTGGCTTCTCTTGCCCATGGCCGTAGCTCTGGGCACGATCGAGAAATGGCAATGGCGCATTCCTATGGCGCTGGCTATGGCTGTGGTGGCGACGATTGGCTGGTATGGAGCGCTCAACCGGCGCTATTACGCGGAGGCGCGATTCTCTGAGCCTTGGACCAGCGTGACTCAGGACGCTTCGGACCTTCTTCGGGGCGGCTCCGGCGTAATCAGCAACGACAATACCTTCTTCTTTTACCTCACTTATGCCCTCAAACCTGGACAATCGAATTCCGGTTGGCGCTTCACAGGTGCGCTGCCCCGGCAGGTCCAATACGCATCGGTATGGGATCCCAAACAGTGGGAAGAAGCGGGACGACCGAAAGTCGCGAGCGTGCTCTGGATCCGCGGTTCTTCGCCGCCCGATGAACTAACCGCCATGAACAATGCCGGCGATTGGCTCGGCGGTCAGTGTGGTGACCGCATCACCCGTTATTTGGCGCGTGATCCCGGGTATGCCTGGAAACAGCGTTTTGTCCCCAATTTCGCGGGGCCCTCCTGGCGCATCGAAATCCGCCAGTATTTATGCGCTGCGAGTGCGGCCCCACCGACGGCGCCCCCGAATCGTAAGTGATCCGCGCCGCATGCCCTGGGACTGCATTCAACGTGCCGACGGATGCTCGCTGCGGAGTATGCAGAGCGGACGAACGAAGCTAATAAGCCCATCGCATCAAAACGCCGCCGGTGGTGTAGCCCGCCCCGACCGCCACCAGCAACACGAGGTCACCCTTCTTTAGTCGGCCCTGCCCCACCGCTTCGCAAAGGCCAAGGGGAATTGTGCCTCCGGTGGTGTTGGCAAAATGATCGATATTCACCAGGACCCTGGAGTCATCGAGTCCCAGCCGCTCTTGCATGGCCCGAATAATGCGCAAGTTGGCCTGGTGCGGCACGACCAGCGCGACATCTTTATGCGAATATCCGTTGCGCTCCAGAAGCTCACAGGCGATTTCCGCCATGCGCCGTACCGCATACTTGAACACCTGCTTGCCGTCCTGATGCACGTAATGCATCTTCCGATCCAATGTCTCCGGCGAGGCCGGATGCCGCGAACCGCCGCCGGGCATGAAGAGATATTCGCCCCCCGAACCGTCAATATCGTGCGCAAAATCGAGAATGCCCTCGCCATCGGAGTTGGAAGGTTCCAAAAGCACAGCGCCGGCGCCATCGCCGAAAAGCACACAGGTGTTCCGGTCCTGATAATCGATAATCGAACTCATTACGTCGCTGCCGATGACCAGCGCTTTTTTGTGCGTGCCCGCGCCTACGAATTGCGCGCCCACCGTCAAGGCATACACAAATCCCGAACAGGCCCCGGAAAGATCGAACCCCCAGGCGTGCGGAGCCCCGAGGCGCGTTTGAACCAGGCATGCCGTAGCGGGAAAGAACATGTCCGGCGTAACCGTCGCCACGATGATTAAATCGATCTCTTCCGGCTTGGTGTGCGTTTTCTCGAGCAGTTGCTGAGCAGCGGCCGTCGCCAGATGTGAGGTCGCCATACCGTGGTCCACGATGTGCCGCTCGCGAATACCCACGCGCTGTTGAATCCATTCGTCGGTGGTATCCACCATGCGCTCCAGGTCGGCATTCGTCAGCAGCCTCGGCGGCACATACCCTGCGACCCCGGTGATTTTTGCGGCGAGCCTTTTTCCCATCAACTCTCCCTTTGTTAACCAACCCCGTCAACGCCACTGTTGGCCGTGCTGAGGAAGCGCGATTCTACGCAATCGCCCACCTGCTGACAAGCAAACCAGCGTGGAGTCGTGCGCCGCGGAGTGATTAGGTGGCGCTTCGTTCGGCGGGAATACCGCTGCGTTCCATAATCCGTTGCGGCAAGTGCTGAACGGCTTCGATGAATATGCGCACCAGTTCCGGATCAAATTGCGAACCCGAACAGCGTTCCAATTCCTCAAAAGCTGCCGCCGGAGTCCGAGCCTTCTTATAAATGCGCTCGGAGGTGATCGTGTCGTAGGCGTCGGCGATGGCGATGATGCGCGAGCCGATGGGTATCTGCTCACCCACGAGCCCGTTCGGATAACCCGAGCCATCGAACATCTCATGGTGATGGCAGACCATCTTTCGAATTCTCGAAATGGTGTGCAGCGGCTCCAGCATCCGATCGCCGTAGAGCACGTGCTCCTTCATCTTCTCCCATTCGTCCGGATTCAGCGGACCGCGCTTGCCCAGAATTTCCTCCGGAATACCGACTTTGCCGATATCGTGAAGCAGCGCCCCCAGCCGGATTTCGCCGATCTCCTCCTCCTTCAGCCCCAGAGCGTCGGCCATCAGCGCCGCATACGCGGCCACCTTCTGCGAATGTCCTTGCGTGTAATGATCCTTGGAGTCGATGGCCAGCGCCAGCGACGTCACCGTATCAATAAGGGCCGGCGGGATATCTCCAAAGACTCCTTGCGTTTCCCCCTCGCCATCGCCGTTCTGCGGCATTGTGGGCTCGAGTTCGGCAGGGCTGAGGGAAGCCGCAAATTGATACAGCCGTTCGCGAATCTCGTGGAAGGCTTCGGGACCGGTGGAGAAAAGGCGCTTCAGCGTGACGCCTAGATAAGCTTCCAGGACGTCGCGCTTCCATTTCTTGCTTTCCGCCGCATCGCAATGATCGGCGGTCGACACGATATTGCCGCCATCGTGCTTCGAAATATACATGGAAGCATCCGCGACCTGGATGAGCTCCTGTGGCGTCGAGCCATGCACGGGGAAGCTGGCGATACCGAAGCTCGCCGTGATGGTCTTCTCCCGAAGCAAGGGATCCTCGGAAATTGCCGGCCGCAATTTTTCCGCCAGCTGCACCGCCTGCGAAACGTTCGTATCCGGCATCAGAATGACAAATTCGTCGCCGCCGTAGCGTGCCACCACATCCGAGCTCCGGCAATTCTGTTCCAGAATTTGGCCCACCCGATGCAACACCAGATCGCCTTCCAGGTGCCCGTAAAAGTCGTTTACGAACTTGAAGCGATCCAGATCGATCAGGGCCAGCGAAAAATGCCTGCCCGCGCGAGTAGCGCGCTTCCATTCAGCCGAGAGCGCTTCCATCAAGTACCGATGCGTCTTGACGCCGGTCAATCCGTCGGTGATGGCCTGCTCCTGCGCCTTCTGCAACGTCAAGGCATTGTGCAGCGCAACTGAAATGAGATCCGCGAGCGTATGCAGCAGCCGAACGTCTTCTTCGGAAAAGTCCGTGGGCTCCGTGGTTTCCACGTACAACACGCCATGAAGCTGTTCCGCATAAAATACCGGCAAGGCCATTACCGATGACGAGCCTTCCAGGACTGTCCCCGCCATTTCCGCGCCGGCCAGATTGCGGGCCACGCAAATCTGCCCGCTGCGCGCCACTTTGCCTACGATGCTTTCGCCCAAGGGCAGCCGCCGTCCCAAAGCGCCCCGCCGCCGGCCTGCCTCGGCTTGGATGACCACTTCTTTGGTGGCGTAGTCGAGCAGCCCGATGCCCACATGGTCAAAGGCTAGCCCGCGTTCCAATTGTTCCGCGACTCGCGCGAGCATCTCTTCCGGGTTCTGCGTGGTGATGGCGTGGCGCGAGATGCTGTTCAGCAGCGCCAGATGACGCGACTTGGTCTGTTCCTCGCGGAACAGGCGCGCATTCTCGATGGCGATGCTCGCTTCGCTCGCCAGAACGCGCATCATCTCCAGGTGCCCTTCGTCGTAGAGGTTTTCCGGCAATCCCCTCAGCGCCATCACACCGATGGCCTTGTCGTAGGCCACCAGCGGCACACCGCAAAACGAGCCAAACTCCTGCGCCGGCTTCAATCCCAGCTTCACCGCCTCTTCCATCAAATTTTGCCTGATCAGCAGGGGTTGCCGCGTGCGGATGATGTATTCCGTTAGGTGATCGCCGAATGGCCGGCTGCGCTTTGGCAGTCGAATTCCCTCGGTAATCTCCAGCTCAAAACGAATCTGGTTTTCTTCCGCATCGTACATCGCTACATAAAAATTGCTTACATCAAACATTCTCTTGAGCGCCGCAAAAATCTTGTTGAAAAGCTCATCCACGTCCAGCGTGGAGCTCAGCGCGCGCCCGATCTCGTTCAGCAGGTGCAACTCCTCCGAGCGCCGTGTCGTCTGCTGAATCAAATAGCTGTTCTCCACGGCCATGCCGATCTGATGTCCCAGCGTCAGCAGCAGCCGCAGTTCCGCCTGGGTGAAGCGTCGATTTTCCGGACTGCTCAGTAGCAACAGCCCAAAAGGACCCTCCTTGGATTGCAAACTGATGGCGATTACCGTTCGCAGGCCGTGCGTCATGGCCAACTGCCGGAAACGAAGAAATACCACCTCATGTTCCAATGCGCGCCAGGAATTATCGTGCTCGAGTTCCCGGAAGACCACCATTCCGCCCAGCCGCGAAACCATCTGCAGGAACTCCTTGTCGAGCCCGTCTTCTCCGATCGCCCTCCGAAAGGCTGTGTCGATTCCGACCGCTGCTGTGACTCCGGCCTCGTCGCTTCCGTGTCCACGCAAGCTCAAGAGCCCCGACGGCAGCCCCACCACGCTCAACACGCGCTCCAGCGCCTCCACCAGGGTCTTTTGTATCTCGCCTCCCATGAAGCTCGAAGTCGTCAGGTTCAAGCTGGAGAGCGCCAGAATGTTGAGCTGCACTCGCCGTTTCTGGTCCTCATAGAGCACCATGACCATGACCACGGCAGCCAGAAGCGAGGGAAAGCTCGCGATTACCATAAATTCCGTTTCCGCGGGCCTGGTCAGTGGACCAAAAGCCAATCTAACGAGCGGTATGATCGCCCATCCTGCGAACGCCGTTGCCAGCACCCAATCGCCATGACTCTCTCGCCGGCGGGCGGCTTGCCAAAAAACAAACGCTACCGCGAGGGACACCGCCATCATCCCGATCGGCCGCGCAATCCATAGGTTTCCAAAGCGGACGGAGAGGGCATACAGCCCGAACCACGTCCCCATCAGCCAACCGGCTGCGGGCCACGCCTTCAAGTTCACATAAAGCCGCGCCGCGCAGAAAAACGCGACGCCGCTCGCCGCAAGGAGCGAAGTATCCAAGAGCATCACCCAGCCGGGTACCCCCAGCGGCGATGCACCCATGCGGTACGTAAGCGCGAGCGTCAAATCATGGACCACCAGCACATACCAACCGATCGTCCATGCCTGAAGATAGCGTTGTGGCTTGATCCTCTGGAGGTAGGTAAAAAAACCTGCGGCAAGCGCGTGGACCGCCAGAATGCTGAACGAAAGTACGCCGGTATGCATGAGAGTGCTGCGTATCACTGGGCTGTTTCCCCGGACCCGTCCTCAGGGCGCATTGTCACAGCATTCTACGAAGCCGTCGCAGCCAGCGGGTTCTTTCTCTCACGCGGCTCGAGTCGTTGAAAAATCGGCAAATCTGTCTACCACACCCTCTTTTCTGACTATAGACCACGCTCTCCGGGCGGGCAACGGTACGGGGGTACTACATACGGAACATTCTCTATTGTCGTTTGAGCAGCCGTTCTTCCGGTAACTTCGTCCGCGCCAATAATGGGTCAATTAACGAGCGGCTTGCAGTACTTCCGGCGCGAGGGGAACAATCACGTGCGGGCCGGACTGATTTCCGATGGAGCCCGGCTCGCGTTTCCCTCCGTGATCGGCTATCATCAACTTTTTTCTTGAAATTGAAACACCCAGACACCCGTGCCGGATCCGAAAAATCCCCGGAACAATTCCCCCGATTCTCCCGCAAAAGGAGTGCGCGTGCGCTTTGCACCCTCGCCGACCGGCTATCTCCACGT
>Ga0079221_10000176_pt1 | contig 15077 bp, 11 predicted proteins | sample GAAS200_FD_75069 | JGI IMG/M metagenome (GOLD analysis project Ga0079221, IMG submission 75069) | Agricultural soil microbial communities from Georgia to study Nitrogen management - GA AS200 | ecosystem: Environmental > Terrestrial > Soil > Agricultural land | place: USA: Georgia | collected... | reverse complement strand
AGAAATTCAAAGAAATCCAGGAAGCGTACGACGTCCTCAGCGACGAAAAAAAGCGGAAGATTTACGATCAGTATGGATTCTACTCCGACAGCATTCCAGCCGGCGCTTACGAAGCTTATGCGAGAGGCCCTGTGGAGGACTCCAGAAGCGGTCCGAGTGTTGATTTCTCCGGCTTCGACTTCTCTGATTTCACCCCTCAGGAAGAGCGTCCGGCAGGGTTTGGTTCAACTTTTCGCGATATCTTCTCCCAGATCTTCACCCGCGGCGGCGAAGGCCAGGAAGCCGCGGCAGGGCCGGCACGCGGGCGAGACATCGAGCACCACATGCACCTGGGCTTCTGGGATGCCATACGAGGGACTCAGGTGCGCATTACCATCGGCAGAGAAGAAGTTTGCGGCGCCTGCAATGGCAAAGGAGCCCAGGGAGGACCGGCGGTGACATGCCCGGCCTGCGGCGGCAGCGGAAAAGTCCAGCGGACAGCCGGGGCCATGCGCTTTTCAACGACTTGCCCGGCCTGCCGCGGCACAGGGCGCCAGCAGAGCCCCTGCCCCTCGTGCAACGGGACGGGACACATCCGCAAGCCGGAGACGTTTGACGTGAGAATCCCGCCGGGTGTCGACTCGGGATCTCGGGTCCGCGTACCAGGAAAAGGCAACGCTGGCGCTAACGGCGGACCGCCGGGCGACTTGTATATCCTGACCGACGTTGAGCCTCATCCGTACTTCGAACGGAAGGGAGATAACTTTTACGTGAAGGTGCCGATCGGCGTCGCCGAGGCCGCTTTGGGCACAAAGGTTGAGGTTCCGACCATCGACGGGCCAACGACGATTCGAATTCCTCCCGGTACCCAGGGCGGACAGAGGCTCCGCATCCGCGGGAAAGGCGCTCCTTCGCTGCGTGCGAACCAGCGCGGCGACCAGTTCGTGGAAGTTGAGATCAAAGTGCCGCGAGTGGCCGACGAGCGCAGCAAAGAAATCCTGAAAGAACTTGACCGGCTGAATCCAGCAGATCTTCGCAGCGACTTGAGGAAATACTTCAAGGTCCCGATGTAGGGGCGGGCTGCCCGGATGCGGGGGTCCGAAAAACAGATGGCAAAGCGAGGCCGAAAAACCCGGGGCAAGGCAGGCTACATGATTAGCGCCGTGGCGGAGATGTATAACATCCACCCGCAGACGCTGCGCCTTTACGAGCGCGAAGGCCTGCTGATTCCTTCGCGGAGTGAAGGTAACACGCGTTTTTATACTGATGAGGATCTGGAGGCGCTCGAAACCATTTTGAGCCTGACCCGTGAGCTGGGCGTCAACCTGGCAGGAGTTGAAATCATTCTGAATATGCGGAAACGCATGGAGGAAATGCGAAGAGAAATGCAGGAGTTCGTCAAGTATGTGGAGAAGGAAGTTACCACTCGTACGGGCGAGCCGCCCGAAGAGATGCAGAACGCGCTTGTCCGGGTAATCCCGCCTTACCTGATCCGGATGCGACGCTGAATCGAAAATCTTCGTTTTGCAATCCGCTTGACGAAGCCTTCCCGACAACCCGGAACTTTCAATCACGCCTCAGGTCTTATTCCCTTCCGGTTTTAGCCCCAAGTGATTTAGAATCGGCTAAAGGTTGTTTAATGGCCATAAAGGACTGCCCTCACTGTGAAGGTACCGGCTGGAGGCCGGTCGAGACCGACGGAGTTCGGCGTGTGGCGCGGTGCGAGTGCGAAAGGTCTCAACATGCCGAATCGTTATTGAAATCGGCCCAGATTCCGCGCCGGTACGAGCACTGTGACTTTGAAAGCTTTGCTATCCACAAGCCTAACCCCAGCCTGGACGCTGCCAAGTTGTATTCGAAGAAACTGGTTGACGAATATCCCACCGACTTCGGTCTGCTGTTCGCGGGGCCCACAGGTGTGGGCAAAACCCACCTGGGCGTCGCAGTTCTGCATGAGCTGATGAAGAAAAAAGGCGTTCCGTGCCTCTACTATGACTTTCTCAAACTGCTGAAGGACATCCGTGACAGCTACAATCCGGTTTCTCACACTTCCGAAATGCGAGTGCTGGGGCCGGTTTTGGACGTGGAAGTCCTTATGCTTGACGATCTGGCTGCATTTGACCCCACCGACTGGGTCCGCGAGACCCTTACTCACATCATCAACTCGCGGTACAACGAAAAGAGAGTTACACTGATCACTACAACACTAGCATCCGGGAATTCAAAGCGGCGCGAGACCCGCACGCCGTCCGGTGATCCCATCCCGGAAATCGACCGCTCGCTCGCGCAGTTGGGACCCACGCTTTCGTCGCGGCTTTACGAAATGTGCAAGGTGATTGAAATGAAGTCGGATGATTTCCGCAAAACCATCAAGCAGGGCGGCGTCCGGTTCGAGAATGAATAGAAAATGGTTGTGGTAAGTTGGTTTGACTTCGCTTTTCCGAGGACGGTAAAATACAGTCTCAGTGGAAGTTGCGTCGGGTAAGGGCAGGGAGGTAAGTTAATGTCGTCCCAAGAGAAAGACCTCAACTCGGGTGAGTATATTGCCTCACCGGAGGCGCAGAGCGGCGAGGGGGCAGTTGTGCGCAGGGATGCGGCTGAATCTGCCGACAACCCGCTCCAGGCCCAACCCAAAGAAGAAGATCTGCAAGCATCGGCGGTGGATGATGGAATCTCCGTTGATACTCCTTCCGCCGAGGATGCCAGCGAACGTGCGTCTGACGCCGAGGAGGCGGCGGCCATTGCCGCGCCTACTGAAAATGGCAATCAGTGGGAGCCTGAAGCTGGAGCGCCGGCAATTGCCGCTAACACCCAACTCGGCTTCAGCCCTGAACCGTCGGCCGTCGACTCCGAACCCGAGGACCAAACAATGGGAATGGCCGAGGTTGAGAGCCTGATGGAGAGCATGGAAGCCGCTCCCACTCTTACCGTAGGCGAGATCGTCCAGGGCCATATTGTGAATATCACCGGCGAGGAAGTAGTGGTTGATTTGGGCTTGAAATTCGAAGCCGTCATCCCCCGCATCGAGTTCGCATCTGCAGATGGCGAAATCCATGCTGAGCCCGGCCAGACCGTCAGAGTCATGGTTGAAAAGTTCGACGAACTGACGGGAACGGCAGTGGTTTCGCGCCGCAGGGCAGTTCAGGAAGATTTGTGGGAAGAGATTGAACGCGCTTTCTACGAAGAAAAGCCCATTCGGGGACGGGTGGTGCAGCGGGTTAAAGGCGGGCTGGAAGTCAACATTGGTGTTCACGCTTTTATGCCGGCCTCGCAGGCAGACCTGAAAGCCCATCCAACGCTGGACGAGTGGGTAGGCCAGGAAATCGAATGCAAGGTCATCAAGCTGAACCGCAAGCGCGACAATGTCGTGGTCAGCCGCCGGAAAGCTCTGGAGGAAGAGAATAACCAGAGAAAGGCCCTGCTGCTGGAACACCTTTCTGAAGGTGCGGTCCTGAAAGGCCGGGTGAAAAACCTGACGGACTATGGAGCGTTCGTGGACCTCGGCGGCATCGACGGCCTGCTGCACATGACCGACATTTCATGGACGCGCGTGGCACATCCTTCTGAGGTGGTGCAGCCAGGGCAGGAAGTGGAAGTGAAAGTCCTCAAATTTGACAGGGAGAAGGAGCGCGTTTCACTGGGCATGAAACAGCTCGCTCCTGACCCTTGGGAAGCCGTCACTTCGCAGTTTCACGTTGGCGACCACGTCACCGGAAGAGTCGTAACCGTGACGGATTACGGCGCCTTCGTGGAACTACAGGCGGGAGTTGAGGGATTGATTCACATTTCCGAAATGAGTTGGACCAGGCGGCTCCGGCACCCTTCGAAAATTTTGAAGCCTGGCGATATGGCGGAAGTCGCCATCCTGGATATCAATCCGGAGCAGCGGCGAATATCATTGAGCCTGCGGCAAGCGTTGCCCGATCCCTGGGAAGGCCTTAGCGAGCGAATGGGCACGGGTACTGTGGTCAAGGGCCGCGTCCGGCACTTTACGGACTTTGGAGCTTTTATCGAAGTGGAAGAAGGGGTGGATGGATTGGTTCACGTTTCAAATCTTTCCTGGACGCGGAACGTTAAACATCCTTCCGAAATGCTGCGCAAGGGCCAGGAGATTGAGGCAGTTGTTCTGAACGTGGACACGGAGAACCGGCGCCTTTCGCTAGGACTCAAACAGCTCCAGCCCGACGCGTGGGAAAGCTTCTTTGCCAAAACCAGCGTGGGTGATACGGTGCGAGCCAAAGTCACCCGCCGGACTTCTTTCGGAGTCTTTGCCGAAATCGAGGAAGGCATCGAAGGGCTTTGTCACATCTCGGAAATCGAAAATAGCCATCGTGGCAACGATGCAGGAATACCCAAAGTTGGTGATGAGCTGGAATTTCGTGTCGTCCGGCTGAATCCGGAAGAAAAGAAGATCAGCCTGAGCCTGAGAGCCGAGAACTGGAAACCAGCCCGCGAGCGGGAAAAGGCTCCCGAACCCGTTGGGCTTTCCAGAATGGCCGAAGCTTTCTCTTCTGCGGGTATCACGACCCCCGCCATGGCACGCGCGAGTGCATCGGGGGACCGCGGTAATTCGCATTAAAAGCAATCGGCCGTGAATTACCATCGAGTGGGATCGATGGCTGCTGGTTAGAGATGCCCGGATCAAAATTTTAGCCTGAGGAGTCGAGCATGACCAAAGCTGACTTGATCGAAGATGTTGCTCGAAAGACAGAATTGAGCCGCAAGGATTCTGAGGTGATCGTCGATACCATTTTCGAAGGTATCGTCAAGTCCCTGCGCGGCGGAGATAAGATCGAAATTCGCGGGTTTGGAAGCTTCAGGACGCGGCACCGGAACTCTCGGGTGGGAAGAAATCCGAAGACCGGAGAGCGCGTGGAGGTGCCCGCCAAAGATATCCCATACTTTAAGCCCAGCAAAGAGCTGAAGGACCTAGTCAACAGTGGCCACGACGGGCCGCAGCCGGTTCCAGCAGCTTCGACGGCAGAGCAGCCGGCGAGCGACGCGCCTTCCAAGCCGTCCTTTCCTTTGGAGTGACTCTTCCAGCAGGTCTAAATAATGGACTATCTGTGGACCCCGTGGCGGTTTCAGTACGTCAGCGCGGGAGACCGGAACCATGAGTGTATCTTCTGCGAAAGGGCGTCTGCGGACTCCTCGCGCGACAGGGAGCACCTCGTGCTCTACCGGGGCCGGTCAAACTTCGTGATGCTGAACCTGTATCCCTACACGGTGGGTCACGCGATGATTGTTCCCTATGCGCATGCGGCGGAACTGATTGATGCCCCGCCTGAAACACTGGCGGAAATGATGACGCTGGCTCAGCAGTTCCAGCAGGCGCTGAAGGATGTCTATCATCCGGAGGGTTATAACCTCGGGTTAAACATGGGACGCTGTGCGGGGGCCGGCGTTGAGCACCACGTCCATCTGCACATCCTTCCGCGATGGATTGGGGACTCAAATTTTATGACCGTGGTGGGAGAAACACGGGTTGAGCCGGAGAACCTCACCACCACGTATGACAAGCTGCTCGGCCACTTCCTTCGATAGCATTCGTCATCGAGCCACAGCCAGATGCTCCTTTCGGCAACCATTCACGCGCATCGGCGCGGGTCACGTCGAAGGCTGACCGCCCTTGACCGACTTTTGCTCTCAACCTAAAATCTTTTCAAGCGCTGGGAACAATCATGCGACTTGAAAACTCGCTGGAGTTCGACCCGAGTGCGGAAAGCGATCCGTTTTTCGAGCAATTCGAACGCCGGCCCGGCGTTTTTGCGCTTTTTGCGGACTTGACCAGCACCGCGCCGTACATCGGCCGCAGCCATGACCTGCAACGGCGGCTGAGGCGCATCCTGCGCAAGCCTGAAGGGAATTCCAGGTTTTTGAATCTTCGAGAAATCACCCGGCGCATTGAATATCAATACGCCGGGTCTGGTTTCGAGATGCACTGGCTGCTTTACCAACTTAATCACGACTACTATCCGCGTGAATACCGCTCGCGACTGAGGCTGAAGGCCCCGGCGATGCTCAAGCTCAATCTACGGAACCGCTTTCCGCGCCTCTACCCCACCCGGCGCATCCTAAACGACGGCTCGCTCTATTACGGTCCATTCCCTTCCCGTGCGGGCGCCGAACGGTTTGCTGGGGAATTCCTCGACCTTTTCAAAATCCGCCGCTGCGTTGAGGACCTCATTCCGGACCCTGCCCATCCCGGCTGCATATACTCGCAGATGCGCATGTGCCTGGCTCCATGCTTCCAGGGTTGCACCGACGAGGAGTACCACAAGGAAGTGGATCGCGTCATCGAACTCCTGGACACCGAGGGCCAGTCGTTGACACGGAGTCTGCAGGCTGAACGAGATCAGGCTTCCGAAAGCCTTGATTTCGAGCACGCTGCGGAACTCCATCGCAGAGTTGAAAAGGTCCACACGGCGTTGGCTCTTAAGCCAGAGCCGGTCCGGAACGTAAATAACCTTCACGCGGTGCTGGTTTTGCCGGGCGCTCAACCACAAACCCTTTGCTTTTTTCTGATGTGCGCGGGCAAACTGCACGGGCCCGGCTATCTCGAACTTGGAGAAAATGTCTCATCGCCGCTTTCGCTCGACGAACGCTTTCGCCTGTTGTTCGATGGCTTGCTCAGCCAGGGAGACAATTTGCCGGGCGCTTCCTGGGAGCATCTCGCTCTGTTCGCGAGGTGGTACTACAGCAGTTTCCGTCAGGGAGAACTGCTGATGCTCTCTTCCCCGTCTCAGATTCCTTACGCAAGGCTAATCCGCATCTGCCGCAAAATTGTTTCCCCGGCCTCCTGATGCCCGGTATTGCCACGGGCGTGCTGCGCGATGGCCAGGGGCGGCACGTCCTCGGAACGTAAGTGCTGTGCTGTATCTTCGTTTGACTGGCCTCGGGAGTGGCCCTAGAATTGGGTGTTGAGGCAAGCACGCCTATGGATGGTCGCCAACCCGAGCCTCCGAAGCTCCCTACGCGCGGAGGCGTAGCACCGCTGCTGGGAAGTCGAAGGTTTCTTGGCCAACTCGTTCTAGTCATTCTGGTTGTCCTCGCCGCCGGAGCCGGCGTTCTGGGAGGGCTTCTCTTCGTCTATTCGTCTGACCTTCCCCAGGTTCGACAGCTTGAGGATTACCGGCCTGACGTCATGACGGAAGTTTTTGCTGACGACGGCACTCCCATCGCGCGCTTTGCAATGCAACACCGTGTGCTGATGACCTACGACCAGATTCCTCCTCTCGTGCGCAACGCCGTTATTTCCGTCGAAGATCGTAATTTCGAAAGCCACTGGGGAATAGATGTTTTCAGAACGGTCCGGGCGGCGATCACGGACATTCTGGAGCTGCGCTACGCTCAGGGCGCCAGCACTTTGACACAGCAATTGGCCCGCATGCTCTTTCTGACTCCGGAAAAAAGCCCTCGCCGGAAGATCCAGGAAGCTCTGCTGGCCATTCAAATTGAACGCCGGTTTACAAAGCCGCAGATTTTTACCATGTATGCCAACCAAGTGCCTATGGGTTACGGCAACTATGGCTTCGCTGCGGCTGCTGAATTTTACTTTGGGAAAAGTCTGCAGCAGCTCACTCTTCCTGAGGCTGCTGTTCTTGCCGGCATGGCCCGCGGTCCCATCTACTGGCCGATTCTTCACCCGCGCTTTGCGCTGTTTCGCCGCAATGAAGTGTTAAAGTCCATGCTGAACAACGACAAAATCAGCAAGCCTGAGTATCAGGCGGCCGTCAAAATGCCGCTGGACCTGCATGTGCGGAGCTGGCACGAGAACATCGCCCCCTACTTCGTCGAGGACATCCGTCAGTTTCTCCAGAGGAAGTATGGGCTGGAGGCGGTCCAGCAGAAGGGACTGCGGGTTTACACGACTCTCAACGTCCACATGCAGCGTGCGGCCCAGGAGTCCCTCCGCAATGGCTTGCGTACTGACGATAAGCGGCGCGGATGGCGAGGTCCGGAGCGCAACATCTTGAAAAACCCGGTCAGACTGTCGGGCGGTGGGCAGGCAACTCTCAAGAGCTTTGAGGACCCCGACTGGTCCGACCCTCTGGAGGCGGGCAGTCTGGTTCACGGGATTGTCATGTCTGTTAATCCGCGCTATGCAGAAGTGCGGTTCGGAAACCTGACCGCGCAGATCAAAGCTGCCGACTTCAAGTGGACGCGGCAGACCGATCCTCGCAAGTTGTTCAGCCCCGGCGATGTGGACTTATTCAAGATCCAGGAGGTTAAAGGCGCCACCGTTAGCGCCACGCTTGATCAGACTCCTGACGTCCAGGGCGCAATTCTGGCCATCAATAATTCGACGGGCGAAATCAAGGCCATGGTAGGCGGCTACGACTACGAAGCCAGCCAGTTTAACCGGGCGGTACAGGCTTCCCGCCAGGTAGGATCATCTTTCAAAGTCTATGTCTACGCGCAGGCCCTGCTGGACGGCATTGGGCCTTTCGATACCATCATGGACACTCCGGTGACTTTCCCGAGTGCCGCCGGCCTGTGGGCGCCCCACAACTACGACGGCAAGTTTGACGGGAGCATGACGCTGCTGCACGCGCTGGCACTCTCAAAGAACGTCCCGGCGGTTAAACTGCTTGCCAAGGTCGGCGTTGACAATGTGATCAAGCTTTGCCGCAGGTTCGGCATAGAATCGCGGCTCGTTCCCAATCTGCCTCTGGCTCTCGGTGCTTCTGACTTGACGCTGCTCGAGCACACATCGGCCTTTTCAACATTCCCCGACGACGGCGTTCACATCGCCCCGCGTGAAATCCTGCGGGTCACCGACTACAACGGCCGGGTAATTGACGAGTTCCCTCCCCAGGTGACCGATGTATTGCCCGCTGGCATTGCGCGCATCGAAACCTCGATGCTGCGGGAAGTGTTCAATTCAGGAACGGCAATTGCCAGCAGGCCGCTGGCAACAAAGTATGACCTGGCGGGCAAAACCGGAACCACCAACGACTTTACGGACGCCTGGTTCATCGGATTTTCTCCCTCAATTACGGCAGGTGTCTGGGTTGGATTTGATGATCACCATCCGCTGGGACGCGGGGAGGAAGGCTCACACGTGGCATTGCCCATCTGGTCGGACTTCATGACTCAGGTTCTTAAGGATAAGGCGGTGGAACGCTTCCCGGGCTCGCCGCTACTGTCAACTCCAGACCAGGTGCAGCAAATTTTGGCTAGCGCAGGGTCAGGTAACGTGCTGGCCGGTGATACGAATCTCGGCGCGCTTGCAGCAAGTCTCTCGGAGTCAAAACCGGTATCTTCGATTCAGCAGATTCCGCGTGTGCCCAGGCCGGCCGCCAACCCGTTTCCGGCCACCCAGCCTCCGGCCGTGATAACTCCCAATCCGCCGCCCGAGAGTCAGGCCAACTAATTTCCTAACCTCCTGACCCAGGCTGCCTTACTCAAGGCCATGTCACCTTGAAAAATGATCGTAGCCCGCTGCTGTAAGCGGCGAGTAATCACCGTTTTCGTCGGCTAACAGAACTTCCCTCGAGCGGCAGATCCTGCCGATACAGTGGAGCGGAACACCACACTGGCTTCGCGGAACCTTCGCCAGCTTCGCTTTCGGAGCTGTGAAGAGCAATTCGTAGTCCTCACCCCCGTTGAGAGCGAGCGCCAGGGAGCGCTTCGGTGATGTTGCGGACGGCCGAGGGATGCGCCAGGCATCCACTTTTGCACCGGCACCGCTGGCCTCGCAAAGCCGTACCAGATCCGTTGAAAGCCCGTCACTAATGTCCATCATCGCCGAAGCGACGCCACTTTGTTGAAGCCAATGTCCGAGCTCGCAGCGCGGGTCCGGGTAGAGGTGAGCTTTCACGGCGTTCGCAGCTTCCGAATTCTCTCGCTGGGATTTTCGGGCCCGCTTACGGTGTTTTGCTTGCCGCTTCAAAATCTCGAGCCCACGGGCCGACTGGCCCAGGCTGCCGCTGACAAAGATCAGGTCACCGGGACGCGCTCCGGAACGCAGGAGTCCCCTGCCGCGAACGATTTCGCCCGTGAGCACCACATCGACCATCGCCATCCGCCTCACAATGGATGTGTCACCGCCAATCAGATCCACGTGGAAACGCGCAGCAAGGTCCAGCACTCCTCGGTAGAATTCTTCAATCCAGGCTCGCGAGACGGAACGCGGAAGGGCCACGGAAATCAGCGCAAGCCGTGGAACACCTCCCATGGCGGCGATATCGCTAAGGGAGCGTGCGAGCGCGCGGTGACCAATTGATCTGGCCGGATGCACGCCGGGAGTAAAATGGACACCCTCGATCGAAAGATCAGCCGTCAGGATCAGGTCACGGCCACTTCTGAGCCGCACCAGGGCCGCGTCATCACCAATGCCCATTCTGACCTGCGGCGACTTTGCTGAAGCCAGGCTGCGAAGCCACCGCACAAATTCACGTTCCGATTGAAAGATCATCTCCGCTGTAGTATACATTCAGGCTTGCTTCCCAGCCGCTCGGTTTGAAACGCAGTTCGCGCCCACGCACTAGGGTCTGCCAGGGGCTGTGTGGCCCATCGGGCCCGGATGCCCGGCTCCTGACTGCTTGGAGGACCTTTATGATCACGCGTCGGAAGTTCATTGAATCCAATATACTCGGGCTGGCCTTGCCCCTTGCGATTCCCCATAACTCCGCCGCAGCCGCCGGACATGTGAGTGGGCCAGCAACTTCTCAGGCGCCTGACGAGTCCGGCCGTGACTACTGGAATGACTGGCCCGACTACATGACCTCACAAATGAACCAAGCACGGAAGCGGCGGCTGGCACAGCTTCGGGCCATGCGCAGCGAGGCCGATGTCCACGCCCGCATTGATAAGGTCCGTTCCACGGTCTGGAAGCTTGTTGGCGGTCCGTTTGAAAAGACCCCTTTAAATCCGCAGATTACCGGAACCATTGACGGCGGAGCCTATCGGATCGAAAAGGTCATTTTTGAAAGCCACCCTGAAGTCTACGTCACCTCCAATCTCTACCTTCCCAGTGGCCGCAAGGGGCCCTTCCCGGCGGTTCTTGCTCCCCTGGGGCATACGACGAACGGGAAGGCCTACCGAAACTACGCGTACGTCTATCAGACGCTTGCCCGAAAAGGTTATGTGGTGCTGGCTTTCGATCCGTTCGGCCAGGGCGAGCGCTACCAGTACCTTGACCCGCGAACCGGCAAGGCCCTTTACGGCCCGACCGGTGAGCATTCTCAGGCCGGACGTCCCATGCTGCTGTTCGGTTCAACCTTCGCCCAGTATCGCGCATGGGATGCCATCCGTGCCCTTGATTACCTTCTTTCACGCCCCGAAGTTGATCCGGACAAGGTCGGGCTGACCGGCCAATCCGGCGGCGCTACCATGACAATGTACCTCTGCGCGCTCGAGCCAAGAATCAAAGTCGCCGTGGAAGTCGACGGGAACTCTGAGAACCTCGCCGGACCCTCCTACGCGCCGCCCGGCGCAGTGGCGGACGCAGAGCAGAACCTGATCTTCAGCCTGCCTGAAGGCATTGACCGCGGGGACCTTCTGCTGGCGTTCGCTCCCAAACCGCTGCTCATGATCTATACGCCGATTGATCGCGGGGCCACTTATTCGCCGACTTACATCGAAGCGACAAAGGAAGTCCATCAGGAAGTCCAAACTGCCTATCAACTGCTGGGCGCCGCCGAAAAGGCCGGCCTTTTCGCGACCTCTCTGCCACACGATTACGACTTTTTCAGCCGCCAGGCTGCGTACCGATGGTTCAACCGCTGGCTCGGCCAGGAAGATTGGGGAACCGAAGAAGCTGATTTTGATGAGGCAGCTCCCGGCGAATTGGACTGCACAGCCACAGGTCAAGTGCTCACCTCTCTGGGCGGACGCACGGTGGTCCAACTGAACTCCGACCGGCTCAATTCGGCCAATTCCCCTCAAATCACACTCAGCGACATCGGAACATTCCGGCAGAGCGCCAGGGGAACACTCCGGCGCCTGCTCGCCCTGCCGTCAGAAAAAAGTCCGCTGGAATCGGCGACCCTTTCCTCCCACTCGCGCAAAGGGGTACAAATCGAAGAGATCGTTTTCGGATCGGAACCGCCCATTCGAGTAACCGGTTGGTTTCTTAAACCCCTTGAAAGCTCTGGCCCCTTTCCCGCCGTCCTCCACGTATCCGAGAGAGGCAAAGAAGATGCCCCTGAAGAGACGGGAGAATTGGTTCGCCTGGCGCAGAAGGGATTTGCAGTCTGTTCAGTCGATTTACGCGGCCTGGGCTTCTCCATTCCTCGACCCGCAGCCGCCGGCCCGGTCTTTTATCACGCGGACAATCTTCAGGAGGACTACGCATGGGCGAGCTTCACGCTCGGCAAACCTGTCCTCGGGCAGCGAATTTGGGACTGCCTCCGCTGCCTCGACTATCTGGAAACGAGACCCGACATTGACCATGCTCGGGTCCACGGACTTGGAGAGCAGGGCGGAGCCATCGCCTTGCTGATGGCCGCAGCGCTGGACGATCGTCTCTCGTCGTTAATGCTTGATTCTATTGCTGGTACATACCGATCACTCGTCGAGGCTCGATCCTACTCGCTCGAACTACCCTGGTTCCTCTATGGAATTCTGAAATACTTTGACCTGCCCGATCTGATTGCTACATTGGCACCCAGGCCATGCTGGATTCTGAATGCCACGAGTCCGGAAGGTCTGCCATTGCCGGAGACCAAACTCGCCGCAGTCTATCGTCGCGGGCTCGCAGCTTATCAACAATCCAACGCCGGAGAAAGGTTTCGATTCTTAGTCCATCTAGACCATGAAAGGCCGAAAATAGTTGACAATTGGCTGAAACCCGCGTAAGTTGCCTTTCTTACGTGTTCTTACGCGGTTGACAAGTCTGGCGTCGTCCAATAGAATGAGTGCATTGCACTCCTGGACCGCCTTTGGGGGCTTCCCTTTGTGCAGGGAAGTGGGAAGGCGTCCAAGATTCTGCGAAAGGCAAGTGGTGGTTCAGCACATGAGCAATAAGTTCTACACCCTCCTCATCACCTCCGGCGCCCATGGTAGAGTCCGAAAAATTCAACTTCCCTTCTATATCGTCCCCATAGTCCTTGTCCTCAGCCTGATCGGTGTGATGATGCTGGCCGGACTGGCTACAAGTTACGCGCGAATGCTGATCAAAGTGTCGAACTACAACGCCGTCCGGAGTGAGCGCGAGGCTTTGAAGCAACAGTTCCAGACCCTTGAGGGCAAGGTCAGCCGCGCCAATGTTAAACTGAACTCGCTTCAAACGCTTGCCGCCGAGGTGGCGGTGACCTACGGATTCCGAAATGGACGCCACCAGCAAATTGCGCCTGATCTGCTGAACCTCGCCAGGCAGTCCAGCGCCACCGACGTTACCGACGGTTACAGCACGCTCTACGCGCTGGGCGCTATCAGGACGGTGAGCCTCAGCGGCGCAAGCGGAAGGATCAGCCCCAATGCCTTCCCCGGTATGATCGATGACCCTAACGCCATCCCGGCGATCTGGCCGGTCCATGGAAGATTGACCGCCGGATTCGGCCAGAGGATGGACCCCTTCAGCGGCGAGGATGCCTTCCATCCAGGGGTTGATATCGCTGACGGAGTCGGCACGGATATACTCGCAACTGGCGACGGCCTGGTGATTGAGGCTGAGCCAGATGCGGGCTACGGCAGAAGCATTATGCTCGACCATGGCGACGGCATCACGACCCTGTATGCCCACCTCAGCAGAATTTTTGTAGTCGTTGGAGAAGAGGTCAAGCAGGGTGAGATCATCGGAGCCATCGGCATGAGCGGCCGAACGACCGGGCCCCACCTCCACTACGAGGTCCGAATTCACGGCACGCCAGTGAATCCGGGGCGTTTCCTTCGCGAATAAAAGCCTCCTCTTTGACATTGCCGCTGTTTGAGACAGGTTTGCCGGATTAGACTGGCAGCCGGCCGCCTCGCAGTGTGCCACCTGCTGATCCACGATGCTGATGCCGCCAGGCCTGCTCGAACGACACGGATACAGTGAAAAACAGTGGAAAGCTTGCTGATTTCGCTGAAAACCGCATTGACAGCGGGGCTGGTTATCCCGCATCATATAGGTATTAGGGATTGTACGAATGGGCGCTGAATTACGACCAGAACCTTCGGCCAATTCTTGCCGCTTATTAATAAGAAAGAAACCTGGCCCTCGTGAGATCATACAGTTTGTCGTGGGCGGCATGGAAATTGGCCAGCAAATCGTAGTGCTGGCAGGACCCGCATGGCTCAAGGAGCTTGCTCGCATCCTGGGTGAGCACGGGCTGCGCCCTGAAACCCTCATCCGCAACAGCCGCCTGGTGTTTTTGACTGCCCCCGACTGTCTCTCCCGTTTCGCCAAAATGGACCCCTGCAAGCGGCCGATCATCCGCCGGAACGGATCGATGGTGCGATGGGTCTCCGACTGGTCGTGGGCGTACCGCGCCGAGGCCGACCCCGCAACGATCCTTCGCTACCAGTGCCGGATCCACGATTGCATCCATTCGCTTGCCGATATGTCGATCTGCACGGTCCATTGTGAAAAGATGGAGCGCAGTTCCATGCTGGCGGTTCTGGCCCAGCACCGGCGCGCGACTCGTGCCAACGACCGACCCGTTTAAGTTTCTTTTCCACGGTAAACAATCCAGACGATCCTGAACTGAATGAGGAGGGGCAGGCATGTCCAGGTGGCTGGAAGGCCGAATTGCAGTGGTGACTGGGGCCGCCCGCGGCATCGGACGCGCCACGGCGGATTTGTTTGCGCGCGAAGGTGCCCGCGTCGTGTTGAATGACATGGACGAACACCAGCTTGGGCGGGCCGTGGAGGGCATTCGCCGCGCCGGCGGCGCCGCGCAGCCGTTTGCGGGGGACGTGACCGCATCGGGTTTTCCGGAAGACCTTCTCGAAGCCTCGTTCGAAATCTTCGGCATTCCGGAGATCCTGGTAAACAACGCAGGGATCACCTGGGATGGAGCGATTCACAAGATGTCCGATGAGCAGTGGCAGTCGGTGATCGATATCCATCTCACGGCGACCTTCAGGATCCTCCGCGTGCTGGGAGCAGCGATGCGTGAAGCCGCCAAACAGGAGATCGAAGAGCGTGGAGCCGCTCGCGCAAGAAAGGT
>Ga0079221_10000175_pt1 | contig 15083 bp, 18 predicted proteins | sample GAAS200_FD_75069 | JGI IMG/M metagenome (GOLD analysis project Ga0079221, IMG submission 75069) | Agricultural soil microbial communities from Georgia to study Nitrogen management - GA AS200 | ecosystem: Environmental > Terrestrial > Soil > Agricultural land | place: USA: Georgia | collected... | reverse complement strand
CATCTGCGGCTGTGTTCTGGAGTTCGTTCCACTTCCGTTGCATCCCAGGTCCGAAATCCCAGTACCCGTCAGTCCAGCGGCAAACGTCCACAAGCTCCTCCAGGTCGGACCTGAACTCCTCTTCAGTTGGAACGCCGCTTGACCGGTGACGGTCTGCGATAGCATCCATGACAAACCCCATGCTCACAATTCCAGCCCCATGAGTTAGCCGCGACCGCTTCGGCGGCAATGTCCAGGCATCTGGGAACACGCTGGCCGTAGCAGCCCAGAAGCGCTTTAGGACTTCGATCATCGTGCCGGGAGCATGTTGGGGGTCGGAAGCATCTTGGCGAAGACGGTAAAGCACGCCATCACTCAGGCTGTTCTCGATCGTCCGCAAGAGAGAATTGTCTTGTATGAACCCTTCAGGCGTCGTGGGCGTCCGCACCATGCCATGAAGTGGGGAGCCGCTGTCGCGATTGAGGATGTCGAGGAGTTGGGCTGGGAATCGTCTGCGCTCCAGATGCGACGGGAGACGTCCAGCAGTGCTGGGTAACAGCTCGTATATCAATCCTCTTGGTAGCGGCTTGGAGGAATTCACCAACATGAACTGCTCTCGTTGTTCTTCGTCATTGTCGGCCATGAAGCCGATCACGCAGACCGGAAACGCTGAAACCTCTGCTTCTCGAATGGCCGCCAACCGCTGTTGACCATCGACTACCCAGGCGGCCTGACCTGCTGCATCGCTGTCGTCCGTCAGAGGCACTACCACGGTGCCGTGCCCGCCGTTGTCGTTCGGGAGGGGTTCGAATCGGACACGATTATCGAAAGCCACGACAATGGCGTTCGGGATCATCGGATTCGGCGACTCGAGGTAACGCCTAATCTCCGCTATGTGTGACCTGACCTCAGGGCGTTGGTAACCCAGAACGCTTCCTTCGCCCCCTCGCTTCACGCGGGACACGGCCGCAAACTCCGGCACCAGCTTTCCATCCACGGCAAATGCAAACAGCGTGCGCTGGGATCCCTGAGAAATCTTCAGCGCCGGCAGTCGCAGCTCGCGAACCATTACGACCCCCTCACCATTCGTGGATTAGGCCAGCAGGCAAGCGGCTTTCGCTCGTGTCCGGGCTATCGGAGTCCGACGCGCTCCGGCCCAGGCGTTCAAAGTAGAAGACGTGCAGGTTGTGGAAGCCACGCCTGCGATTTCGCTCCGCACCGCGGAAGATGACTACATGGATGCCGAGGGCCTTACAGACTGCACAAGGGCATTCTTTCCACGGGCGATTCTCCAAGGTCCGCTTTTCTCGGTCCAGTTGCTGCTGCCCAATACCATGAATGGCAGAGTACTCTGCGAGAGCGCTTAGCGCGTCATCACTGCCCGCGTGTCCCTTGTCATATGCAGTTAAGATCTGAAGGCATGCGCGCTCGGCGCGCAAAGCATGGTCCTGATTTACCTCCCCTGCTGCGATTCTCTTCTCTAGTCTCGGATTGCCCTCTACCTGCGGCACACGGATGGCCGTGTACGAACCATCCCTTGTGTAGTAATTGTCCTTGTCGTCCTTGAACGCCTGCCTCAGCGGGGAAGTGCTATCAAAGCTCTCCACCCCGTGTTCCGCAAATTGCCCGATACTCTCGATTCTCGTCACCCCAAAGAGATGAAGTGACGTCGAGGGGGATCGCGTTTCGGCCACCGCCTCCAAGCACCTCAGGATGTCCGGTGTCTTGAGAGCTACCATGCCCCCGAGCGCGATTCTCTTGTATCCAATGCTCTGTAATGCCTTCACTGAATCGCGGTACGAATGTGGGCTCCACCCCTGCGCGACACCTATCGGCGTGAAGCGCGCGTTTGACGAGCGGTGTGCGGCCAGAAAGTCAGCCGCGAGTTCTAGTGTCAGCTCTCGACGTCTTCTCCAATCCGTGGGAACGGCCTCAAGACCAAGCAATGATGCGTCTAGCTCAGCATCGTAGCCCAGGATGACGTGGTCGACGGAAACTCCCAGGTCGAATCCGCACGATTCGTAGAACTCAATGACATCATGCACGCTGAAGGGCGGGCGATCATCCTTGACGTATGAGAAAGCACCGCAGTCTCCCATAGTCTTGAGTCGGGACGTCGACGCACGAGCATCCAACCGAAAGAACTCGCGGACGCCGTCTCGCAGCAGGCGGTGACGTTGTGCCATCGTGTACTTGCCATTGGAGGCACTCGTCCCATCCACAATCGCCTTTGACACCAATAGACCGTCGTATGGGGGGCGCTGGAAGAGTTCGTGAGCGTAAACGTCGTCCCGCTGTCGAATCCTGGTGGCGGACCGATCCTCGGTCTCGAAATTGAAGCTGGGGTCCACCTGATCCAAGCTGTCGGGGAAGAAGAATCGCATCAATCGTCCGATCCAGCTCGGAGATAGGTCCGCACGAGGTGGTTGGAGAGCATCCCAATGTGACGAGGCACATTTTGCAGTTCATTCCAACGCAGGCCTCCGAGGTCGTCACCCCAACGACCACTCGTCCAGTGACAGTGTGAAGCCACCTTCCTTACCTCTTTCATGATTTGCTTCCCGCTTCGGTCCGAGCGGGGGTCCACTGCCGTCACGACTCGATCCATTAGCCGCCCCATCGCCCTGATTCCCACACCGTGCATCAGGCGGCTTTGAGTGGCCGGCACCCCCCAAGCCCCGGGAAATGTGTCTCGGACCGCCCGCCAGAACGCGAAGAGAACGGTCTGTATCCCCTCAAAGTCAGTCGTGCCCGTCGCGATGTTTCTGTAGGGGAACAGGCAACCAGAGGGCGAGTCCAAACTCGCCGCGATCATGGCGGTGATTGATGCGTCGGCCACAACGGCTTTCCGTCGCATACCCGGAGGAGTGGAGGCCTTGCGAATTAGTTCCCGAAATGGCGAATCAGCATGCGTGTTGAGGATGCCCGACAAGGCGGCAGGTGCGCGCTTCGCAGAAAGTCTTTCGGGCAGCGGTCCACTTACCTCGGGAAGAAGCTCAGTTATGAGGCCTCGAGGGAGGGGCTTCGTGTTGTTCACCCTGAGAAACTGGTCCCGTTGCAACTCGAGGCTGTCACCGGCGAAGGCACTGATTGGCAGGGGGATGTCGCGACGCTTCGACTTCGAGACCGCTAGAGCCCTCTGTTGTCCGTCTACGATCCAGGCGGGCTTCGGCCCACCATTTCGCGGCAACGGAATCTCTAGAAATCCCGCTGAAGCCTTCCCGTCGCCGAAGCGGCGACCACGAAAGCCCTTGAACCTTACTGCAGACGAGAAGGCAAGGATTAGGGAGTGGGGGAAAACGACATCACGCCCATCGAGGTACTTAGTGATGTCCCGAATGTGGCGCCGCACCGCGGGCCGTTGATACCCCAGCAGTGTCCCTGCATCTGAACGAGAAAGGCGTGAGATGTCTGCGATCTCGAGCAACTCATCACCCGTGAGAGTCGTCAAGTAGATCGGAAATCGCTCGTTCTGAAGAAGCGACAGGGCCGGCCTCCGCAAGAGCCGACGTCGTCTTCCCTTCACGATCTTCCCTCAAGCGTCTCCCCAAACAGCCGTCGAAATCGCTTTTGCTCGCACGCCCGGCCAGACTGACGCAGGTCTCGAAGGAGCGCCGTGTGCTTCGCCTTGGGATTGGCTTGGAGGCGTGACGCAATGAACGTGCGCACTGCGTCATCCGACATTGGCGTGCGTTCTGGCTTCTGTACCGGCGGTTGGCTCATCGTTAACTCCTTGGCCCAGTCCCGAAGTACGTGGGTCGTTAGCATTCGATCGGACTTGGCCTCACTGACCGCGCGCAGGAGCAAACGCGCATTCAGGGAGTGGCATCCCCCTCCCAAAAGGGAGTGAAGCCTCGTGCTGGTCGGCACGCGATGCCGAGCGAGATCGCCTAAGGTTGCACTTCCTGAACTGAACAGCGCCAGCTTTTCGGGCGCGCGAAGCAACGTCGCCGCGGCGCTCAAGTCTTCTGAAACAGCACGGAGGTACGTTGGTGACGCTTCTATCAAGAGTGTTCCCTTGGGGTCGCGTCGGACCAGTTCCCGAAGGGACCGGGGCCCCCTCGCACCCCCCGGACGCCACAACGATAGCGCGGCCCACCACTGTCGAGCTAGTGCCGTGGGACCCTCGCGGACCCCGGCGCCGCTAACAGAGTCCGGGTGCCGGGGCGAGAAGGTCGCCGAATACGGGACCACGGGGCCCTCAAGGGGAATAAGTCCGTAGCCAGCAGACAAGACCCAGAGCCTGGCATCTGAGTCCTGATCGCGAAGGACATCCGCCAAGGATCGAACAATCGCCCAGTGATCGCCTGCATAGAGGTCGGCAGCGGGCACGACCTGCTCCCCACTTGCTTCCAGGCGTCTGATCCATTCAGCGACACGGCTCTTGATGTGACGCGCCCGGACGCTGCGCATCATGTGCGACGTTCGAATGGGCCTCGTCTTACGGTCCGTGCAGGTGACAACGACGTTTAGAGGCACGCGCTCCTGTCAGGACGCTGCCACAACGGTTTGGGCGCGGGCATTGGTTCCCGTCGCAGACTTTTTCTCTTCAATCCGAGACCAGGCCGCACTGGCGTACGCGTTGTGATTATGGATGCTTTCTTGGTTGGTCGCCTCCACCCTGTACCAGGTAATTCGAGCGTCAGCACGTAGCGATACAGATACGTCGCGTACAATGTCCTCAACAAAGCGTGGATTGTCGTAGGCCTGCATGGTCACGTGTCGCTCGTCGACTCTCTTCAGCAAGGGGTACACAGGTGCGGATGCGGAGCGCTCAGCTATCTCGATGATCTCCTCGATCCAAACAATCGCGGGGGGTTGTCCCGTCCGGGCGCTCCGAATCTCGACTACGACGTGACCGCGTTGATTGTGCGCTCCATAGTCGCTGATGGCCTTGCTGCACGGACACAGGCTGGTGACAGGGACTTCAACTCCAAGCATGAAGTCATGGCCAGCCCCGGTCATCTCTCCAACAAACCAGCACTCGTAGTCCATCAAGGCCACGGACCGACTCACTGGCGCCGTGCGCTGGAGAAAGTACGGAAATCTCACTTCGACCCGTGCGCGTTCTGCCTGAAGTCTCGCCCGGAGGTCCGCCAACAGCGCTGGGAGCGTTCGCATGGTTAGTTCGCCTCTGTGCCTCTCCAATACCTCGATGAAGCGACTCATGTGAGTGCCGCGAAAATGGTGAGGCAGGTCCACTGACATCGAGACAGTCGCCACCGTGCTTTGCGTCCCAGAGTTTTGGTCGAGCACCACAATTGGGCACCGGAGGTCTCGGACTCCCACGTGATCGAGGGCCACCTCGCGCGCGTCTGGTGCACTTTGCAGATCCTTCATGTCAGTCGTCCTCGCCTTGGTAGATGCACCCTGACGTACAGGTCTCGCGGACAACAAGTCGGGACAGCCCTGGAAGCCGGGGCTTGAGTCTTATCCACACCCACCTCGCAAGGTTCTCCGACGTCGGATTGTCGAGGCCTTCGAGGTCGTTCAGGTATCGATGATCGAGTTGGTCGTGCAGTGGCTGAAACGCTTGCTTGACGTCAGCGAAGTCCAGAATCCAGCCTGCCGTGGAGTCCATCAACCCACGAACATGGACGGACACCTGGAAGGAGTGGCCATGCAGGCGACCGCACTTGTGACCCTCAGGAACGTGGGGGAGTCGGTGCGCAGCCTCGAAGGTGAATTCCTTGAAGATCTCCATGGATCGCCCCTCCTAGGGCAGGCCAACGACTTTGTGTATCTGCACGCTAAGTCTCCACTGCGGGTGGTCGAGGCAATACTGCGCTGCCAGCGCTGTGTTGCGGATCAAGTCTGGCCCGTCCATGGGTTGAAGGAAAAAATGTTCGAAGTCCATGGCGTGATAGCGCTGCGGGTCGCCATCCTCCTGTGGATACACGAGCTTGATCTCAGTCCCTGAATGCTGAACGAGTTTGCTCTTCGCCTTTGGGCTGATGCACAACCAATCGATGCCCGCCAAGGCTGGTATTGTGCCGTTGCTCTCGACGGCGACCTCGAATCCTTTTTCATGCAGAGCGTTGAGAAGTTCGTCAGTCATCTGCAGCATCGGCTCACCCCCGGTACAGACAACAAGGGGGCGATTTGGCCCTGAGCCGCGCCAGGTACTCCAAGCCGCTGTGGCCAAATCTTCAGCCGATGAAAACCTCCCTCCCCCGGGACCATCTATTCCAACAAAGTGCGTGTCGCAGAATTGGCAGATCGCGCTTGCGCGATCATCCTCCCTACCTGTCCAGAGGTTGCACCCCGCGAAGCGGAGGAACACAGCCGCCCGCCCCGCGTTCCCGCCCTCCCCCTGAAGCGTGTAGTAGATCTCCTTCACGCTGTACGTCATGCCGTAGCTACTGCCTCAGTTCGGTAGGTGATTGGGTCATGCACGGCAGCCTCTGAGAACCCCTTCAAGCGTAGCAAGCATGAATCACAGGCCCCACACGCCTCCCCACCCGGTCCGGGATCGTAGCAACTGGATGTCAGCCCGTAGTCAACTCCCAGGCTGAGTCCCTTCCTCACTATCTCAGCCTTCGTCAGGGTGATCAGGGGTGTATGTATCGTCAGGGAGTTCCCTTCGATGCCCGCCTTCGTCGCCAGGGACGCAAGGCGTTCGAATGCGGTGATGAACTCAGGCCGACAATCCGGATATCCGCTGTAGTCCAAAGCATTGACGCCAATGAAAATGTCGGTGGCCTGGAGCACTTCGGCCCATGCCATGGCGAACGCCAAGAAGATGGTATTGCGGGCCGGCACGTAGGTCACTGGGATCTCCGTCGACATCTCGCCCACCGACCTACCCTTCGGTACCGGTATGGGGGCCGTCAGCGCAGAGCCGCCGAAAACCCGTAAGTCGATATCCGCAATGACGTGCTGGCTCGCGCCGAGGCTCTTCGCGACGCGTCGAGCAGCTTCCAACTCGAAGGCGTGCCGCTGTCCGTAACGGAAGGAAAGCGCGAAGGTCTCGAACCCAAGGTCCTTGGCGATTGCCAGTGTAGTGGTTGAGTCCAGGCCGCCGCTGAGTAGCACAACGGCTTTCCGCGATGTAGTCATTGATTCCCTCCTGATTGTATTTCCGGAACGTCGCCGTTGAACAGTCGCAGTTGCTGATCCCGCCCCACCCCTATGGGCTCAACCTGGAGTTCGTAGGCGCGAATGGCGTCGACTTCATCAGGCGTGAATAGCACGCGACCCTTTCGGTCGCGGTGTCCGGGTGGGATGCTCCCCGCCTTCCGCCAACGCCAAAGGGTCTGGCGTGACCGATTCACTAACGCCGCGACTTCGTCCAGAGGGATGTAATGAACCCCCCGGATCACGATGCCAACCGGCTTTCCTGGAAGCCTTCGCTCTGGCAAGTCGGCCGCCCCCGCCCGCGCTGTTGCACCACGTTGTGCTACGACTCACTGGGTAACGGTACATAACGCCATGTAACATCGTCGTCAACCCTGGCTAGCTGACGTCAGGTTTGCCTGGTGGCGCGGAGCAGTCTGTCGTATTGCTTGCGGAAATGGCGGCGGAGCATGCCGAGCACCAGGGCCGCCCCCAAGGCAACTCCGTACGGTATGGTCTCGGTAGGGAAGAACTGGTCCTGGCGAAGCGACGGGATCAACTGAAGCAAAGCGTGTTGGACGAGGATAAAGGTTGCCACCAGGCACCCGAGGAAAAATTGGATCCGCAGATGTTCGAGCATCGAAGCCTGCCGAGCTTTCAGGAAGTACGGGTGGATCTTGTGGGCGTCCTCCTCGGGGAGTAGTTCCCTCTCGATGTTGGCAATAATGAGCAGGTTCCTGTTGCACCAGGCGCTCGCATCGAGAATGTGCGCCAGGACCCATGCACAGACCACCAGAACCGCGGCCGCGGCAAGGTCCCGGCTGATCAGTTGCTGGTTGGCCAAATACTCGCCAGCCAGGGCCGCCAACAGTGGCGTCATGGCTTGCCACACCACAACAATGTGGCGGTTCACGTTATCCCACATAGCACGGTACATCACTAGCAAAACCTCGGCTCGGTCAGCTCCCGTGCCCGGGTGTGCACTCATGTTGAATTCTCCATTGTGAACTGGGTAGAGCTGCAGACATCCGACGAACGCCATACCTTCGAGGATGAAGGGAGAAGCAATGACCAGGAACGATGATCCGGCAACCACGGAAGGTAGGATCCGGTCGTTAGAGACTCGGCCCCTACCCGAGGGTCAATTGGCCACTGGGATCGATAGCGTCACCCTTACCATAAGGGATTTCCCTCACACTCCTCCCGGTGCGGTGGGGCCATCCCAGTGCTCCGTTGTAGTTCGCTACTCGCCGCGACTGGCTACGGTCGACGCGGGTTCGTTGGAGGCCTACCTCGGGACCCAGGCCAAGGTTGAAGCGACAGTGGAGGAGCTCGCTAGTCGACTCGCCGATGACGTCGCGGCAGCGCTGAAACCGCGAGAGCTAAGCCTGGAGCTAACCCAGAGATCGGCCGATGGTTTAACGATTACGGCGAAAGCGATCCGTGGAGAGTAGGGAGGTGGGTAAGTCGGGGAATGGGCCGCGTTTTCCGACAACGGTACCAGCCCCCTGGCGTGGGGGGTCAACCGCGACGCTTGAGAAGCCCCCCCGACCGCCTGAACTCTAAGGCCCACTTCAGGTTCCGGTCCGCACCCACCCTCTCGCCCCTGTTCCCATAACGGGGGCATTTACGCGAACGCACCAACCTTCAGATGGGCAGGAGTAAACCGGTACCATCCTCTAACGTGCTATGCGCCGCCGAGGACCCTTGATCTGGAATTTCTGGGTGAGAGGGTCGAAGAATTCTGAGAGGGTGATGTTCAGAGCCCTGCAAAGCGCCGCCACACTGTCTACTGTCACCGCCGTGCTTCCGCGCTCAACTCGAGCCACGAATGTGAAGTGGAGGCCAGCTTCGGTCGCCAGGCGCTCCTGAGTTAGACCTTCCCTGAGCCGCAGCTCCCGGAGTCGTTGGCCAACGGCCCGATGTAAGCGCTCCGGTTCCCGCTCCATATGGACGGCATGGTGCCGGCGCCTTGCATATCAAGCCAGAGCATATATGCTAGTGCCATTGGGCCGATTGGCCTCTGGAGGCCTCAGTTACGTTGGACGGGGGTTTGCCCTTGCGACTAGTGTCCTGTGTAATGGCCGCCGTGATGTCTATCGGCTCCCCGGTCGCCGGACAGACCCGGAATCCGCGTGCTTACACCGGGCCCGCGGTCGGTGACACGGTGGAACTGGAGCCTGGCCTGGTGGCGAAGTACGAGGAGCGAGCGGGCATCAAGCTGGCGAAATTTCAGGTTTTTTATGTGGGTCGCACCGGTGAGCACGCATTCAAGTTCGAGGCAGTGACCCACTACGAGGACGCGGTGCAGGATACGACAGTCCGTCGCGAAGTTGACCTGTATGACGACGGGAGCGGAGTGCCGCAATCTGTGGGTCCTGTACTAACGATCTCGATGTTGGTCCACGACCATCGAGCTTATGCTATAGTCAGGAAGCACATGGGGTCTTAGGTGTTTCGCCGCGGCCCGTCGTCGCAGCTCTCCCCCTAGATCTGTTTCCTTCCAAACACCTTGAGCCACTTAGGCGGCTCCTGACCAGCACCTCTGAAGGCGTCGGCGATCGCCCGTCCAATCGCCCCTTCAACATCCCGAGCCCTTGCCGCTCCAAGTCTTCCCAAAACCCTCCGCAACAACTTCCGCAACTCCTTGACGGCATCCTCCTCTCCTGGCGCGTCAAGCCACGACCGAATCCGCTCAAGGGTGGTGGGTCGGACGGCCTGCCCATCCAGGAATCGGTAAACAGCAAAGTGAGAAATGCCAATCCGAGCCGCGAGGTCGCGCAGAGTGGTTCGATCCTTTTCGGCGGCGAGTGACCGCCTCAGATCCTCCTCGGAACGCTTGACCACCCCAGCCCCTTGACATGTTAGTGGGTTGTGTTATTATCTGGAATTGTTATTTTCTGGACCACAACCATTGCACCGCGAGATCCAATCATGCCGGTCACGCTTCAGCTCGTTGCAAACGATGAGGGACCAACCCAAGACGTGCAAGGACAAGGGGATAGATCGCGAAACCCCCGTCGAGACTGGCCCTTTTGCGTTTCCTTCCACTACTCACCAACTGCACCGGGGCCCGTTCTCGAGTTTCGAGGTGATTTCACTGGTGTCCGTACATTCGAGGCCATTCGGGGCCTCTTGGAGTTCGCGTTTGCACCCGGGACGGACGTGGGCATTGACCTGGTCAATGTACGGGTAGTGGACGAGATAAACCTCGGCCAGTTCGCGTCCGCTCTCGTGCGGCGGGCGGCCTACGTTGGACGGTGTCGGGTCAGCTTGCCGATGTCCTCAGATGGTCACCGTCTGCTCGAATGGTTCATCGGATACACCCTCAAGATCACGCCCGATGTCTCCGCAGGGACCGTAACCATCGACTTGGGGGTCTCCGGTCAGTGATCGTCTTCCGGGCCCCAGCGGCCGACCAGGAGCGGTACAATCGCCTCATCGAGGAGCATCTAGTAGAGGAGCAAGCGTCGAGTGAGTGGGAGAGTCTCGTCGAAGCTCGATTCCCCCCGATGGTGTGGCTGCAGCACCGGGACCGATGCGAAGAAGCAGCGCTGGAAGTCTTGGCGATGACTCGCGATGGCTTTCCGCATGTGCTAGAACCCCTCCACGAGCATTTCCTCTACTGGGCGATTGATTGGTGGCTGGATGGCGTCATTCCACGGGAGGGCCAGTCGCCCGAAGAGCGAGCTCAGTACGGGGAGCAGGAGAAAGAGCTATCCGACTTGCAAGACGTAGCCTTTGACAGCGTGGACTTCCTGCACGTCGACGAAATAGCAGTCTCTGTGCTCGAGGGGAACCCTTACAACTCCAGGCTTGGCATTATCCCTGAGCGCTATCTCGATCTCATGCCGGACGACATTCGGCGGCGCGTTGAGACGACCATGAAGGAGGGAGGGCCGTGATCGTCAGTCGCTTGGGATTCACGGCGGCGGACCTTGCATCGCATCATCCAGCATGGCGGGAAGACAGCAGAGCACAGTAGAGCGAGGCTCTGAAGCAACCACTGCCACCACCATGCGCATCACCTGGCGATCATAGGCCTACATGTTTCCTAGTAATACTGTTGTCTTCAATCCTGACCTTCTGATGTTTCCCATGAAGGTGTTTATGGGAGTTCGCGTGTAAGGAAACGCCGCTTGCCGGTCCTCTCCACAGACGCCCCGCGTTAGCCGGGCATTGGGGAGATCGATGAGCGACAGAATCAAGTCCGTTCCACCCGAGATGGTCAAAAAGGAAGTGGGACGCTTTTCCAGGAAGCATTTGCACACGTTGGCAACTTCAGAGTTGTCCCTCGACCCTCACATCCTGCAGCGGTACTGCTGGTGGTTCGTGGGCGGGGACTTCACTTGGCGATCGACGTGGGACGGTGTCCGGTGGGGTCGTCCAAGGTTCCGTGGACAGGAGAAACCGACGTGGGGCGAAGCGGCCAACGCTCGGCTTTCCATTGCTCAATTGGGCTGTCACTTGGGTGGTGCCGAGAGCGCGGGCAATAAACGCTACACCCTACACACCGCCTGCAAGCGCGGTGCTGGCTCGTTCAACTGGACGCCCTATGTGGCAATCGATCTCGATGACAAAGGGACTAGCTGCCAACCGCTCCAAGCCCGGTATGAGATGTGCGTCCGCGCATTCGGGGCGCCACTGGTACTGCGCTCATCGGGCGGGCGCGGATTGCACCTTTATTGGCCCCTTACGGCACCGATGTCGGTATTCGGCCTCACCACCACAAACCGTCAAGACGAGTCCCTAATCCAACAGCGCCTTCGCGCCGAAGGACTGAACATCACGCCAGGAAATGCGGAGATCTTTCCACACCCCAGACGAACGCTGTGCCTACCTGGTCCGAGCAACGTCCTGCTCGATCCAGCAACATTGCATCCCCTCCCCGCCTCTGGCTCGGCAGAGTGTATTCGGCGCATAGTGGAGACAATCGAATCACTCAGCCAATCCGCGCCCCTAGACCCTAGCGCTCTGGTGACGCTGCCTGCCAGTTCGCAATCGGCGCAGTCCCCTCCCAGGAACTCACGCCGCCGTACTCGAACGAGCGGCGCCCCAGATGTGGCGCGTCTTCTGCGCGGGGGGCTTTACGACGGCATTAGTCGGAATCAGGCGTGCATGGCGCTCGCTCGGCATTGGATGGTGGTGCGTCGATACGGCCGTGCCGAGACAATTGCCGCGCTAATGGACTGGACCGAAAACCAGTGTAACGGTCTTTCCAAAACCGCCGAGAGATTGCACGAGCGTGCGGCACAGCGTGAACTAAGCAAAGAATACGACCGCATATGCCGTGGGATAGAAGCAGGGCTGGCTAACGGAGTTGTACGCCACCCCTCGGTCGCAGGTGACCTATTCCTCACGCCGGAGGAGACAAGGCGTGCATTCGAGGCCTCAGCCGACACTGGCGGCCGACTTCAGTACCTGCAAGAGGTCTTTGCATGGTGCCTTATCGGCTTCGCAAAACGCCAAGGCAAGGAGGGAAGTATGCCCGGAAGGGTCCACGTTGAACTCGCCATCTCATTAGTCCAGGGATGGCCAGGATGCGCGGGAACCCAGTACCGGAGGCGGATGCACTGGGCAATCCGGCGCGGCCTCTGTCACCTCGTGAAGCGTCATCGACCACCCCGGAACGGTCGCCGCGGACGGGCGCGGACCTACGAAGTCCCGATTGACGTGTTCGGCCGATCAGTGCTTCAGATCGATGACAGCGCCCTTCAAAAGTCCGTAGTAAGTACTTCAAAGAGCCGCTCGCGTGTGCACCCCCAACAGATAGAACACGCTCTCGCTGTCCACTCGCAGTTCAAGAACCTTCGCGAGCGCTATGGTCGGCGTCAGGCTGAGCGCATTCAGAGACTCGTGCACGCTTACCAAACCGCTCTCCGGGCGCTTAAGCAGGCAGCGTAAGGGAGGATTCGAGTTGTAAGGTTTTCCGACTCTCCGGTGCTACGGGCGGAGGTACTCACCCAAAGCCAGGAGTAGCGGATCAAATGAGCGCATCGAGGGTGCACAACGTCGGCGGACAGTTAGTCTTGCCCTTTCCGCCGCCAACGGCGTGCGACGCATGCGGGCAACCGAGCGAGCCCTTTGCGAGCACTTGGGGCTGGCGGTGCTGGACCTGTTTACCGGATGAAGAACGACGCGACGAGGACGGCAAGGAACTCGCTGAACCTATCGTCACTGCGAAGGACCGTGCCGACCTTACGCTGATTCGCGACCGCCTCTCCCCCAATGCCTCACGGTGCGATTGGTGCCGGGAGTTACGAGGTGCCGATGAGCTATACGGAGTCGATGGACGGTGGATGTGCTGTGACTGCAGCCGTCGGGCTGGCGTCCGAATTCGGGAAGGCAGACTTGAAAAGACTGGGGTTTCTGGGGTCTCGGAAGGTGAAAATGCCCTAGGACCGTCGATCGTCGGCGCCCCTATGCCGAACCCGTGCCCTCATGACTCTCCCTCACCGGAGACCGACGTGGCAGGGGATGCGCGATGACTCCAGGTGACGCGGACATCCCACTGACTCGCGACGCTCTGATCACCCGGTGGCGCGAGCGGGAGGCCTATCACGAGCAGTGCGAGATGCCGGGAGCTGGGATCTACCGACAGTGCATCGGCGACGTGGAGCGTCTGTGGCAAGATGAGGACGCAACCTGGCTCAAGGCCAAAGATGCTGCGAGGTCGTCAGGGTACAGCGAGGATCACCTTCGTCGACTAGGACGAACCCAAAAAGTCGTCGCCGAGAAACGGAGGGGAACGTGGTGGTACTTGGCGGGATCCTTGCCGAGGAGGGGTCGAAGGTCAATTGTGGCTTCGTTCGACGCTGACGAGGCCGCTCGTGAAACCGTAGAGCGTCTTGGTGTCGCACGCGATAGAAAGGAAGGAAGGGACTAATGCCGCTCGACAAGCTGATCAGCATCCCAGTGCGGAAAGATTGGAGCCAGTTGCCCAACGGGAAGTGGTCGCTCAGCATCGGCAAGCGAGGCTGCAGAGCACGCGTCGCGCAACGGGAGGTTGGTGGCCCATACTTCGCAGAGACGTGGATTCCGAGTCAGCGTCGGCGCGTCCAACACGCGCTGGACACAACCAAGCGCACTGAAGCGAAGGCGAACGCCGAAGCATGGTTGCTGAAAGTTCATGGGAAAGCCAACCGGCTCGATCAACCGCTCACTCTCCGACGCCTGTGGGAAGCGTACCGTGAGGGATCCGCGGGGTACCGATTGAATACAGATTTCACCCAGCGAGGCAAGCTCGCAGCGGCGCGACGCCTGTTTGCTTTCTTCGGTGAGGGAAAAGTTGTATCGGTCCTGACTCGCAATGATGTCGACCGGTATCTCGCGGCCCGTTCCACGGGGACTGGCCTCCCTCGGGCCCTCGTTCGTGGTCCGGTCCGCACTCGTACTGCTGCCGACGACCTTTGTCTACTGCGAACCATGGTTAGGTGGGCACTGAACGAGAGACGGAGTGGCGGCGATTGGCTCTTGAGTGAGAACCCCTTTCGGGGTGTGAAATTGCCCAAGGAAGAGAGCCCACGGCGACCAGTGGTTGACCAGGACCACTTCCTTGAGATGCGTCGGGCCGCGCGACAGTTGAGCACTCTGGCGAAGAAGAAGAGCGGTAAGGCGCGTTTTCTGCGGCTGGAACTGGCCCTCGTTATTGCCGAAGCCACTGGTGCGCGCGTGGGGTCCATTCGCGGGCTTCGATGGACTGACATCGATCACGACCGCTTGACGATTCGATGGGATCGAGAATTCCACAAGCGCCGTCGCGAGATCGTTGTACCGATCACGGCAGAGTTGGCCGCAGAGCTCAAGACCTTCCAGGTGGAGTTGGGCGCTATTGGGGACGCTTGGTTGTTCCCAAGGACCAGCGCGGAGGCGCCATGGCCTCGCGAACTTTTCACTCAGCTGTGGGGGATGGCCGAGAGCTACGCCGGCCTTCCGCACCAAGAGAGCGGCGGGTGGCATATGCTGCGACGCAAGTGGGCTATCGAGCGCAAGCACCTACCTCCGGTGGACGTAGCTGGCGCAGGCGGCTGGAAGGACCTGGTCGTGCT
>Ga0079221_10000174_pt1 | contig 15119 bp, 13 predicted proteins | sample GAAS200_FD_75069 | JGI IMG/M metagenome (GOLD analysis project Ga0079221, IMG submission 75069) | Agricultural soil microbial communities from Georgia to study Nitrogen management - GA AS200 | ecosystem: Environmental > Terrestrial > Soil > Agricultural land | place: USA: Georgia | collected... | reverse complement strand
GAACTCCATGGTGCGTTTGTCGCCCAGGTCCATCACGCCTTTGCAGCCGTGGATCGGCGTGATGGCGTATTCCTCGCCCGCAAGCGGCGAGCGCACCTCGAGCGAACCGAAGTAGGTGCGGTGGCGCGACGGCCATTTTTGCGAAGAAATATTCACCAGCGCGGCGAAATCGCTTTGCGCGTTCATGATTCACCTCATTTTTTGCGAAGCTATTGAATTACGACCATGGCGACGTTCGGTGGAAAGAAGCTCGCAACGATCAATTTCGCCAGGAATAGAGTCCGGGACGATGGCGACCGCTGCACAGCCAGGAGTGGTTGTGCTACAGGAGGCGCAGCCGATGTGGTTCTAAGGCCCGGGGCGCTTGCAACCGCTGCACAGCCAGGAGTGGCTGTGCTACAGAAAACGAGCGGTTGCGGGCCGCCGCTGTGGCTCCCCGTGGTTCTCATTAACTAACTGTCTTTTCTTCGTACCGCTATCGCTGCATGGCCAAGCTGAGGGAGTGAACGGCGCGGTCTGCCGTCCTCTTTGTAGCACAGCCACTCTTGGCTGTGCGCAGCGCAGACCGCTTCACGGACACAACATCATGCTAAGATGCCGACACAATGACTTACTACGAGAGGAATCTTCCGCACTGGTTGCCCGAACGAGCGGAAGTGTTCCTGACCTGGCGGCTTTATGGTTCTCTGCCTTCCGAGGTCGTCGCTCGTTTGAGAGCCGCCGAACTCACCCCGGGCCGGCAGTTTGCGAGAGCTGAACACCTTCTGGAGGCGAATCCCATCGGTCCGCTGTGGCTGCGGGAAGAAGCGGTCGCGGAGTGTGTTGAAACCGCGATCATTAGAGGCCAGGACGAACTCGGTCAATACCGAATCCTCGCCTATGTAGTGATGCCGAATCACGTCCACTTGCTCATCGAGCCGCGCGCAGAGCTTAGGCGGATCACGAACGGCTTGAAAGGGGTGGCGGCGCGCGAAGCGAATCGCATCCTGAACCGCACAGGAAGTCGGTTCTGGCAAGATGAGTCATTTGATCACTGGGTTCGTGACTCCGTCGAGAGGCAGAGAATTATCGCCTACATCGAAAACAACCCTGTGAAGGCGCGCCTTGCCCGCCGGCCGGAAGATTGGCCATGGTCGAGCGCGAAGTCACGCATTGGTCGCAGTTCCTTCGGGACTGCGGGAGCATTGAAGGGCCACTCGGATGAATTGTGAGCTTCGGAACAGGTCCGGGAGCGGTTGCGACCGCTGCACAGCCAGGAGTGGCTGTGCTACTGAGGCGCATCCGTTTCAGCGCTGAACGCAGTCCAGCGTGAAAGACTGTTGCTCGCGCGTGCCGCCAATGCGGTTGCCGCGCCAATTCTCGACAACCGTGGAGGCGCACGGGACCAGGATATTTTCGTTCTCGAGGCGCTTCAGTGGTTCCTGAATCGAGGGCGGAAACGAGATGTCGCGCGCGACCCAGCGAATGTGATTTTCCCGGAAGAACCGCAGCCAGGCGGAGTCCGTTTGCAGCCGTGCAGGATCGACGGCCCAACTCGATTCGGGATCGCCGTAGACGAACGGCACGCGCAGGTAGTACACGTGCCGCAGAAAAACCATCACGCGCCCTTCGCTTCCCTTCCCCGCCAACTGCCGGTTCAGGAATTCACACTTGGCGTAATCCGGAGCGCCTTGCAGCAGATACGAATCACGCGAAGTGAATCCGGCGGCGACGCTCCACGACGGCCAGACGTAGAGACACAGACCGCCAAATCCCGCGAGCACGAACGCGGCGACGCTCAGCCGTGCGACAAGACCGGCGGCGCGCCATCCGCGATTCGCGGCGAACGCGACTCCCGCAAATGTCGCGGCGAGTCCAAGGGGCAACAACGGGAGCAGAAAGCGCATCATGCCGGAGCTGAACCCGATTCCGAGCGACGCGGCAATCCACACGGCGAGCGTGATTCTCCACAGCGGCGTGTTCTTCACAGCGAAAAGCAGCAGCGGCGCAAAGCAGAGAACCAGGGGCCCAAACATCAGCCAAAAACCGGGATGAGCGGGATCGACGGCCGCGAAAAAAGGAAACTCGAGAATCCTCCAGAATCCCGCGTGGGCCGAGGCTCCGGTGTCGGCGCGGTACGAAGCATAGGCAAAGGCGTTGAAATGCTCCGGAGCAAATTTTCCGGCGAGAAACGGAAAGACCGGGTCGCCAGTCCAAATCCAGTTCCGCAGATACGGAAAGAAGCCGGCGACAACCGCAGAAGCAAAAAAGAGAAACGAGAGGCGCGCAGCACGCAACTCGACGACAAACGCGAGGAACAAGGCACCCGCCAGAATCAACCCGGTGTACTTTGTACCGGCAATTCCTCCGGCCAGCAGACCGGCGAGCAGCGCGGGTTGCCAAGCCCGCGCTTCCTTCGCGCGCGCAATCAGGAGCACACACAGCGGCACGAAGAAGGCCATCCAGATGTCCGGAGATCCGGCCGTTGTTACTTGCCAGAAGACCACCGGAGTCAGTAGAAAAGAGAGAGCGGCGACCCACGGCCAGGTTCCCGCGGTCCACTGGCGCACGAGCAGAACAATGGCCATCGCAGCGGCGGCGCCGCCGAGAAAAATCCAACCGAGCGCCAGCTTTTCACTGTCGAGCGCCAGCCCCGCCAAAATGAATTGATGGCCGAGTCCCGAAAAAAAACCGTGAGACAGGAACCAATTGGCGCGAAAACCTTCGCGGAGAATGAGCTGCTGCGCCGTGAAATGGTAATGCAGGGCGTCTGATCCGGTGAGCGGCGCCATGGCCGCGAAGCCTTGCAGAAGCAAAACGGCGGCGACAAGAGCGGCCCACGCGCGCTGCGACGTTTCCTGTGCCGCAAAGCTGAGCCACGCTCCGCGAAGTTCTGCAAGCGTTCCGCGGATGCCGACAAGGCCGAGGACAGCGGAGAAAGCGACAGCGATCCGCGGTCCCGCCCGCGGGCCGATCCACGCTTCCCCGGCGCTGACGAGCAGGAGAAACACGATCGCGCCGAGAGCCACGGAGACGAGCAGCGATTCCTGGCGGCTTCGGGAAACGAAGCGGATTGTGCGCAAAAACAGGCGGCCGATTCCGGCAAACAAAAACGAGGAAGCGGCGACTCCAGCAAGCGCGGCGAGTGACGCCAGCAAGCTCATCGATGCAGAAATGCCCGCGCGAAGCTAGGGAAGAGTTCGCGGAACTGGGCGTAGTACCAGATTTGCGCGGCGAGGATCCAGAGGCACACGGTCCATTCGACCACGCGAAAAATGGAAGCACTTTTGGCTCTCACGGCGCGCCGAGTATAGCAAGAGGGGCGCGGCGCGGCGAAGCTGGACTCGCGGCGAGCGATTGGGGCTTCCGCAAGATGCGGCGGAACCGGACTGACGCTCTAGAACGCGCCGCAACTGTCTCGCGGGTCCTCAAGCAAGCGCAGACGATACGGAGTTTGGCCTAACTCAATCCACCCGGTGTCGGTGTGCTCCGAGGGCAACGCATCCGTGACCAGGGCGGCCGCGCCGGCCTGTTTCAAGCAGGCGGTCACGCGCGAACGAACGGCCGGAGAGGATTTCCAGTAGTCCGGCGCGTCTTGCGCGGGAATAAGAGCGACGATACGCAAGCCTGCGAGGCGCGCCCAGTAAATGGTGTCGCGAGGCGTTCCCACGAGAGCGATGGACGCGCCATCCGCAATTTTGTTCTTGCGCAGCGCGGCGGCAACTTCTGCCGGCTGATTCGCGGGCGGATGCAAAATCAAACGCGCGTCCGAGATGCTTGCCCTTGTCACTCCGATCGCGGTGACGATGAGAGCCGCCAGCACGCAATTCCGGACAAACGTTTGCGCGCCGGCGGAAGAAGGCATGCGCGAGGCCGCAAAGACGCCGAGCCACAGGATTACAACGAAGGGCGCAATGTAGCGCGGCTCGACGAGAACCAAAGCGTACATGCCGATGGCGAACGCCGCGGGAATCCACAGCTCCCAAAGCTGCAACATGCGGTGCAAGTAAGACGCAGGGGATCCGTCCGCGAGGATCAGAATCAAGATCAAAACGAGAAATTCCTTCGTGTCGAGGAGCAACCGGAATCCGGTGGCAAAGCTCGCGAGGAGAACGCGAAACTGGCCCGCCGGCGAGAAACGAATCGTGGTGCCGTCCAGCCAATAGCTGGCTTCGTACCAGAGCGGAAACGTTCCGGCCACGGGAGCGGCAAACTCAATCACGCCCGGATGGACCATCAGAATGCGCGGAGGATGCCGCAGCGGTTGGGCCGGATCGACCCGGCCCTGCCACGCGAGCGGCGGAGCCAGAGGCCGAACGAGTTGCGCATATGCCAGCTTGCCGCTGTCGCCGAAGGTCGCGCGCCCCTTGGCTCGGGAAAGCGTGACGATCCACGGCGCGACCACGACGGCGAAGCACAGCGGCGCGAACAGCATCGCGAAGCGCCGGCAACGCATCCGCCACGTTCCGGCAAGCGCGACGCCCAGCACGACAAGAGAAACGGGAAACATCGCGGTCTTGGCGAAGTAGCTCAGCCCGAGAACGGCTCCCAACAAGACGCAAACGGAAATCGATCCGCCGCATGTGACCGCGCGCAGCGCCAGGCCCGCGGCGCAATAAACCAAGCCGACGACAAGAATATCCGGCGTGGAACCCGCGGAGTTGGCCATGAACAGGGCGGAGTACAGAAAGAGCCCGAGGCCGAGCAGCTCCCAAAGCGGTGCGGTTAAGGCAGCGGTCTCGGAGCCGAACTTGCGGTTCCGATACGCCGCGAGTTCGCGCAGCAGAAACCGGAAAGCGGCGTAGGCCAGCAAGTAAGCCGCGAAGTTGATCAGATGGAGGACCGTCGATTCCCAGCGCAACGAATAATGAACTGTGGCGGAACATAACGCCAAGATCCAGGAATAGAGCGGACTCCAGTAACCGTTGACGGCGGCGTGCCAGTTGCCGCGCGCATAGTTTTCCGCGATGTCCAGGTAACTGGTTCCGTCGAACTCCACGAAGAATCTGTGCGACCAGGCTTGCAGCAGCCCGCATACAGAAACGATTGTCCAGCAGAGCCACGCGGCTTTCCCGCCGCGGTGGGAAGGCTCGGTTGAACGATCGGTTTGGGCGTGAAGCGCTGGTTCGGCCAAACCGGCGTTTTCCGGACTCATAAGCGGGGCTAAGCTTACCGCGTGTCAGCGGCCATGCCGCACAAAAAACGTCATTGCATCTTGTACTGGACGACGGCGTTGGCGTCGGCGGGAGCGGTGGCGCAGCCGGCGGCGGCGGTTTGCACGGAAAGCGTCAGGACGGCGCCTGCGGCGTAGTTCTTGGCGATGGCGCCGCTGTCGTTGGCGGCGGCGGAAATGGTGACATCCTGGGTGGTGCTGCCGTTGCTGAGACGGACTACAGCGTTTGTGGTGCAACCTGCGGGGGCGGTCTTCGCCTGCACCTGCACGCGCGTGACGGTGATTGCCTTGTCGAGCGTCCACGTTTGCGCGGTCCACGTGGACGTCAATGCGCCGGGAAGAAACGCGTTGAACGGACCGCGGGGACTGGCGGTGAGGGGTTCTCCACTTAAATTGAAACGATACGTCGAAATTCCACTGCTGGAGAGAATGCTGGAACCCGCCGAGGTCAGCGGAGGCTGCGAAGTGCCGCAGGTGAAGCCGAAAGTGTCCACCCACTGCGCTGTGGCGGCCGGAATCGCGGTGGTGCAACTGCCCGTGAGGACGCTGATATTTCCGCGCGCTCCATTGCGATAGGGATACCAACCCACGGTGCCGGTGGGCAGAGCGGGAGCGGTTACGGTGACGGTCTGATTGCCGGAAGTGACGGTGGCATTGGCGGCGGGCCCGGCGAGGGTTTCCTTCCCGTCGGCATCCACCGCCGTAATCTGATACGGAATATTGCCAAGCGGGACGCTGCCGCCGGCGCTTACGGCGACGCCGGGAGCAGCAGGCGTTCCGAGCTGATAAATCATCCTGCCGGAATTGAAAGTGGAGAAAATCTGGCCATTGAGTTCGGCGAAACCCCCGCCGATGTTGAACCAGTTGGCGTTGCCCAGATTGTTGGTGTTGGCGTGGTCGACGGAAAGCGTTGTGGCCAGCGGCGTGCCGAGGTTGGTGGTGATCAGCAGAGGCTGGCCGTTGACGACGTAGCCGTCTTTCCAGCTGACACCGCGCAGTCCGCTGTTGCTGGCATCGACGAACGGCGTTCCGATGCCGGAAACGATATCCGCGCCGAGGCAATCATTGAAACTGATCTGGTCCGTAAAGCCCCCGCCGGGAAAGTTGATGCGCACGAAGGGATTCACGCCCGATTCAAACAACGAGCCGCGGAATTGGTAGTAATAACCGCCGGAAAAGAAGGAGTTGGGAATGTCGTCCATCTGGATGGCGCTGCCGGCGAAGTACATGCCGTCAATCACGACGCGGCCGGGAACCTGCGAAGGATTCGCTGCGGTCAAGGCGCTGCTGCTGTTGGTGAGCTGCAAGCAGGGTTGCACGGGAAATGTTCCGCCGCCGGAATCGCAATTTCCGCGGTGGAAGAAAAAGTCGAATCCGCCCTTGAGAACGATGGGGCGGGACATCCCGGAAGCTCCGCCGACTTCGCTGTCGTCTACGACCAGTCCCGCCATCCCTCCGCCGTTCGACCCGTTGTCCGCGTAGATCCCCGTTTGCTGGACATTGCTGGGCCTGAGGATCAGGCGGTTCAGATGAATCCCGACGGCGCTGGCGTTTCCTCCCAAGTAAAACATGGGATGCGCATTGCCGGTGAAGGCGGCGCCGGGGGTGTAGAGGAAACTGGATGTGTTCTTGGGATATCCGTCGACTTCCGTGGAATTCGCCAGGATCCAGGGCTGGTTCAAGAGAGTGTAGGCGTTTGACAAGATGCGCGTGGGCGCCGAGCCGGGGTTCGTGAATCCCGTGGTCATATTGAGCGTCGAGTTGAATGGCCAGTAGGTGGTGGCGCCGGCGTTTTGGGGAGTGGCGGGGAGATACACGGTGCCGCCGCTGACGTTGAAAGCGGCCTGCATGGCGGCGCGCATGGCCGGGGTGTTGTCGTGAAGAACGGAGGCGGCGGCGACGGTGGTCGCTGCGGTGTTGGCCAGAGTGAGCGAAGTGGTGCCGCCACCGGAGGAGATCGTAGTGGCCAGATAACCGGCCTGCGCGCTCGCGGGCGGCGTGGCGGGGACGTAGCCCGGCGCGCCGGTCACAACCTGGTTGCAGTCGATGAAGAATGGATCGAGCCCGACGGCCACGCCGACTAGTGAATACGAACCTGCTCCCACCGAACGGTAAATCCAGTACCGCAGCGTTCCCGTGCCGCTGAAGCTCGAGAATGTGAGTTTGTTGCAAGCGACGACCTGCGCGAAAGGCGTGCCGCTGCTGTCCGTGGCGTCGGGCACGTTGCCGTCGTTGACGGTGAACGTGGTGCCGGTGGGCGTGGCAACAATCACCTTCACGCCGTTGAAGGCGTTGAGGAAAGTTCCCGGACAGCCCGTGCCGCCGCCGAATCCGCAAATATTCACGGTTTGGCCGGCTTGAAGATTGTGAGCCACGCTGCTGGTGTACGTCGAAACGCCGGCGCTGCGCACGGCTTGCGTGAGTGTGACGGTGTTCAGGCCGAGGGTGGCCGCGCCCGCGGTGGTGGTTCCCGCGGCGCTCGCGGCGGTGAGACCGCCGAAATAATCTTCGGCGATCACTTTGTAGTTGTACGTTGTTGCGCCGTTCAGGACGCCGATCGGCGTGACCGCAGGCTGCGGAGGCGTGCTAATGGTGGGGAGAGCGCCCGCGCCCCACACCACGATTCCCTGCCCGTTGGCGAAGTCCTGCGCGGAGGCCAGCGTGAGAGCAGCAGCGCCGGCGTTGATGCCGCCCGTGGTTTGCGGAACCGGCAGCGCGCTGAAGTAACCGCCGAAGCGCGAAATGTCAAACCAGGGATTCGGGCCTTTGGCGTGCACGTCGGAATCAAAATTCTGCGCGGCGGTGAAGGTGTTGCTGACGTTGGTCTGCGCGCCGCTGGTGTTGGCGATGGGGCCGATCTCCGCGCCGGTGTCGTCCTGGTAGTAGAGCCTCTTGTCGGACTTGGTGTAGAGATTGACGGTGCCGGCGCCGGCGGGACCGGGCGCGACGGACTGGTTCGCGAGATTCAGAGTGCCGCTGGCAAGATTGCCGACCACCGTGGTGCTGCCGTTGACGGTGAGGTTGCCGGAGAGGCTCAAGGAGAATGCGCTGATGTTGCCGGTGGTCGAGAGATTGTTGAACGTGGGCGAAGAGGGATCGCTCGGGAGGATCACGTTGGGAATCTGCTTGGTGGTGATGCCCGGGCCGCTGACTTCGATTTCGTATTTTCCGGGAGCGGCGTAGAAGAAATAATTGCCGAGGCCGTCGCTGGTGGTGGGATTGGCGAGAGCCTGGGTGAGCGCCGCGTCGGAGTAGATTTGCGCGAGCGGCGTACAGGGCTGGCCCGTGGCGGGCATGGCGCAGACGCGAATCGTGGCGCCGGCCAGCGGCACTCCGCGCGAGTTGAAGACGATATCGTCCTTGCGCGAGCCTTGGGCCCGGGCTGGATCGACAATGCCAGGGACAAGGTGCGCTAACAGCGCCAGAGTTCCCAGGAATAACCCCATTTTGAATTTCGATCGTATCATTGTGTACTCGATTGTGAATATGTGATACTCCGAATCAGCTGGTCGGCAATACCTTTGGGTGAATCGGGACATGATGGACGCGCAGATCAGGATTAGTCAGAGACTCACGCGAAATGACATCTATCGCTTTCAGATCTTTGAGCTCCTCAGGCGGCTCAGGTATGTGCTTTGGACTTTCGGGTTGTTCCTGCTAACTGCGATCCTTCTGTGGCTCAAATTCGATGGGCAAACGGGCCGCCGGGTGGGTTCCCCCGCGCTCCTTCTTCAGAACCTTCTGCCGCTGGCAGGTTTATTTGTCCTCGGCATCCTGCTAATTCCTCTCTTGTCGACGCTGTCGTTGCTAAAAGCCCCGAACTTTTCCGGCCCCGTTCATTTCATGATTTCGCCGGAAGGAATTGAAATCTCGATGCTACACAGCCACGGTGAGCTAAAGTGGTCTGGCGTCGTTCAGGCTAGAGAGACAAGATCTGCTTTCCTTCTCTTTCCCCAAAGAGGGTTGGCGCATTTACTTCTTAAGAAAAGTTTCGCGACCCAAGAGGACATTGAGAGCTGCAGACAGCTGCTGCGCGAGAACGTCGGCAAAGCAAAGCTGCTTAGATAACTACAGCAGCTTGCGGGCGGTGATGGCGAGCTGGACGACGTCGGTGGTGACGCTGGCGGGATAGGCGCCGGCGGTGATTTCCGTGCCGCCGCCGTTGAAACATTTGAGCTTCCAATTGTTCATGGCGCTGCCGGCAATGGCGACATAGTAGCCGCTGTTGCCGTTCTGCGATTCGCCGAATGCCTGGACAATTTGCGAGGACGGCAGCTTGTCCGCGACTTGCGTGAAGTCGAGCGTGTCGCCGCCGGTCGGATAATTTCCCGAAAACGTGAGCGTGGCGATAGCGTAGACGAAATTGCTGGCGCTGGAATCGACGGTCGTTGGCGCTAGAGAAATCGTAATCGGCATGATGTGCTCCTTTAGTTCCCTCTTCAGAATGGTGTGTAACCGCTGCGCGAAGAAAACGGGCGGCGGCGGTGCGCGGATTGCTGTTCGCGGCGTACGGCGGCGCTGACCAGGTCTTCGAGTGCGTCGCTTGCGGCGGCGTCCCACTTTTCGCCGAGCGGCGAGCCGCGCGCCCAGCCCGCGAGAGCGGCGGTGGCGTAAGCAATTGCTTCCTGGGCATTGCGCACCAGGACCGGCGAAGTGGAGTCGGTCAAGTCCGGATACGCTTTCAAGTAACGCAGACGGATCTGCGTGTCCTGCGTTGCGCCCAGGAAATAGATGCCGTCGGCGCGCCACTCCCACACGCTGAGCGTGAGATCCTGCGGGCGCGAAGGCAGTCCGCCGTGACGCGAGAGGTCCACCATTTCGACGAAGTCGTCGCTCGAACCGTTGGGACGCTCCCAGAGTTTCAGCGGCACGAGCAGATCGGTGGGAAGCTGGTTCGGCGGCGCGGTTGCATCGGTGATGGAGACCTGCAGCGATGCATCGGGGGTGACGACCGCGGGAACGACCAGCAGGACGTCGTCGCTAAGGAATCCTCCGGCGCCGGAATTGCCAAGAGCGCGCTGCACTTTGCGGTAGGCGGAATTCGCGTAAGGCAAAAGCACAGCGTCGGTGAAGAGATTGCCCTGCGCATCGTTCAGCAACGAACGCACGAGCGCGGTGATTTGCCCCGCGGTGTTGTATGCAGATGAGCCTACGACTGGCATGAAAGAATCCTCTTGGAGGTAAATGAGATAAAGGAAGTACAGGAGGTAAAGGAGAATCGCTGCGGACAGTAGCGAACCGGTCCTTTACTTCCTTTACTTCCTTTACTTCCCTTCTTCCGGTAGCGGCGATTTTTGCAGGTATGCGGCGACGCCGATGACGGCGTTGATGAGCGCGGCCGCGGCGGCGATCCGGAACGTCGCGCCCATTCCGGTTTGGAAATTGAAATGGTGCGGATCAATGCCGACCGCGGCGAAACCGGTGAGGACTCCGCCGGCGGCGCCGCTGATCGCCGCGGCTACGGCGCCCTTAAGCCATAGCTCAACTTGCTTCATTGGGTGCTGGACTCCTGGCGCCGAGCAAAATAGAATTCATCAACATTCGCTGTTCGGAGCGATTTTGTTCGCGCGATTTGGCTGCTTCACAATGAGGACTTGTTGATGTCCGGCAGACGTTGGCTGCGCATCGCGTCCGGTGTGTGTTTGCTGATTGCTTCCCTGCTGGTCGTGGTGCAGAGCCAGTTTCCGGGCGGCGACCGCAACCATCTCTATTACGCAACCTCACTCGTCGCTGTGTTTGGATATTTGTTTCTCACCAGCCGGCCTCAGGAAGACGAAACCGACACGTTCTGGTGGTGGTGAACCGGGACAAACGGCTGCCGGTGGAAAGCCGGAACGGCGTCATCCAGCAAATCGTAAGCCCAGTTTTCATAAGCCAGGTCGTCGCGTTGCGCGTGCCCGTAAAGTGAAGTGCGTTTTGCGGCACGCAGCGCGCAGCGCGAGCGTTCCATCGCGCGTGCGATGTACTCCGCTATTGTGGATGTGAGCTGCACGAATCCGCCGGCCGGCGTTTCGAGCGCGAAGCAGTGCTCGTAGTCGCCGCGTGAAGGATATGGACCCAGCGCGGGCACGCTGCGGCCATCGGCGAGCTCGACAGTTTGCGCATACCACTGGCGCGGCGAGCCGTAGGTTTCCGGAGGCACCCAGCGTTCGATGTGCCAACGGTTCACCGCGGGATATTTGGGTTCGCGACGAAGCTCGATGCGTTCGCGGAGGAGCGCTCCGGTTTCGTCGCGGTCCTCGAATTTTCCGCCGATCCACGCGAGGCGGTTCCATCCCCAGACGGCGCGGTAGTTTGGCTCGCCGAAGCGGTTGCGCCCGCCGGCAAGTTCGAGGCGGCGCGCGATACGCTCCGGCGTTTCGTGCGTTTCGCGAAGGACAAAGATTCGTCGAGCACGACGAACAACACCTTTGTCATTCCGAGCGAAGCGAGGAATCTCTCCTCGATCACGACGATGACACGATCCAGACAGATTCCTCACTGCGCTGCGCTCCGTTCGGAATGACAGTGTTGGTTTCAGTTTCCCTCTCAGTAGCCGGACGGGCGCGCCAGCGTGTCGATGAACGCGCCGCTGCGCGGCGAATCGCTCCAGACCTGGAACGCGGTGTCGAAGTAGAAGATGTAGCTGGCCGCGAGGCCGCCGCTGGCACCGTAGATCGGGAACACCGTGTTGCCGTTGACTTCGTAGAAGTCGACGTCTTTCAGCACGGCGCGGCCCCAGTGCGCGAGGTCGAGGAAATCCACGCGGGTCTGGTCGGCGTTGACGCTGGACTTGATCGGGATGCCGCTCATGGTTTTGCGTCCGCTGAAGAGGAGATCCAGATCGTTGCCGTCCCTGCCGCCGCCTTCCTTGATGATCTGGCTGACGGTGATGCCCAGATTTTCCCAGGCGTGCTCCTGCTCGACGGCCATGTAGGCAATCAGCTTGGAAACGTGATTGATGCCCAAGGCTTTACGGACTTTGTTGATGGCGAGCCGCACGTTGGCCGGAGTCAGCGCGGCGTTACCGGCATTGACGCGCGGAGTGGCGAGCTGCACGGGATACGTGGCGCGGTTGAGGTTGAGCCAGGTGCCGGTGGTCGCGTTGTTCTGGTGATACTTGATGCCGAAGAGCGAGACGGGCTGCGCGCCGCTGAGGCCGTCATGCACGATGACGTCGCCCGCGGTGAGGCCGCCGGGGTTGGCGTCCACGGTGATGGTCTGCGTCGGGCTGATGGGATCCGCGGCGACGACGGTTGCGGTGCCGCGATTCGTGGTCAGCGTCGAGTCGTAGACCTGGATGGTCTGGCCGACGTAGACGAGCGCGGCGCCCGGAGGCGTGGCCATGGTCCACGTGGTTCCGGCGAACGAGCTGATGGTGCCGAGCACGCCGTTGCCGGCGGTCTGCATCAGCTTGTCCAGGAAGGCGCGGAACTGGCGCATGCCGTTGGCCACCTCGCGCTTGGCGGCGTTTTCCACGGCGCGCTCGCGACCGTTGGTGGCGTACTCGACGAGCTTGGTGATTTCAATCGCGAAGCGGAAGAAAATCGGCGAGATCTGGGCGACGTCGTAGGAAGTGCCGGAGCCGCGGCCGAGATCGCCGCCGTCGGCGTTGTACGAGCCGGCTTTGCCGCCGGGATTGACCTGCAGCGGGAGGCGCATGTTGCGGCTGGACACTTTCTCCACGTCGCCGCGCTGCTGGATCATGGTGAGTAAGATATCGTCGCGTTCGTAGAGCAGGGGCACTTTGTCGCGCACCTTCTCGAGCTGCAACGCGACGACGTTCGCGTTTGCTTGTGCTGGCATCTGTTTTTTCTCCTTGGATGTAAGTGCGTTTCGCTAGGGATCCGCACAGGCGCCCCGACCGGGTCGGGGAGGCGCCGAAAGTCAGAAAGGGACAATGGAAGATAGAAGCCGGAAATCGGAAAAATCGGAACGGGCGCAGACGCAGCAACCGCCGCGGATTGCAATTTTCCGGCTTCGAGTTTCTATTTTCCGGGCTGGGGGTTTCTGTGTTGTATGCCGTGGTATATTACCGGCATGAAAACCCAGCTTGTGAGCAGTGCAGCTCTGCTGCTTTCCGCAGCAGCGCTCTTAGCGGCCAGCGCGGCAACCCAATCGCAAAAAACGGCAAAGCAGCCCTCTGGAACGGCGTCCCAGGAGCACAAGCGGCCGCGTGGAAAGGCTTCGCAGGGTGCGGCCACCCGCAAAATTACGTGCAAGACGCGGGAGAATGCTTCGCTCTGCTACTGGGCGCACGGAAGGCTAGCCGTCTATAACGGCAATCCATCCGCTCGTATTTGGAAGATCGGCACGCATCGAATTCTCGGCGTCTTTAGCGGGCCCTCTCACTTTCCGCCCAAAACGAATGCTGACGGCGAGAGTCCTGAGCTTCCGTTGAGCTTGGAACGGGCCTACGAGGCTGACTACCGCCGGTGGAAACAGTCAGACGCGAAGTACTACGAGTTTCCTCTTATCTTCGCCGACTTTGAGGTTTGCCCACTGGAGCCAGAGAAGAAAGGCGAGATGCAAGCAGTATGCATCGAATCCGCCACCAACATTTTAGTGCAGAAATCCTATTGATTCCGGTGACGCGCTTCATCTTCAGTGAGTTCTGTGAGCGGTTTTCTCCTTCTCGTCTGGGAAGTATGTATTTATCCATGCCACGCGAGAAGGAAAATCCTTGTTGGGGAATGAATTGTCGTAAGGTCCGGATTGCGTGCTAATTGGAAAGCGGCCCTTCCACTCGGAACGATCTGGCGTGCCGCGAATGTTGAAATGTGTCGCGCCATTGCTCGGGTCATGGCCGCTAAGATAAGCCTCGCGCGCGGCCTTCATTGAAGACTCGTACGCAGCGCGCGTGGCCGGGTTGCGCTTCTCCTCCTCCGACGGCTCGATGGGCAGTGCCGTGCTCGCGTACTTCGTGCGATCTGGCCCCCATTTTCCGGCGCCGTTCATAATCATGTGGGCAATTTTCTGACGTGCGGCTGTAATAGGCTCATTGGAACCGGGCCGGTCGCTGAGCGAACGTGTTTCGCCGAAGACGCTCAGCCCCACGTCATGCACTGTCAAACCTGGAACAACGTGCGTCTCCTCCACGGCTTGCCTCCAGGCGGTGGGTTCGATTGGGGGCGCTTGGATCTTTGGGGGCTCAGGTTGGGGCTTGAGGATGTCAATTGCGCGTTCGAGCCATGACTGGCGCGAGCTCATACAGTTCACCCGATAAAGGAAAAAACCCCTTGCTGCTGGCTTTGGCGATCTGACGCGAGCGAGTTACAGCTCGAGAATTTGTTCGTCGCTTAGCTTGCGGTAATCGACTCGCGTCGCGCTTTTCCCGAGGCTGTCCTTCCGAGCGGAAGGCTGGCGTGTTTGGCCAGACTGGAGCCGAGGAACCGCGGCGAAGGCCTCCGCCGGCACGAGGTCAGTGTGAGCAGCGGCGCTCTCCGCGTTTTGCGTTTTCGAGCGATGGGCGGCGAGCGTCGTTTGCGTCCATTCGTTGATTACGCGCTTCGCGGCGGCGGGAACGAGTTGCTGCGCGCGATCGTTAATCAGGCGGACGACTTGCGCGCGTGTTTCGCTGTCGAAACGCCGCGATGCGAGAACCTGAGCCACCTGTTCGCCGAGTTGGCGATCGGCTTTCAGCGCAGCCTCGACATCTTCGCGAATTGCAGTGGACAGCCGCTCTCGGACGGGCACAGCATGCCGCCCACCCGCCGCTGTGCTTTGCCCGCTCGGTCTGCGTTTGGGAGAGCCTGGGAGACGGCGCGATCCACCGCGCTGCCGACGCTGCGTTCCAAGTCTTCATTCGCAGCTTTCTCAAACGTTCGATACGCCGCGACATGCGCGTCTTGGGCCCCGGTACCCGCGGCGGCTTGCTCTTTCTCTGTCATTCCGAGCGAAGGCGAGGAATCCTGGCTTGTTTGCCGCGCCGCCTCGGTCGATGGGACGTGCACGGCGGCGTTCCCGACGCGTTGGCCAGGTGCGGCTG
>Ga0079221_10000173_pt1 | contig 15176 bp, 13 predicted proteins | sample GAAS200_FD_75069 | JGI IMG/M metagenome (GOLD analysis project Ga0079221, IMG submission 75069) | Agricultural soil microbial communities from Georgia to study Nitrogen management - GA AS200 | ecosystem: Environmental > Terrestrial > Soil > Agricultural land | place: USA: Georgia | collected... | reverse complement strand
GTGCTTCTTCCAGCAGGCTGTGCGACATCTCACCCAGGCATTTTTCTCCAGCCTCCGTCAACCGAACCACTCGGACCTTGCGCGAGTGCGACCGCAAAGGCAGCATGGCGCGCAGTACCTCACCAATCGGCGAAAGATAGTATTCTGCAATCCACAGTCCCAGCGTCAGGAGCTCTCGCGAAAGCACGGGCTCGGGATCAAGGGCTTGAATCACCGGTCGCGGGTCGATGCCAGGAGGCAGCGGAGGCGCGGATGAAAGCACGATGCCGGCAATGCGTCGAGTTCCAACGGGAACCAGCACCCGCTGCCCAATCCGAATGTTCAGCGTTTCCGGCACAGAATAGGCGAGCGGCCGCTGCAATGCTGCGAATACGGCCACGCTCACCAGTGTGGGCCCGGCGTTACTGCGGCGGCTGGCTTTCGGCCTGGATGCGGGTTCGCTCATGTCAGGACTCTATGCTACACAACCGAGAGTCGCTCGTGGGGAGCACGATTCTGATTTTGGTGGGAGATTTCGATGCGCTTATCGCCACAATTGGAACTGTCGACGGATGCTGTCAGCCCTTCCCAGGCCCGGTGGGGGACTGAACCCTTCCCGCTTCTGTTACAATATAGCGTGTATTTGAACAGGCTCAGCCAATGTCCAATCTGATACACGACCTTGATCCAGGCCCGCACTCGCCGGAAATCGTGCGGATGATTGTGGAAATACCCAAGCATTCGTCGAACAAATACGAATACGATAAGACTCTGGGCGTGTTTCGTCTGGACCGCACTCTTTATTCGCCCATGCACTATCCCGGCGATTACGGATTTATCCCGGGCACCTTGGCGGAGGACAACGACCCCCTTGATGTCCTGGTCTCAGCAGACGAGGCAACTTTTACGGGCTGCATGCTGGAAGTGCGCCCCGTCGGACTACTCGCCATGGTTGATGACCAGGGGCCGGACACCAAGATCATTTCAGTTCCCGACCGCAATCCCCGCTACGACCAGATACATACCATTGACCAGATCTTCCCCCATATTCTGACGGAAATCGAACACTTCTTCACTATTTACAAGGAGCTTGAGGGCAAGAAGACTCGCATGGAAGGCTGGCACGGTCCGCGAGAAGCCCGGAAGGCCATCCTGGAAAGCCGCAAGCGTTACCTCGAGGCAAGAGAGGAAGCAGGACGGGAGCAGGCTGCAACCACTTCATCCTGAATCGTGAACCCCTCATCCAAATGATCCATCCGTCCGGCTGATTAGTGCGCTGCCTTCCGGCGTGTCTCATACCAAGCTGGCACGCCGGCGCGCCGCCACAAGATTGGCATAGAAGCTCCCAAGCTTGTCCAGCATTCGCACCGCGAAGCCCAGGTTCCGCCGGTTGATGTGCTCAATATTGATTCCGAGGGGCGGGGGATCGGGAGGGAGATTGTCAAACACATCCATCAGGATTCTCTGCGCGAGATTCAGGCAACGCTGGAAGGCTTCTTCAGCGTGGTCCGAAGATGTTTCTCCACCACCAGTCTGGTTGATGAGAAAGCGATCGAGATCGGCCGGAACGTCTGCTCCCAGCCAGCGTAGGAACTCAATATCGCGGTGATGGGTGACGGGAGCAAAGCTCAGGAAGATCCGGGCTTCTAGGCCGTTAAGGCGCTGAATCAGCCAGACGATGTCGTTCGAGTCGAACAAAACCTGGGTTGTAAAAAAACAGAGTCCTTCCGCCACCTTGCGCCTGATGCGGTCCACCTCATGGGCGCGGCTGGGGATGCTGATCCCTCCCATGGTCATCTGCAAACCCGCGGCGCGTACTTCGCGCGCTGTCTCGATAACGCTGGGACCACGATATTTGATATCGCTCGACTCCCCACCCACGAGGACTAGGTTGCTGAGATCAAAATTCTCAAGCGTTTCGCGGATCCACTGGGCCTGATCAGCCTGGTAAACGACACATCGGTTGATGACAACGTCGAGATCGAGCTCTTTGCGGATGTTCGCGCCGAGAATCCGCGGTTCAATTCTCTCAACGAACTTGAAAGTCCTGTCACCCCCCCGAGACTCATCATGAATTTCGGGAAGATTGATGGCGTCGGCCAGTTGTTTAATTCTTGCGACTTCCGACATCGCGGATTTGAGTGCTTCCGGCTTCCCCGCAGGAGGAGGTACCATCTCAAAAAATGTAACTGGGATGAGCGGATTCTGAATTTTAGCCTTGAGGTCCATCAGAGAACCAATCCGGGTCACCTGCAATTCTTCCTGTTTGCCTGCTAGCCCAGGAAAGATCGCAATACGAACATTCTAGCATCGCCTGCCGCCCGACAGTCCTGAGGGCAAGCCAGGTGGGCAGAAAGGTTTCAGCGGGGCGAGCCCAGGAAGTCGACGATCTTCTGAAAATCCTCGCGAAGAATCTTTTCTTCCCGTGGATTGCGGAGAACGTAGGCAGGGTGAAATGTTGGCAGCGCTTTTGTGCCCTGAAAGTCATAAAATTGTCCGCGAATCTTTGTAATGCCTTCTTTGACCCCGAGGAGCGTCTTGACGGCCGGAGCGCCCAGGCAGCAGATCAGGCGAGGCTTGATCGCCTTGATCTGGCGCAGCAGAAATGGCGAGCAGATTTCGATCTCGTCCGGAAGCGGTGTGCGATTGTTCGGCGGACGGCACTTCACGATATTGCAGATGTAAACATCCTCTCGATTCATCCCGGCCAACTCGATCATGCGGTTCAGCAGACGCCCGGCGCGGCCCACAAAAGGCAGTCCCTGGGCGTCTTCGTCAGCTCCCGGACCTTCGCCCACAAAAACCAGCTCGGCATGCGGATTGCCTTGGCCGAAGACAATCGTGTGGCGGCCGGCCGCCAGACGGCAGCGGCGGCAGTCACCCAGGTCTGCGCGGATTTCTTCCAGAGTTTCATCTTCCCGTGGAGCCGTCGTCGATGCAGATTCAAACAGGCTCATGGGCCGGGCCACAGGGCCGGGCGCTGCGGCAGCCTGGGGCGCAACGCCGAGCTGGTGCTGGGAGGCTGCCGGGCTCCCAAATGAAGCATTGATGGGCTGCGGTCGGGATTCAGATCGCTTCTCTGTGAAGAGGGTGCGAGTCCCCGCATTGTCGCGCAAGTCCGGTTGGCGGAGGGGCGCTGCCTTCGCAATCTTAGTCCGCCGGATGTAGAACTCCTCGATGCCCAATTCCTCGTAGAACTCCAGCCTGGCCTTCACTTTTGCTCTCTGCCGTTCGTCCATGACCTGATGCCCTGGGAAAGTCTTGCTTACCGCTTGCCTGCCGCCGCGCGTTTTGAGCGCAGCCCGATCGCTTCATCAAGGATGGCGTTCGCCACATCGAATTTGCTCATCTTTTCGAGCGGCTTCACCTGGCCGTCAGGAAAAACAAGCGTAGCGATGTTGGTTTCGGACTCAAAACCCGCGCCGGCCTGCGTCACGTCATTGGCCACGATCATGTCCAGATTTTTCTCGCGCACCTTCGCGGCCGCGTTTTCGAGCAGGTGACTCGTTTCCGCCGCAAAGCCGACGATGAGCTGGTGGGCTTTCCGCCGGCGCGAAATCTCCGCCAGAATATCCTGCGTCAGTTTAAGTTCCAGGGTCAGGCCGCCGCGCCGCTTCTTGATCTTTTCGGTCTCGAAGCCGGCAGGCGCAAAGTCCACCACAGCAGCAGCCATCAGGACCATCGTCGCCCGGTCAAGGCTGCGGAGCATCGCGTCGCTCATTTCGGCGGTAGTGCGGACATTTTCGACGGTGACGCCAACAGGCGTCGGAAGCCGCGTTGGGCCGCTGACCAGGATCACGCCTGCGCCTCGCCTCCGGCAGGCCTCTGCCAATGCGTAGCCCATCTTGCCGGAAGAGCGGTTGGTGATGTATCGAACCGGGTCCAGAGGTTCTTCGGTTGGTCCTGCGCTGATCAGGACCGTTTCTTCCCTCAAGTCGTCACGCAGGTGCAGGGTTTCAAAGACAGCCTGAACAATTGATTCGATCGAGGCGAGGCGGCCCGACCCGATCATTCCGCAGGCCAGATAACCCTCATCGGGTTCGAGAACCCGAATACTGCGTGAGCGCAGCGTTTGCAGGTTCCGCTGCGTTGCCTCGTGCTCCCACATATTGACGTTCATGGCGGGAGCAACAATGATCGGAACTTTCGTCGCCAGACACAGTGTGGTGAGGAAATCGTCAGCGATGCCGCCGGCCATTTTGGCAATGACATTCGCCGTTGCGGGTGCGATGACGAGAGCATCGATCCCTTGCGCCACAGCAATGTGCTCAATGGCGCTCTCGACGTTGGGCTCTTCGCCGCTTTCGCCAAATATTTCCGTGATGACCTTGTGGCCGGAGAGCGCCGCGAAAGTTAACGGCGTTACAAAGTTGCGCGCTCCCGCGGACATCACCACCTGAACATCGAGGCCGCGGTCCTGAAGCATACGAAGCAGTTCCGCCGCCTTATAAACGGCAATTCCCCCCGTAACTCCCAACGCCACACGCATCACTTAGTCCTCAACCGCTAAGTCCAGCGGGAATCTCCGGGGCACGTTTTGGCTTGGCACCTGGATGTCATCTGAACGCGTCCAGTCCCTGAATCCTCGCACTCCACGAGGGGTACGCACCGGGCCAGGCCCCGCGGGCGGTATCAAGCCTTGCCGCTCTCGGTTTTCGCCTCAATCACTTCGAATGGGATCAGACCGGCAGATACTTCCTGCTGGGCAACCTTAGTGGCCCTTTTTGTCTGCGTCTGTACGAGCGGCCTCACGCCCGACTGAAGCTGCCGAGCACGCTTGGCGCAAATGAGAATGTAGCGAAATTTGCTGTCAATATTGTTGGGTAACTCCATCTATCCTCCAATAAACTTTCCAATGGCCTCCCTTACGCGCCGGTCCTGACACTGACGGCGCAAACGCGAAGCGAGCACAATATTGCGGAGAGCCCGGGCAGCGGTGGAAAGCCGATCGTTCACAATCACGTAATCATACTCCATCCAATGTGCCACTTCCCGGCGCGACATTGCAAGACGTTCGGCAATAACCTCTGGAGAGTCCTCGTGACGGCGGCGAAGCCGCTCGTCAAGGTCAGCGAAGGACGGCGGCACCACAAAGACGCTCACGATGTCTGGAATCCGCCGGCGCAGCTTTCTGTACCCCTGGACGTCGATATCCAGCAGAACGTCCTGGCCAGCTTCCTGAGCCTCCCGTAGTGTGCACCAGGAAGTGCCGTAATATTGGCTGTGGACCCGCGCCCACTCCACGAATTCGCCTTGCGCCATCCGCCGCTTGAATTCCTGCTGCGAAACAAAAAAGTACTCGCGACCGTGTTTCTCTCCCGCGCGCGGAGGCCGCGTGGTGTAAGACACGGAGAAGACCAGACCACGCACCGAGGCCCTGAGTTTCTTGATCAGGGTGGTCTTGCCCGCGCCTGAAGGTGCGGAGATCACGAAGACGCTTCCAAGCCTGCTCGGCAGCTCGTTGGGTCCGGGTGGGCTCACTCGATGTTTTGCACCTGCTCGCGTATCTTCTCAATTTCCGATTTCATTTCAATCGCCTGGCGCCCAACCTCCCCGCCGATCTGAGGCACGTCCGATGTTTTTGACAGCAGCGTGTTGGCTTCCCGGTTCAACTCCTGCAGCAGGAAGTCGAGTTTCTTTCCCACCTCAGGACTTTCGGCTAAAAGCTGGCGCGCCTGAACCAGATGGCTTTGAAAACGAGTCAGTTCCTCAGCGATGTCCGACCGCGAGACCAGATAAGCGACTTCCTGAGCGAGCCGCGCGGCGTCAACGTGCACCGCGCCCAGCAGTTCACGCAGGCGATTCTCCAGCCGCTGTTGCGCATATTGGGGAATACGCCGGGCCAGTTTGCCGATGGACTTCCGCAGGGACTCCAGACGGTCGAGGCGATCAAGTATATCTTTCTCCAGCGCCGAGCCCTCGCGATCCCGCATCGTATTCAGCGTTTCGAGCGCTCCAGTCAGAGCAGCTTCGAGAACCTTGCGCACCGCCGCCAACTCCTTATCTGAGAGCTCATTTTCGTTCGACAGAACCCCGGGAATTCTCAGGAGTTGCACGACGTCCGGTTCGGCCGTGGAGCCCAGTTCGTCCTGCACATCGCGGCAGATCTTGATATAGGCTTTCAACACCTCTCGATTCACTTTCAATTCTTCCGCACCCGCCGCGTCCAGATTTACGCTGACCTCCACATGACCTCGGACAATGTGACTTTTTACGATCCCGCGCAAGGACGGTTCCATCGGCGAGAGCGCCATGGGCATTCGGAACTGCAGATCGAGAAAGCGGTGATTAACCGCCTTGACGGCGACGTTCAGAGATAACCCGCCATCTTCAAGCCGGACCTTGCTGTACCCCGTCATGCTTCGAACCATTTTCGCTCACGCCACCTTGCGACCGCCGCTTCGGCATCTGCCAGGCCTATGCTTCGGTATCCACAAATTGAAGTTCATGCAGGCGTTGATAAATTCCGCCACGAGTCACCAGGTCCTCGTGCGTTCCCACCTCCGAGATGCTCCCGCGGTCCAACACTACAATGCGATCCGCGCGCCGGACCGTGCTGAGCCGGTGGGCGATCACAAGAACCGTTCGGCCCGCCATAAGGTTTCCCAGTGCCTTTTGCACCAGGGCTTCGGATTCTGTATCCAGCTCAGACGTGGCTTCATCCAGAATCAGAATTGGAGAATTCTTCAGCAGCGCGCGCGCAATCGCCAGCCGCTGCCGCTGCCCGCCGGAAAGGCGCTGGCCGCGCTCGCCGATCATGCCCTGGTATCCGCCGGGCCTCTCGGTGATGAAGTCGTGCGCCAGAGCGGCACGGGCAGCATCTTCCACTTCAGCCTGAGTCCGCGAGCCGTTACCATAGCAGATATTATTGAAAATGGTATCGTTAAAAAGAATGGTTCCCTGCGTGACCATTCCGATCTGAGAGCGCAGCGACCCCAGCTTGAGATCACGCACATTGTGGCCGTCCACCAGCAGCCGCCCGCGAGTAACGTCGTAGAACCTGGGGAGCAAGCTGGCCAGGGTTGTTTTTCCGGCACCGCTCGACCCCACCAGCGCCACTACTTCACCCTTCCTGATTCTCAGATTGAGAGCTTGCAGCAGCGGCACACCAGGTTCATATTCAAAGTCCACATCGTCAAAAACGATTCCATCCTTAAAGGCGGGCAATTCTACGGCGCCAGGTTTCTCTTTCACCTCCGGATTGATCTGCAGAAACTGGAAAACCTGTTCGGAAGCTCCAACGGCCTGCTGCACGGCGTTGTTAACGCCAGTCAACCGCTTGATCGGCTCATACATCTTGATCAGCGCATAAAGAAAAACCAGAAAGCCGCCCATGGTCTGCGCATGATGGAGAATCTCATTGCGTTCGTAAAGGAGAAGCCCGGCGACCGTAATCGCGCCCAGAAGTTCCATCAGTGGGGCAGTCACAGCCTGAGCCCTAACCCAGCGCATGTTGGTGTGGAGCAGCTTGTGTGTTGCCGCCTTGAACCGCGCCACTTCGAAGTGCTCCATTACAAAGGCCTTTACGATGCCGATGCCGGTGAAGGTTTCCTGGACGAGGTTGTTGATGTCGGCCATTCTGTCCTGGCTGGAACGGCTGGAACGGCGGATCGATCTCCCGATATTGGCTGATGGCAAAACCACCAGGGGAACGAGCAAAAGCGATGCCATGGCCAGTTTCCAGTCGACGGTAAAGATGACAGCGAGCAGACCTATCAGGGTGAAGGAATACCTCAGGAAATCCGCAGACACCTGGGAAACCGCATACTGGATCTTGTCGGTGTCGTTGCTGATCTCCGACATCAGGCGGCCGGTAGGGTTCCGCTTGAAAAAGGCCATCGACTGCTCAACAATTTTGGCGTAAAGCTGATTGCGCAGGTTCCGGACGGCGGATTGACCAATAAAATTGATGCTGACTGTGGCACTGTACTGCGATATGCCCTTCACAATAGAAACTGCGATGATCGAAAGCGCCACCACGGTCCAGACATTGTGGATGTGACCGGGGAAAAAATCGTGCAGATAGATGGTGTGATGGTTCCAAGGAAGATCGAAAAGCCGGATGCCGGTAGAACTGGCGCCGGGTTTCAGGACATTATCGCCCACAGGCTTGATGAGCAGGGCGGTAATCGCCTCACAAGCGCCCACCACAGCCATTAAGACCACAGCCATGGTGAAACGCAGTCTGTAAGGTCGGAGAAATCCTAGCAGGCTTTGAACTTGGCTCATCCGGCGTCCTACCCGCAGGCTGGAGAGCCCGCCGGGCGCGGGGAATAAAATCTTAATCTTCGCGAAAAACGAAGTCAAGCTGAGGGGGCCCGCGCACGGGGCTCCAGACCCAAACTGTATCATACCAAGCAATCCGCTGAAAACACGAGTTTTATCACGGCCTCCGCGCGCGTGCTTAGGTGGCGGGTTAGTCAGACAAGTTCCAGGGCCAAAGCGGTGGCCCCATAAAGGGGGGAATAATTGCCCAATTCGGCCTGAACGACTCTGGTGGAATGCTCGAGCATCGAGGCTGAGCGTTCACGGAGGTACTCGTGAACAGGGTCCAGCAGGACAGGGCCGGAAAGAGCCACTCCCCCTCCCAGAATGATCGCATCGGGATTCAGAATACGGATAGCAGTCAGCAGGGCCATGGCCAGCGCTCGCGCCGCTTCGCGCACGATGAACTGCGCGCCCTTTTCCCCTTCTCCCGCAGCGCGGAAGACCAATTCAGCCGTAATCTGATCCGGGTTGCCGCCGGCAAGCTCGATGGTCCTCGCCATCACCTCCGGCTTTCTTCGTGCGAATCCGCGCGCCCGCAGTTCGATGGCTGTTCCCGACGCGACGGTTTCAAGGCATCCTCGCGCACCGCAGGAGCATAGGGTGCCCGAGTCTGACACCTGGATGTGGCCCAGCTCTCCGGCCATGGAATCCTTGCCTCGATGCACCCTGCCGCCGCAAACTATTCCTCCGCCGATGCCCGTGCTAATGGTGAGGTAAAGCATTGATTCGGTACTGCGCCCGGCTCCGTAACGAAACTCGCCCAAGGCTCCGGCATTGGCGTCGTTGTCCACTTGGCACCTGAGGCTGAAATTGTCTTCGATCCATTGGGCCAGCCGGAAACTCTGCCACCCGGAGACATGCATTGAGTTGACTCGTTGTCGGCCGTAGTCAACCGGCCCGCCAAAACTGATGCCGCAGGACTGGACGTGCTGGTCCGATCGTGCGATCAGGGCATCGGCGCGCTTTCGCAACTCGCTCAGCATCCATTCGCGCCCGCCGGAGGATTCGGTCCGGCCTTCTGAGAGAAGAAGCCGATGGCCCTCGGAGTCGAAGAGACCCATGCGGAAATGGGTTCCGCCGATGTCGATTGCGAGCACATTGCTCATCTGGTCGGAATCCTTTTACGATTCTGCTCGGTCCGGGACGCCCCCCACGCAACTTGCATCTGCCCTTCAGTCAGTCTGGTTCCGCTGCAGGTCGCGATGGATGATTTTGGTCTTGAAACCTTCTTCATCCAGAAAATCGCCGATATGCTCGGCCAGCGCCACCGATCGATGCCGTCCGCCGGTGCAGCCGATGGCAATCGTAAGGTAACTCTTGCCCTCGCGGACATAGTTCGGCAGCAGGAACAGGAGCAAGTCCGAAACGCGACTGATAAATTCGCGGGTCAGGGCCTGGGACTCCACATATTCCCTCACCTCGGGGTCGGTTCCAGACTTTTCCCGCAACCCTGTCACAAAATTTGGGTTCGGCAAAAAACGAACGTCGAACACCAGGTCAGCATCATGTGGAACCCCGTGCTTGAATCCGAACGACAGAACCGAAACCAGCATGGTCTTGCGGCGGCGGCCTCCAAACCGGTCCTGAATCAACTGGCGAAGCTCGTGAACATTCATCCGGCTGGTGTCGATTACGGTGTCGGCGAGGTGGCGCATGGGCTTGAGCAGAGACCGCTCAAGACGGATGCCTTCCCGGACTGGCAGGTTGCGGCCCAGGGGATGGGGCCGGCGGGTTTCCTCGAATCGGTGGATCAGCGCCTCATCGGAAGCTTCAAGAAAAAGCAGCGCCACATTGAGACCATCGCGCCCCAGGCGCTGGTAAGCGACGGGAAGCTGACTGAGGGATTCTCCTTCGCGAATATCAACAACCACGGCAGAACGCCGGATGCGGCTTGCGTGCGCCGCGCACATGTCGGCGAACCTGGGAATCAATCCCACGGGAAGGTTGTCAACGCAGTAGTAACCCAGATCTTCAAAGGCCTTCAGCGCCGATCCCTTGCCCGAACCGCTGAGGCCGGTGATCACAACCAGCCGGCGGGTTGCGTTGCTGGGGTGGCGCCTCTTAGTCTTCATGCGCGCTGCATGTGGCGGCGCATACTTCGCGCGAACTACGGCGACTCGCCACCACAATCACCAGTTGAGGCCGGATCTTAGGATTCTGGCTCGACCAGGCCCAGTTTTCCGTCGGGCCGCCGATAGATAACATTCACCCGCTCGCTTTCGGAGTTGCGAAAGACAATAAGTCCGGTCGTGACCGCCGCCAGGGATTCGATGGCCTCTTCAACACTCATCGGTTTCACCGCAAGGCGCTCGGATTCAATCGCGATGCGCTCCTCGTGGTCAACCCGGCTGCTCTGGAAAACATTCAGGGTAATGTTCGCCGTCGGTTTGGGGCGGCGCTTCTTCGTCCGCCTTCGCGCGAGACGCTTTACCGCCTGCCGCTCGAGCTTGTCGAGCGCTCCCTTGATGGCGCTTCGATTGTCAACCGCCTCCATCACGCTGACGAGGGTCTGGTCAGGAAAAGTCGCGGTGATCTCTGCTGTGCGCCCACGCTTTTCCGCGGTGAGTATAACATGCAGTTTGGGATTGCCCGGAAGCAGTCTGTCAAGTTTCCGAAGGTGCTGATGAGTGTATTGGCGCAGGCCAGCAGTCACATTCACCTGACGTCCTGTGAAATCCACGTCCATAACAGCACCTCCTATGACCGTATTTCGAATTGGCGATGCGTCAGGATTATTCATCCCTTGACCCGGCGCTGGTGTGTGCTGGGAATCTTCATGTCTTCGCGGTATTTCGCCACTGTCCGGCGGGTGACATTGAAACCCTGTTCACGCAAATGCTGCATGATGCTTTCATCGGTGAGGGGATGGGCAGGATCTTCTTCTCCAATCATCTGTTTCACAATCCGCTTCAGGCGGATCAGCGAGGTGTTTCCTCCCCGCGGCCCCTGCACGGATTCAGAAAAGAAATAGCGCAGCTCGTAAACGCCCTGCGGCGTGTGGGCATATTTATTGGCAACCGCGCGGCTGACGGTCGAGGGATGAACGCCGACTTCTTCGGCCACCTCTTTGATCATCATGGGCCGCAGGAAATCGATTCCTTTCTCAAGAAATTCAGCCTGGCGTTGAATGATGGAGTCACACACCCGCGCTATCGTATGCTTGCGCTGCTCGATGTTCTTGATGAGCTGCAACGCGGAATTGCAGCGTTCCTTCACATAGCTGCGCACCTCGCGCGTGGCGGCCCCGTCCGAGAGCAGGCGCCGGTATTGCCGGCTGAGCCTCAACTGGGGCAGCCCGTCCTCGTTCAGGCGCACTTCATATCCGGTGCTGGTCTTGACAATAAAAACGTCCGGTTCAATCAATTGCGGCTGCGTCTTGTTGTAACGCTGGCCTGGCCGCGGATCGAGCTTACGGATGACCTCAATAGCCCTTTCGACGGCCGGAACCGGCCGGTCAAGCGCGCGCGCAATCTCCCGGTAATGCTTGTTCTGAACCAGTTTCAGATGGTCGGAAACAATCTGGGCAGCCAGGGTGCTTTCTGGAGCCATCGCACGAAGCTGAATCAGAAGGCACTCGCGCACGTCTCTCGCTGCAACACCCAGAGGATCAAACTCCTGGATCAGCGCCAGCGCAGCTTCCACGTCGCCCTGCTCATGGCCTCCGGTCCGGGCGATCTCTTCCAACGAAGTCGTCAGATATCCGTCTTCATTGAGATTTCCAATAATCGAGTCCGCCGCGCTCCGCACCTCTTCTGAGCACTTGGAAACGCTTAATTGCCATTCCAGATGGTCCGTTAAGGAGGATGGCTGGGAGAGGAAATTTTCGAAGGAAGTCTTTTCGTAAACTTCGCCAGCGGGAGCCTTGAATCCAGGATCCAGGTAATCCCGGAAAAACGACCCGAAATCAATCTCCTCAAACGAGTCCCGATTTCCATTTTCGGTGGAATTCTCACTAGGGAGGGTTTCCGCGGTTCCGTTTGCGTCAACTTTCTGCGCGACCTCCTCCATCGAAGGAGCGTCCTCAGGAACCTCTTCAAGAACGGGATTGGCGATCATTTCCTCATTGATCATCTCGCGCAGTTCGAGCCGGTTCAGGGCCAGCACGCTGACCATCTGCACAAGGCCAGGCGTCAGGATCTGCTTCTGCGCCACCTTGAGGTTGAGGCCGATTCTGGGTTGAGTTCCGCCCATCACACTACCAGCTTGAAGTTATCGCCGAGATAGATTCGCTTAACTTCAGCGTCGTTCCCCAGCTCTTCGGGAGAGCCGGTCCGAAAGATCCTTCCGTTATTAATGATATAAGCGCGATCCGTCACCCGCAGAGTCTCGCGCACGTTATGGTCGGTGACCAAGACCCCAATGCCGTTGTCCTTCAACCGGATGATAATTTCCTGGATGTCCAGGACGGTTAAAGGGTCAATCCCGGAAAACGGCTCATCCAGAAGTATAAACGATGGTGAGATAACGAGGGAACGTGCAATTTCCACCCGCCGCCTTTCTCCCCCCGAGAGCAGATACCCGTGGCTGCGCCTAACATGTTGCAAACCGAGGTCTTCGAGCAATTCTTCAAGGCGCTCGCGCCGCTGATGCGTGGTGAGGGGCAGGGTTTCCAGAACAGCGAGAACGTTCTCTTCTACTGTCAGTTTGCGAAAGATCGACGGCTCCTGCGGCAGGTAGCTTATTCCGCTCCTTGCCCTCAGATACATGGGGTAGGATGTGATGTCGTTGTCATCAAGGACCACCTGCCCGGAATCCGGGCTGGCTAAACCGACGATGATGTAAAACGTGGTCGTTTTGCCCGCCCCATTCGGGCCTAGCAGCCCGACAACCTCGCCCTGAGCGATGGTCAGGCTGATGTTGTCAACCACCCTGCGGCCTTTGTACGCCTTGGTCAGGTCAACTGTGGAGAGAGTGTGCATCATCGCTCACTGTGTGACGCGGTGCTTGGATACTGCCGGGGAGTTGGCGCTTCCGTCGACCAGCAAACTGTCATTGTGAATAAAGAAAGTCATACGCTGCCCCGTTATCGTTCCTTTTTCCGAGTCGTAAACAGTTGGCGGTCCTCCCGTCATTACAACTTTCCCCGTGTGTGCATCATAGACCGCGTTCTCACCCTTAGCATACCGCATGGGCTGCACGATCTTCACATTTCCTTGCGCTTCGGCACGATTGACTTCCGAGTCCGTGGGCCCCGTACCGGCTGAAAAGTAGACGTCCAGCCGGTCTGATTGAATTCGCGTGTCCTCCGTGTCAAGCTCAACATTTCCGGTGTAGCGGGCCTTTCGGCCCTCGTCCAAGTAGTCAAGCCGGTCTGCCCGAATCGTGACCGGCTTCAGGCCGGCCGCGGTCCCCTTATCCGCATCGGCTTTGCCAGACGCGGCCTGAAGATGGGATGTCATTACCCGGGAGTTCGTGCTCACGCGTCGCTCATTCCGATAAACATCCAGCGATGGCGATTCAATGACGTCCGTGCCGTGCCAGGCGCGGACCTGCCCTTCGTAATGGACTACCTGGCTGCGCCGGTCAGCCGTCATGCGCTGAGCAACCACGCTGGTGGGAAGGGCCGAAGGATTTTGAGGATCAGTGTGGATGGAGTGTACGCTGCCGATCCCTTCCGCCCTGTCAGAAGCAAGGAGCAAGATGATCTGATCAGCGCGCATTCGCGTGCTCGGGTCCCAAGCTTCCGGGCGCCCGATCAGAACCAGTTTCTGTTCGCGCGCAAAGTCGCGGGCCTGGTCGGCCTTCGCCTCAAGCGTGCCGTCGTCGAAATGGAAATTCCCGATCTGTTCGACCGATCGTACAGCTTCAGTCGCCGGATCAAATGTCGCCAGCATCTCGCGCGCTGTCGAGATTGCCGGAGCCTGATTTCGCGAGCTGGCAGGCGGAGCGGAGACGATCCGCGTCCCGCCGCTTCCGCGAAACGATTCGAGGTGGCTTGCGGGGTCGAATGCCATCAAGAATTTCGCGGCAGTCACCGTCCTGTTTCCAGCGTTGGGGTCCACAGGATAAAGGACCAGCGTTCCGGGTCCCGCGGTTTCAGCCTCTTTAAGGTTTTTCCCCTTGGGGCGAAAAGAAAATAGGAGCTTTTCGGTTGCGAGATCTTCCTTAGCGATCCTTCCTCCCGGCGTCTGCGGCGCTGAAGGGGACTCTTGCCGGCTCTTTGCCTGCGTAATAATCAGGTGGACCTTACCCGTCGCCGCGCCATTGGCAGGAACGCGAGTGGCGGGATCGAAGTTCAAAACCACCTCGTGCGCTTCGAACTGGCTCCGAGCGTCGCCTTGGATTGATTGGCCCCGCGCGTGGCCTGACGCGGCGAGCGTATTAAGGCGCCTGCTCACGGGATCAAGACGTCCGCGCATCAGGTCCGACTGCAGCTTCAGTTCGCCCGTCCGTGTTCTATCGAGTGCATGAGCGTTCCCTTGAAGCAGGACCTCTGTAATTTGGTTAGACTGATTCATCGAAATCAATCCCTGGCGGGCCGTAACCGTCCGGTCAGCCTGGTGGATGATCACCGGCCCCCAGAGCTGCACACCGTCCGCCGGGCCGGCATAGTGGAGGCGGCTTGCGGACACCTCAATGGGCGCGCCTGCCGGTGCTCCTTTTCCGGGATGGAACACCGCCTGCACATCTTGCTTCAGCGTGATCTCGCTGGTGTCGCTGCTGTAGATGAGTCCGCGTGCAGCTCCTGAGATGTCCCCAATATGGAACCGCACCGGAGTGTCACTCTCAAGCTGAGTTCCGTGCTCAGTGGAAGTCACTTTTGATGTTCTGACGTAGACCGGCTGACGTGCGGCATCCGCATCGGTGGGCTTCTGGTTGATGGGCTGGCCGGGATTTGCTGACAGTTCTTTTAGCTGGCTGGGTGAGGCGTTCAGCACCAGCTCGACATCACCGGGCGTGGAGAGATTCCCGGTCACCTGATTGTATTC
>Ga0079221_10000171_pt1 | contig 15245 bp, 7 predicted proteins | sample GAAS200_FD_75069 | JGI IMG/M metagenome (GOLD analysis project Ga0079221, IMG submission 75069) | Agricultural soil microbial communities from Georgia to study Nitrogen management - GA AS200 | ecosystem: Environmental > Terrestrial > Soil > Agricultural land | place: USA: Georgia | collected... | reverse complement strand
TGCGGCTGAACTACGGCCAGCGCTTCTACGACAACAAGCTGAGCATCCGGGGCAACATCGCGGGCTCGCGGTCCATGGATCAGTTCACCCCCAACGGCGTGCTCTTCAACGCCGCGCAAATGGGACCGACCCAGCCGATCTTCGACACCAGCTCCGCGACCCTGCTCGCTCCCTGGGGGGCCCAGCTCCCGCCGACCGGATACTACAACTGGCCCGGGAACTCCCTCACCTCCCGCGACAATCCGCTGGAGATTTTGAACGGCTCGATCGACCACGCCACCACCTATCGCAGCGTGGGAAGCCTCACCGGCAAATACGACTTCTCGGAGCTCACCGGCCTGAGCGGCCTCACCGGCACGGTGGACGTGGGATACGACGTGACCTACGGGGATCGGGTGACCTTCTTCCCCAACAACATCCACTTCGTGACCAAGAACGGCACCTGGGGGAGCTACGGTGAGTCCCAGCCCCAGCAGGCGAACACCGTGCTCGACATGTACCTGAACTTCCAGCCGCCCGCCCACCTGGGACCGGGCACCGTGGACTTCACCGGCGGCTACTCCTACGGGCAGTCCCACGGCCGCTTCGCCAACTTCGGCGAGAGCCAGATCGAGACCAACGTCCTCACCGACGCCGGCATTCCCCAGTCGAACGCCCAGCCGGTCTCGACGGTGGACGTCGAGGACGCGAAGCTCATTTCGTTCTTCGGCCGCGCCGGCTACAACATCGACGATCGCTACCTGTTTTCGGCCTCCCTCCGGCGCGACGGCTCCTCCCGCTTCGGCCCCGGGAACCAGTGGGGCAACTTCCCCTCGGTCTCGGCGGGCTGGCGCATCTCGCAGGAACCCTTCATGCAGGGGATCAGCGCCATCTCGGATCTGAAGCTCCGCGCCTCCTGGGGGAAAACCGGCAACCAGGCCTTCGGGAATTATCTGTTCGTCCCCACGTATCAGGCCTGCAACGCGACGGCCGAGTACAATCTCGGCGGGCAGTTCGTCTGTCCCTTCCGGCCGTCGGCGGTGGACCAGAACATCCACTGGGAAGCGACCTCGGCCTGGGACATCGGCGCCGACTACGCGATCTTCGGACAGCGCTTCTCCGGCACCCTCGACTGGTACCGGAAGAACACCACCGACCTGCTGTTCGACGTGCCGATCGACCCCGCGTCCAACCTGTCCAACCACGTGGTCACCAACATCGGCAGCATGCGGAACACGGGCTTCGAGTTCGATCTGGGCGGCCGCATCAAGGACGCGGCGACACCGGGCGGGCTCTCCTGGACCGCGAACCTGAACGTCTCCCACAACAGCAACCAGGTGGTGTCGATCAATCCCAACGCGACCGGCACCGGCACCCAGGTCCTGACCGGCGGGATCGCGGGCGGCGTGGGGAGCACCGTCGAAGTGCTGGAGCCGGGACAGCCGATCTACTCGTTCCTGGTGTGCCGCCAGTTCTACAGCGCCGGCAAGCCGGTTCAGGGCGTGTACTACAACGCCACCGGCACCGACACCGTGACCGGCTGTACCCGCGGCTCCAACACCATCGCCGAGCACGATCCGGCGCCGCACTGGATCTTCGGGCTGACGTCGAACCTGAGCTGGAACCGCTTCGACCTGAGCCTCACCCTGCGGTCGTGGCTCGGCAACTACGTGTACAACAACGTGGCCTCGAACGTGGGTGACTACCGCGAGCTCTCCGACGGCAGCTCCCCCTCCAACCTGAGCACCTCGGTGCTCAAGTCGGGGTTCACGCAGCAGCAGCTCCTGTCCGACTTTTACGTCGAGAACGCGTCCTTCCTGCGCATGGACAACATCACCGTGGGGTACACCTTCCCCTGGGAAGCGCAGCGGGTGCGTCTCTATGCCGTTGTCCAGAATGCGTTTACGATCACGGGCTACAGCGGGGTCGACCCCACGGCCGGCGTGAACGGCATCGACAACAACATTTACCCGCGTTCGCGTACATTTACGAGCGGGTTGAGCGTAGTGTTCTAAAGGGGGCGACCATGAATTCGACCAATTCGACGCGGAGCGGATACATGAGAGTCAGCCACTGGAGCGCGGCCTGCGCGGCCGTGGTCGCCGCCCTGACCATCGGGGCCGGGGCGTGCACCGATCCCACGGTGGCGCCCAAGAGCACCGTCACCGGCGCCAACTTCTTCGCCGATCCCAGCGCCTACCAGCAGGTGCTGGCCAAGATCTACGCCGGCCTCGCGGTCGGCGGCCAGAGCGGCGGCGACGGCTCCACCGACATTTCGGGGATCGACGGCGGGTTCTCCCAGTACATGCGACTCTACTGGGAGATGGAGGAGCTCCCCACCGACGAAGCGGTGATCGCCTGGGGCGACCAGACCCTCCCCGAGATGAACACCCAGGGGTGGAGCGCCTCCAACACCTTCGTCAACGCGATGTACTATCGCGTGTACTTCCAGGTGCAGATGGTCAACGAGTTCCTCCGTCAGACCACCGACGCCGCGCTGGCTTCCCGCGGCGTGAGCGCCCCGCTCAAGGCCAAGATCCACACCTACCGCGCCGAGGCGCGGTTCATGCGGGCGCTGTCGTACTGGCACGGTCTCGATTTCTTCGGGGGGATCCCGCTGGCCACCGAGAACGACGCGCTGGGCGCGAACCCGCCGGCGCAGGTCACCCGGACCCAGCTGTACAACTACGTGGTGGGCGAGCTGACCGCGATCCGGGATTCGCTCCCGGTGTCCGGTGTGGCGCCCGACCCGGCGACCTACGGCCGCGCCACCAAGGGGGCGGCCGACATGCTCCTCGCGGAGCTGTACTTGAACGCCGGGGTGTACACCGGGGTGCCCGATTATGCCGACGCGCTGACCTCGGCACAGAACGTCATCAGCTCCGGGCTGTACAGCCTGAACCCGGTGTACCGGAACAATTTCACGGCCGACAACAACAACTCTCCGGAGATCATCTTCGCCGTCGCCGAGGACGGGCAGCACACCCAGACCTACGGTTCGACCAACTTCATCATTCACGCGTCGTGCGGGAACTCGATGAATCCCGGCAATTATGGCGTGGATGGTTGCTGGTACGGCCTGCGGATGAAACCCTCGGCGTTCCGGCTGTATAACGCCGGAGACAGTCGCGGATCGACCATGGACACCCTCGCCGCGGACGGTCAGACCATAGCGATCCCGAGCATCTCGAGCTTCGGCAACGGGATTCCGAATCCCAAGTTCACCAACAAGACGTCTGCCGGCGCCACGGGCTCGAACCCGGCGTTCGCCGATACCGATTTCCCGATGTTCCGGCTCGCGGAGGCCTATCTGATTTACGTCGAAGCGCACCTGCGCAGCGGCGGCGGGACCGACGCGAACGCGCTGAACTACTTCAACGCGCTGCGGGTGCGGGCTTACGGCGACTCGAGCGCCGTCGACACATCGATCGCGGAGATCACGCTCGACACCGTGCTCGCCGAGCGGGGCCGGGAGCTGATGTGGGAGGCCCACCGCCGCACCGACCTGGTGCGGTATGGACTCTTCGCGGGCCCGCTCAGCGGCAACTACGTCTGGGCGTGGAAGGGCGCCAACGCGTACGGCACCGACTCCACGGGGATGGCGACCGACGCGCACCTGAATCTGTACCCGATTCCGGCGAACGAGCTGATCGCGAATCCCAAGGTCAAGCAGAACACAGGCTACTGATCGAGGAACTTTTGACTGAGGCTTCCGGCCCGCCGCTCCGTCGTCTCGACGCCGGAGCGGCGGCTCGTTTTCTCCTCGTCGCGGCGCTCGCCGCGGCCTGCAACAACCCGGATCTGCGCCCGCCCCCGGTGGGCGGCGGTCCCGAGCCGCGGCCCTCGCTCAATCCGACCTATCGGCCCAGCGGCCACATGGCGGCGGGGGACGTCTTCGTCCACCTCTTCGAGTGGAAGTGGACCGACATCGCCACCGAGTGCGAGAAGGTGCTGGGCCCGGCCGGATTCCGCGCGGTGCAGGTTTCTCCTCCCGAGGAGCACAGCATCACGCCCAGCCACGACTGGAGCGAGCGCTACCAGCCGGTGCGCTACAACATCAACAAGAGCCGCTCCGGGACGGCCGCGGAATTCCAGGACATGGTGACCCGCTGTCACGCGGCCGGCGTGGACATCTACGTGGACGCGGTCATCAACCACATGACCAACTTCCCCTCGCCCGGGTACGGGTCGGACAGCTCCTGGTACTCGAAGTACGACTACCCCGGGCTTTACGCGCCGTCCGATTTCCACCCCGCCTGCACGGTCTCGAATTACGCCGACGCCGCGAACGTCCAGGATTGCGAGCTGTTCGGGCTCCCGGACCTGAACACCGGGAAGGACTCGGTGCGGCGGAAGATCGCGGGGTACCTGGTCGCGCTCTCGCGGATGGGAGTGGCGGGGTTCCGCATCGACGCGGCCAAGCACATCCAGCAGGTGGAGCTGGACTCGATTCTCCGGGTGGTGGACTCGACCGCGACCGCCGAGGGCCGGCCGGTCCCGTATTACTTCCTCGAGGTGTCCTCCGGCGCCGGCGAAGCCCTCTCCCCCCGCGATTACTTCGGCGAGGCCTACGCCTCGGGCGGAGCGGCCGACATCACCGAGTTCACCTTCAGCGGGGTGGACGACAAATTCCTGGGCTCAGGGGGCCAGCACATTTCCCAGCTCAATCCCAACGGACCGCCCGGCAACCAGTTCTCGGAGGCGGCGTGGGGGCTGATGCCGTCGGACAAGGCCGTGGTATTTCTCGAGAACCACGACACCCAGCACAACTGCGGGCTCTCCTGGCGCAACGGCAACGTGTTCCGCGTGGCGAACCTGTGGATGCTGGCCCAGCCCTACGGATATCCCTCCATTCTGTCGAGCTTCGTGTTCCAATGCCCGGCCGAGAATTCTCTGGGGCCCCCGTCCGACGCCGGTGGCAACACCTACGACGTCACCTGCCCGGTGTCGATGGACAGCGCCACCGCCGGCGGATGGGTCTGCGAGCACCGGGACCCCTACATCCTGGCCATGGTGGGATTCCGGAAGCTCGTCGCCGGCACCGACCAGAATCACTGGTGGGATGACGGCGCGAACGCGATCGCGTTCTCGCGGGGCGACAAGGGATTCGTGGCCATCAGCCGGGAAGCGGCGCCGCTCGACACCATCGTCCCGAGCGGGCTGCCCGCCGGCACCTACTGCGACCTGTTGACCGGGGGCGTGAACGCCGGCGCGTGCGCGGGGACCTCGGTGGTGGTGGACTCGACCGGCGCGATCCGCTTTCACCTGGAGCCCTCGACTGGCATCGCCATCGACGCGGCGACCAAGCTCCCGTGAACCGCGTCCTCGCCAGCCTCCTCGCGGGGGCGGCCGCCGCATCCCCGGCGCGCGCCCAGGTGACCTTGCACCTCACCGCCCCCGCGACCCCCGCGGGCGCCACCATTTTCGTCGCCGGCGGATTCAACCAGTGGAACCCGGGTGATTCCGCGTTCCGCCTCACCCGGCAGGCGGGCGGCGACTACGCGGTCACGCTTCCGGCTTCGATCCGCGGCGGCATCGAGTTCAAGTTCACCCTCGGCACCTGGGAAACGGTGGAGCAGGACTCGGCGGGTCACGACGTGGACAACCGCGCGTTCACGGTGCCGGCCACGGGCGCCGCGAGTTATTCCGGCGTGGTGCCCCGCTGGCGCGACGGAAGCCCGCGCGCCGCGGGACCTTCCACCGCCACCGCGTCGGTCTCGATTCTCGATTCCGCGTTCGTCATTCCCCAGCTGGGCCGCTCCCGCCGGGTGTGGATCTACCTCCCGCCCGGCTACGCCACCTCGGCGCGCCGCTACCCCGTGCTCTACATGCACGACGGGCAGAACGTGTTCGACGCGCGCACCAGCTTCGCCGGCGAGTGGGGAGTGGACGAGACCCTCGACAGCCTGCACGCGCTGGGAGACGGCGGCGTGATCGTGGTCGCCGTGGACCACGGCGGCGCGCGGCGCTTCGACGAGTACTCACCCTGGAGGAACGCGAAGTACGGCGGCGGCCAGGGCGACGCCTACGTCGATTTTCTGGTGAAGACGCTGAAGCCGTACGTGGACCGCCATTATCGCACCCTCCCCGACCGGCTCCACACCGGGGTGGCGGGCTCCTCCATGGGCGGCCTGATCTCGCTTTACGCGGTGCTCAAGTATCCCGAGGTCTTCGGGCGGGCGGGCGTCTTCTCGCCCGCGTTCTGGGTGGCGCCCGAGATCTACGGCGTCGCCCGCCGGGCGCATCCGCTTCCCGGCACCAGGATCTACATGGTGACCGGCGGCGAGGAGGGCGACACCCCGGCGGCCGTGGTCGCCGATCACCAGCGGATGCTCGACACCCTGCGCGCGGCCGGGTTCACGGCGGAGGAGCTGCAGGGCACCGTCCGCCCCGACGGGAAGCACGCGGAGTGGTTCTGGCGCCGGGAGTTTCCGGCGGCGTACCGGTGGCTCTTCCAGGGCGCGCCGGCGTGGACCGGCGGCGACGTCTGCTACGAGGTCTTCGTGCGCTCGTTCTTCGATTCCAACGGCGACGGCACGGGCGACTTGAACGGCCTCACCGCGAAGCTGGACTACATCGCCGGCCTCGGCGCGTCGTGCCTGTGGCTGATGCCGGTCACCGCGTCGCCGTCCTACCACGGGTACGACGTGAGCGACTATTACCGGGTGGAACCGGCGTACGGCTCGAACGACGACTTCAAGCGGCTGGTTGCCGAAGCGCACCGCCGGGGCATCAGGATTCTGGTGGACATGGTGCTGAACCACAGCTCGAGCGAGCACCCGTACTTCCAGGCCGCGCTGAAGGACACCGCCTCGCCCTATCGGGCCTGGTACAAGTTCGCGCCCGCGCCGCTGGGGAAGGGCCCCTGGGGCGAGGATGCGTGGCGGCGCTCGCCCGTGCGGGACGAGTACTACTGGGGCGTCTTCTCGCCGGGGATGCCCGATCTCAACTACGACACCCCCGCGGTGCGCGAGGAGGCGAAGCAGATCGCCAGCTTCTGGCTGGACAGCATGGGAGTGGACGGGTTCCGGCTGGACGCGGTGCCGTATCTGGTGGAGCAGGGGAGCTGTCTCATCGGCTGCCCCGGGACCCACGCGTTCCTGCACCAGTACGCCCTGCACGTGGACAGCGTGAAGCCGGACGCGTACACGGTGGGCGAGGCGTGGGGAGGGATCGATCAAGTGCTCCCCTATTATCCGGATCAGCTCACGTCGTATTTCGGATTCGAGCTCGCGGATTCCCTGCTCTCGGCGGTTCGCGGCGGATCGGGCGCGGGCCTGCTGTCCGGGTTTCTGCGGCTGCAGGACACGCTCCCCTCCTACCGCTGGTCTTCGTTCCTCTCCAATCACGACCAGACCCGGGTGATGACCGCGCTCCACGGCGACCGCGAGGGCGCCCGGCTCGCCGCCACCCTGCTGCTCACCCTCCCCGGCCTCCCCTTCATCTATTATGGCGAGGAGATCGGGATGACCGGGGACAAGCCCGATCCCCGGATCCGGACCCCGATGCAGTGGAGCCCCCGGACCGGCGTGGGGTTCACCACCGGCCGGGAGTGGGAGGCGCCGCAGGGAGACTCGCTCACCACCAGCGTGGCGCTCGAGAATGCCGATCCGCGGTCACTGCTCAACCTCTACCGGCGGCTGATCCATCTCCGCCGCGAGAACGACGCGCTCGCGACCGGGACCCTGATTCCCCTCACCACCGGGGACCCGCACCTGGTCGCGTATCTCCGCCGCGCCGCGGGACACGCGGTGCTGGTGGTGGCGAACCTCGGCCGTCGAAGCGTGTCCAGGGCGTCGCTCTCCTCCGCGGCGGCCGCCCTCCCCGCCGGCACCTACGCGCCGGCGATGCTCTCCGGCGCCGGGGCCGCCGCCCGGCTCCGGGTCGGAGCGGACGGCGCGGTGCGGGCCTACGTTCCTCTCCCCGCGATCGGACCCCGGCGGGCCGTCGTGGCGGACCTCGTTCTCACTCCCTCGAGGACGCACTGATGCACCTGCGCGCCGCGCTCCCGCTCGTCCTGCTCGCCCTCGGCGCCCGCCCCGCCGCCGGCCAGCGCCAACGCTATTCGATGGACCCCGGGTGGCGGTTCACCCTGGGCGACGTGTCCGGGGCCGAGGCGCCGTCGTTCGACGACGGGGCGTGGCGCCGGCTCGACCTCCCGCACGACTGGAGCATCGAGGGCGCGATGCGGCAGGACGCGCCCGGCGGCGGGCGCGTCGGGTTCCTCCCCACCGGAATCGGCTGGTACCGGAAGGCGTTCCGCCTTCCGGCCGGCGCCGGGGCGGGGGCGGGGGCGCGCGAGGTGTGGCTCGAGTTCGACGGCGTCTACATGAACTCGGACGTCTGGATCAACGGATTCCACCTCGGCCAGCGTCCTTACGGCTTCATCAGCTTCGCGTACGACGTGACCCGCCACCTCGTGCCCGGGATCAACGTGGTGGCGGTGCGGGTGGACAACTCGCTCCAGCCCTCGGCGCGCTGGTACACGGGGAGCGGGATCTACCGGCACGTCTGGCTCACGGTGGTGGACCGGGTGCACGTGGCGCATTGGGGCGTCTACGCCGTCACCGCGAGCGCGGATACCGCGTCCGCGGAGCTCGTGGTCCGCACCCGGGTCGAGAACGATCGCGCCGCGCCCGCGCGGGGCTCGCTCCGGACCACGCTGGTGAACGCGGCGGGGCAGGAGGTGGCGCGCGCGGACACGGCGTACGCCCTCGCGGCGGGCGAGGGGGCCGAACTCGAACAGCGCCTCACCGTGCCGAGTCCGCGGCTCTGGTCCGTGGATCAGCCGTACCTCTACACCCTCCGCTCCACCGTGCTCGCGGCGGGCCGTGCGGTGGACGAGACCGGGATGCCGTTCGGCATTCGCACCATCGCCTACGACTCAGACCGCGGGTTTCTGCTGAACGGCCGGCCGGTGAAGATGCGCGGCGTCAACCTGCACGAGGACGGGGGCGCGGTGGGATCGGCCATTCCGGAACGGGTCTGGGAGCGCCGGCTCGAGGCGCTGAAGGCGATGGGGGCGAACGCCATCCGCACCTCGCACAATCCGCCGGCGCCGGAGTTCCTCGATCTCTCAGACCGGCTGGGATTCCTGGTGATGGCCGAGGCGTTCGACGAGTGGACCCAGGGCAAGGTGCCGGAGGGCTATCACAAGTATTTCGCGCAGTGGTCGGAGCGGGACGTGACCGACTTCGTGCATCGCGATCGCAACCATCCGTCGATCGTGCTCTGGAGCGCCGGTAACGAGATCGGGGAGCAGAGCATGCCGGACGGCGCGCAGGTCCTCAAGGGCCTGGTGGATATCTTCCACCGCGAGGACCCCACCCGCCCCGTCACCACCGGCAACGACAACATCGCGGCCGACGGTCATCCCGCGACGCTGGCGTTCCTGAACGCCGAGGACGTCGTCGGCTACAACTACGTGGATCGCTGGCACGAGCGCCGGGAGATCTTCGCGGAGGAGGACCGGCACGATCATCCCGGCTGGAAGATGGTCGGCACCGAGAGCGGCACCATGTTCCAGAGCCTGGACGAGCGGTACTCGCTCGGCGCCGATTCCGCGGTCCCGCACCCCAACTACAACGCCGGGATGCTCGCCGCGGAGCGGCTCTGGAAGTGGGTCACCATGCGCGATTATTTCGCGGGCGACTTCATGTGGACCGGCGTCGATTACCTGGGCGAGGCCACCTGGCCCTTCAAGGGATTCGGCTCCGGCGTTCTGGACATCACCGGCCGCCCCAAGGACTCCTATTACCTGTACCAGAGCCTGTGGACCGACCGGCCGGTGCTGCACCTCTTCCCGCACTGGAACTGGCCTGGCCGCGAGGGCCAGGTGATTCCGGTCCTCGCCTACACCAACTGCAACATCGTGGAGCTGTTCCTGAACGGCCGTTCGCTGGGCGAGAAGCGCCTGGAGTTTCCGGCGCAGGGCACCTCGGGCGGGTGGAATCGCTACGCCCAGCCGGTGGTGAACCCGACCACCAACGATCTCCATCTCTCCTGGGACGTGCCGTACCAGCCGGGCGTCCTGCGGGCGGTGGGGAAACGGCGCGACGGCACCGTGGCCTGTGAGGCCGAGGTGCGCACGGCCGGCGCTCCGGCCGCGCTGCGCTTGAGCGCGGACCGGGACACCATCACCGACGCTCCGGGAGACGTGGGACACGTCACCGTCGAGGTCGTGGACTCCTCAGGCACCGTGGTCCCCACCGCCGACGACCTGGTGCGCTTCGCGGTGGCCGGGGGGACGCTGGTCGCGCTCGACAACGGGAATCTCCTGGATCACGATCCCTATCGCGCCGACCGCCGCCACGCGTTCAACGGGCACGGACTCGCCATCGTGCGCGGCGATCGGCCGGGGGCGCTCACCGTGACCGCCCAAGCCCCGGGTTTGAAGGCGGCGAGCGTGAGCCTGCGGGTGATCGCGGGACCCGCGCGCCTCGTCATCCCGTCCGCGCGTCCCTAGCGGTCACCATGGTCCGCATCAATTCCTCGCTCCTCGCGCTCTGGGTCTCTGCCGCGGCCGCGGCTCACGCCCAGGTCGCCGACCGCGCGGTCTATCTCGACCGCCAGGGGGTGGTCCGCTGGCAGGACACGAGGCAGGAAGTGGCGCTCTTCGGGGCCAACTACGTGCTCCCCACCGCCTCCGATTATCGCGCCGCGGGGTACGTCCACGCCGACCGCAAGAAAATGATCGACGAGGACATGGCGCAGTTCGCGCGGATGGGCTGGGACGGCTTGCGGCTCACCTTCTGGGGCGACTGGGAGGCGTCGGACTCGGCCGGGAACCTGATCGCCAACGACCACCTCGATCTCCTCGACTATCTCATCGCCCGCGCGCGGGAGCGCGGGATCTACATGCTCTTCAGTCCCATCCAGCTCTACGGCGCCAACTGGCCCGACGCGCTCTCCGATACCAGCGACCCCGGATTCGGGCGGCACTTCGGCAAGGCCAGGATGGGGACCGATCCGCGGGCGATCGCGGCTCAGGTGAATTACCTGAAGCAGATCCTCGATCACGTGAATCCGTACACCCACGTCGCGCTGAAAGACGAGCCGGCCATTCTCTTCATCGAGCTGGTGAACGAACCCTGGCATCACCCCGAGGATCTCCAGGGCTCGATCAACTACATCAACGCGCTCACCGACGCGGTGCGCTCCACCGGCTGCCGGAAGCTGGTCTTTCACAACGTGAGCCAGGACTTCCGCATCGCGGACGCGATCCGGAAGAGCCGGGCCGACGGCGTCACCTTCGCCTGGTATCCCACCGGACTGAACTCGGGTCACGAGCTGGTGGGGAATTACCTCCGCGGGGTGGACACCTTCCCCGACATGCTGCGCCCGGAGCTCGCGAAGCTGCCGCGGATCGTCTACGAGTTCGACTCCCCGGACCTCCGCACCGGTACCATGTATCCCGCGATGGCGCGGACGTTCCGCGCGGTGGGGGCGCAGTTCGCCGCGATGTTCGCCTACGACATGCTGGAAACGGCGTCGCGCAATCTGGGCTGGCAGACGCATTACCTGAACCTGGTCTACACCCCGCGCAAGGCGATGAGCGCAGTGATCGCGGCGGAGGCGATGCGGCGGCTGCCGCGCTTCAAGTCGTACGGCCCCTATCCCGGCAACACCACTTTCGGGGATTTTCACGTCTCGGCGGACAGCGACCTGGGAGAGCTGGTGGCGCGGGACGCGTTTCTCTACGCGGGCTCGACCGGGTCGGTCCCGCCCGACCCGCGCGCGCTCACCCGGATCGCGGGCTACGGGTCGTCACCGGTGGTGCGCTACGACGGCGAGGGGATCTATTTCCTGGACAAGATCCGCCCCGGGGTCTGGCGGCTCGAGGTGTACCCCGACGCGGTGCCGGTGCGCGATCCCTTCGAGCCGCCCAATCCGGACAAGATCGTCACCCGCGCCATCCGCCGGGCCTGGCCGATGACGGTCACCCTTCCCGACCTCGGGCCCGCGTTCACGGTGCGCGCGCTCGCCGGCGGTGACTCGACCACCACCCGGGCGACCCAGGGCCGGTTCACGGTGACCCCCGGGGTATACCTGTTGAGCCCGGCGCCGGTGGACGTCGCGAGCCTTCCGGCGCACGTGAACCGGGTGGGGCTCGCCGAGTTTCACGCGCCGCCGGCCGATTCCGCTCCCCCGGCGGTGATCCCGCTCGCGGCGCCGGAGTATCCCGCCCTCCACGACGCGGACCTCGCGGTCCGGATCGTCGCGGACCCGGAGCCCGATTCGGCGGCGGTGTGGGTGCGGCCCGCGGCGGGGGGGTTCTATCGCGCGTTCCCGCTCACGCCCGCCGGCGGCTACCGGTACCGCGCGACGATCCCGGGGCGGGACCTGACCGACGGGCCGCATCAGTTCGTGGTGACGCTCTTCGGCAAGGGCGGCGCGGTGACCTATCCCTCGGCGTTGCCGGGCCGGCCCTTCGATTGGGACTATGACGGGACCGGCGCGTGGCGCTTCGACGTGGTCTCGCCCGGGACCCCGCTCGAGCTATTCCGGCCCGGGGAGGACGCGCCGCGGCTCGCCTTCAGCCGCATCGGCGACGCGGGGCGGCGCGGCCTCTTTCGGCTTGCGTTCTCGGGCGCGAGCGGACGTCCCGTCTTTCACTTCGAGCTGCCGGTGGCGGCGGGCGGCGGCGGGCCCGCCGATTACACCGCGTCGCTCGTGATAGAGGACCGGATTCGCGCGCGGGGGGAGGAAATCGCGGCGGCGGACACGGTGCGGGTGCGGCTCCGCGGCATCGGCGCGCACCAGGTGCTCCACCTCACCCTGATGGAGGACGACGGGACGAGCTGGAGCGCGGCGGTTCCGGTGGATAGCGCGTGGACCACGGTGTCGCTTCCGCTCGCGGCGTTCGCGGCGGCCCGGGGGGTACTCCTTCCCGAAGGATTTCCCGGGGAGTGGAACTACTGGGTCGGCCCCGCGGCGGGGCGGGGGGGCGCGGGGGACCGGGTGCGGATGGCGCGGGTGGAGCGGATCGAGCTCTCCCTCAGGCGGGAGGAGGGCGTCACCGTCACGCCCGGCGGGTACGGGGTGGAGGTGGAGGGGATCACGCTGGGATTTGCGTCCCCACTCCCACGGGCCACGGGGGCCCGCTAACTTGCTTTTCGCGTTTTACCCGGCCAGGTAGCTCAGTTGGTAGAGCAGCGGACTGAAAATCCGCGTGTCGGCAGTTCGATTCTGCCCCTGGCCACTGCCCCCTCCCTCGCGGGCGGCGCCCCGCCATTGCGCAACCGCGCCGCGGCGCCGACACTTGAAGCAGCGATGTCGCTCCGTCCCGTCCTCCTCCTCACCCTGGTCGCGTTCGCGGCCTGCGCCGGCCACCGGGTGCTGCTCCCGCCGACCCTCGACGTGCGCCCCTACGGAAGCGTCGGCCTCGTCACCTTCTCGGTGGAAAACGCCAAAGGGTCGCTCCATGACCTCGCCACCCAGCGCTTCGAGGAATACCTCCTCGCCGCCCAGCCCGGCGTCGAGGTGCAGGAGTTTCAGCCCGCCGACTCCGCCGCGGCCCTCGGCGGGGCGCGCGGCGTGCCCGCCGTCTTCCTCGGCCACCTGAAGATCTCCGACGTCAAGCCCTCGGGCGGCCTCCTCGGATTGAGCGGCGTGCACGTCGACGCGACCGTCTCCGCCGAGCTGTCGGTGGAGCTGGTCTCGACCAAGACCGGCGGCGTGCTCTGGCGGTCCAGCGCCACCGCCCGCGAGAAAGTCGGCGAGGTCTCGATCTTCGGCGGCGAGCCGACCTTCTCCGCCCGCGATCCCAACGACGCTTACGGCACCCTCCTCAATCACCTGGTCCGCACCGTGACTTACGACCTGCGCTCCACCTGGGTCGATCAGTGACGCCTTCCGCCTGACCGGGTCTCCCGGCCCGCCAGCGGAGTCCGCGGGGTTCCCGCCGCAGTTGTGGCGCGACGGCCACAGCTCGCCGCAGAGCGGTGCCGGCGTTCTGGTCTGAAGCGCTTTTCCCGCCCCGCAACCCGGCGTCTCGCCGTCGTTTCCTCCTCCCGCCTCCCCGCTCCCCCCGCCGTTTCAGTCGGCCCGCTAGTTGCAAACCCCTGATGGCATGCCGACCATCACGCAGTCCGCGGTGCTGCTCGCGGTCTCGGCAGATCACGCTCTCGCCGGGGTCCTGAACGATCACGGTTACTCGGTGGTGCAGCCGCCCAGCGGCACCCTCGCGCTCGAGTGGGCGCGGGACATCCGGCCCGACGTGGTCATCCTCGACGCCGAGCTTCCCGACATGACGGGGAGCGACGCCTGCTGGCTCTTCCGCAGCGATCCCCACGTGGGCCGCAACGTGCCCATCCTCCTGCTCTCCCCCGAGAAGCCGAGTCCCGAGCAGCGGGTGACCGCGTTGCGCGCCGGCGCCTGGGACTTCCTCCGCTTCCCCGGAGAACCGGACGAGCTGGCCCTGAAGCTCGAGACCTACGTTCAGGCAAAGCGGAACATCGACGCCGCCCTGGCCGACGGTCCCCTCGATCCCGCCACCGGCCTGCACAGCCGCACCGGTCTGGCCCGGCGGGCCCGGGAGCTGGGCGCGCTGATGGCGCGCAAGCACGGCGCCTTCGCCTGCGTGGCCTTCGCGCTGGACATCGATCCCACCGACGCGCGCGCCGGCGGACTGATGGCCCAGGCGGGCCGGGTATCGGACGCGGTGGGCGTGCTCGCTCCCGGCGAGTTCGCGCTGATCGCCCCCGGCACCGACCGCGCCGGCGCGATCCGCGTCGCGCACCGGGTCGCCGACCTCCTGTGCGATGAATCTGCGGGAATGCCCTTGAAGCGGGGCGAGACCCTGCACGCGGGGTACGCCGCGGTGGCCAACTTCAAATACTCGCCCGTTGACCCGGTAGCCCTGCTGGCCCGTGCCGGCGCCGCGGTGCGTGGTGGAAAACCGGAGCCCGAATTTCCCTGGCTGCGGGGGTATGAGCTCGTGACCACTCCGCCGGCGGAACCGGAGGCGCATCCCCGCGTCACTCCCGCCGGGCTCGTCCTCGAATCCAGGAGAACCAGCCCATGAAGGCGATTCGTCTGCTCACCCTGGCCGCGCTCCTCGGCGGCGCGACGTTCGCCGCCCTGAGCTGTGGCGATCAACGGCCGCCCACGGCCCAGAGCGATCTCCTGGGGCTGGGCTCGATCAACCAGATCGTGGGGCTGCTCACCTGTACGCCGCTTCCCTACGACTCCGTCACCGACACCATCGGGCCCGCGGGCGGCACCATCCAGGTGGGACCGCACACCTTCACGGTCCCGCCCGGCGC
>Ga0079221_10000170_pt1 | contig 15249 bp, 13 predicted proteins | sample GAAS200_FD_75069 | JGI IMG/M metagenome (GOLD analysis project Ga0079221, IMG submission 75069) | Agricultural soil microbial communities from Georgia to study Nitrogen management - GA AS200 | ecosystem: Environmental > Terrestrial > Soil > Agricultural land | place: USA: Georgia | collected... | reverse complement strand
TTCCGCAACAACAACTGGGTGGGCGGCGCGGTATGGCTGGGGCTGGTGGTGGCGCTGGCATTACGCTGACCTAGGTTGGCTGATCCCGGCCGTGCCCGGGAGAAGACCGACGGGACGCATGGCCGGCTTCCGCCAATAAAGCCGGCGTCAGCCCGACCTGCGGAAAGCAAGTCCATGGTCAGCGCGCTGGCGCGCGCGCCAGTGCCCACACGTCCACCCGGCTCACGCCGGCTTGTTTCAGCACGCGCGCGCATTCGGCGAGGGTCGCGCCGGTGGTGAAGACGTCATCCAGTACCGCGACGTGTTCGGGCGGCGTGCCGGAGAAGTTCGCCTCGAACGCGCCGCGCACGTTGCGGCGGCGCTGCACCGCGGTGAGTTCGGTTTGCGCATCGGTGGCGCGTGTCCTTCGCAATGGCCCGTGCAGCAACGGCACGGCGAAGCGTTTCGCCAGCGGCTTCGCCAGTTCCAGCGCCTGGTTGTAACCGCGCCGGCGTAGCCGGGTACGATGCAGCGGCACCGGCACGAGTGCTTTCGGCATTTCCTCCGGCGGCTGCGACGCCAGCCAAAGCAGCGAGAGCGTACGCCCAGCCGCAAGATCCCCGCCGAACTTGAAACGCGATTCCAGTTGCGCCAGCGGCCATTCGTAGCGGAACGGTACCCACGCCCGATCCCACGGCGGCGCCCGCTTGATGCAGCGTCCGCACAAGGGCGCCGGCGCGTCCAGCGGCAAGGCGCAACGCGCGCAGCACTTCAGGTTGCACGGCGCCTCCGCTTCACAGGCCGTGCACAGACTCAACGCGCCTTGTCCGCGCGCGCCGCACAGCAGGCAGTGCGAGGGCAGCACGGCGTCAACCAGATGGGTGGCTTTCAAGTTGACAGGCATCTCCCTGCGGCCTGAAACTTTGCGATCACTGTAACGCGGAGCGCTCCCGATGGACGGCATGAATCCCCACACGCCGGTCAGGCACGACTGGAAACTGGACGAGATCGAGGCCCTGTTCGATCTTCCGTTCATGGATTTGCTGGCGCGCGCCCACGCGGTACACGCAGCCAACCACGACCCGAACGCGGTGCAGGTTTCCACGCTGCTGTCGATCAAGACCGGTGGCTGCCCGGAAGACTGCGCGTACTGCCCGCAGGCGCAGCGCTACCACACCGGCGTCGAAGCACAGAAGTTGATGGACGTCGACGCGGTGCTGGAACGCGCGCGCGCGGCCAAGGCCGCCGGAGCCTCGCGCTTCTGCATGGGTGCGGCGTGGCGCGGCCCCAAGGATCGCGACATCCCGAAGGTCGCCGAAATGATCCGCGAGGTGAAGGCGCTGGGCATGGAAACCTGCGCGACGCTGGGCCTGCTGGGCGAAGGCCACGCGCAACAGCTCAAAGATGCCGGGCTCGATTACTACAACCACAACATCGACACCTCGCCCGATTATTACGGCGAGATCATCCACACCCGCGAGTTCGAAGATCGCCTCGACACGCTGCAGGACATCCGCGCGGCGGGCCTGAAAACCTGCTGCGGGGGGATCGTCGGCATGGGCGAAACACGCGCGCAACGCGCCGGATTGCTGCAGGCGCTGGCGAACTTGCCTGAGCATCCGCAATCGGTGCCGATCAACCAATTGGTGCCGGTGCCGGGCACCCCGCTGGCCGATGCCGAGAAGATCGACCCGTTCGAATTCGTGCGCACGATTGCCGTCGCGCGGATCGTGATGCCGAAATCCATCGTGCGCCTGTCGGCTGGCCGCCAGCAGATGAGCGATGAGATGCAGGCACTGTGTTTCTTCGCCGGTGCGGGTTCGATCTTCATGGGCGAAAAACTGCTGACCACCGGCAATCCGGACGTCGAGCACGATCATGCGCTGTTCCGTCGCCTCGACCTGCACGCGATGCAAGTCGACGTCGGAACGGATGAGCCGGGCACGGTGCACGCCGACATCCTGGAATCGTGCGCGCACGCGGCCTGAACCGTGCGCCCCGATCTGCTGGAATCGTTGGCGGCGCGCGTCGCCGAACGCGAACGTGCGGGCTTGCTGCGCCGCGCGCGCACGCTGGACCCGACACGTGGCGTGTGCATCCAAGTCGATGGCCGTGAACTGATCAATTTCTGCAGCAACGATTATCTCGGGCTTGCCCAAGACGCCCGCATCATCAAGGCCTTGCAGAGCGCCGCGAATGCATCCGGCGCTGGCAGCACCGCCGCGCACCTGGTCTGCGGCCACCGGCGCGAGCACGCGCAGCTCGAAGAAGCCTTGTGCGCGTGGACGGGCCGTGAAGCGGCCATGCTGTTTTCTTCCGGCTGGCTGGCCAACCTGGGCGCGATGCAGGCGCTGCTCGATCGCGACAGCATCTGCGTGCAGGACAAACTGAACCATGCGAGCTTGCTGGATGCCGCACGGCTCGCCGGCGCGACGTTGAAGCGCTACCCGCACAACGACGCCGAAGCCGCGGCACGCCAGCTTGCCGGCGTGCCGGACAGGCCCGCGCTGCTCGCCACCGATGGTGTGTTCAGCATGGACGGTGACGTGGCGCCGCTGCGCGAACTGGCTGCGCTGTGCAAGTACGAAGGCGCCACGCTGATGGTGGACGACGCGCACGGACTCGGCGTGCTCGGCGCGCACGGCGCCGGCAGTGTCAACGCCGCGGGGTTGTCGCAGGAGGATGTTCCGGTGCTGATGGCGACACTCGGCAAGGCGCTCGGCTGCATGGGCGCCTTCGTGGCCGGCAGTCGAGCGTTGATCGAAGGCCTCACCCAATTCGCGCGCACCTTCGTCTACACCACCGCGATGCCGCCCACGCTGGCCAGCGCTGCCTGCGAAGCGGTACGGATCGCGCGCGAAGAAGATGGGCGACGCGAAAAATTGCACGCACTGATCGCGCGTTTTCGCCAAGGCGCCGCGCAGCTCGGATTGCCGTTGATGAAAACTTCCACGGCGATCCAGCCGATCGTGCTGGGCGACGCCGAACGCGCGGTGCAAGCATCGCGTGTGCTGGAGCAGAACGGTTTTCTGGTCACCGCGATCCGTCCGCCTACCGTGCCTCAGGGCAAGGCGCGATTGCGGGTCACACTCTCCGCAGCGCATTCGGAAGCGGATGTCGATCGACTGCTTGCGGCAATGTCGCCCATCTGTAGTCGTCATTCCGGGGACATCGCCAGCTTCATCGACGATGGAACCCGGAATCCATGTTGATTTTTTGCAATAAGACGCGCCCGCCGAGTTCACGCATGTCTGACTTGTACATACGAACCGAAGGCCACGGCGACACGCATCTCGTGCTGCTGCACGGCTGGGCGATGCACGGTGGCGTGTTCGCGCCGCTCGTCGAGGCGCTGCGCGATCGCTGCACGCTGCACGTCGTCGATCTGCCGGGGCACGGCCGCTCCCGCGATTGCAAGATCTCCCTGCAGCCCGCCGCCTGCGCGAAAGCCATCGCCGCGCACGTGCCGCCGGCGATCTGGCTTGGCTGGTCATTGGGCGGCCTTTATGCGCTGCAGGCTGCGCTCGATTTTCCGCAACAGGTGCAGGCGCTCGCGATGCTGTGCGCCTCGCCACGCTTCGTGCGCGGCGAGAACTGGTCGCACGCGGTGTCGCCGGAAATCCTGCAGAACTTCGGCCGCGACCTCGGGACCGACTACGAAGGTACGCTGGAACGCTTCCTGGCGCTGGAAGCCTTGGGCAGCGATTGCGCGCAAGCGGACCTGCGCAAACTGCGCGCCGACACCTTCAGCGACCATCGTCCCGACGTGCGGGCGCTGGTGGAAGGCCTGGACGTGCTGGAGCACGCCGATCTGCGCGCGCGCCTTCCCGAACTTGCGCCACCGAGCGCCTGGATCGCCGGGCGCCGCGACCGCCTGATTCCGTGGCAGGCAATGCAGTCGAGCGCGGCACAGTGCGCCGGGGCATTCACCTGCGTCGCCGGCGGCGGCCACGCGCCTTTCATCGGGCACACCGACAAAGTCGTGGCGGCATTGCAGCCGCTGCTGGAAGCCATTCACGCATGAACACGTTCGAACTCGATCCACTGCAGGTGCGACACGCCTTCGGCCGCGCCGCGCACGGCTATGAACGCCACGACGCCCTGCAACGCGAGGTGAAGGCGCGCCTGCTGGAGCGGCTGGACTATTACGAAGGCACCCCGGAACTGGTGGTCGACATCGGCAGCGGAACGGGGCGCGGCACCGCGGCGCTGCGCAAGCGCTGGCGCAAGGCGCGTGTGATCGCGATGGACATCGCGCTGCCGATGTTGCGCGCCGCACGCCGCCACGCGGGGCTGCTCCATCCGTTCGCGCGCGTGTGCGCCGATGCACGGGCGCTGCCGCTGCCGGACCAGAGCGTCGACGTGCTGCACGCCAACCTGTGCGTGCAATGGTGCGGACCGCCGCAGCCTTTGTTCGAAGAATTCGCGCGCGTGCTGAAGCCGGGCGGCTTCCTCGCCGCGTCCAGCCTCGGGCCGGACACGCTGAAGGAACTGCGCGCCGCGTGGGCCGAAGCCGATGCCGCGCACCCCCGCGTCAGCGCATTCCTCGACATCCAGGACTTGGGGGACGCCGCGTTCGCGGCCGGCCTGCGCGAACCGGTGCTGGACGTGGACCGCATCGTCACCCGCTACGACGCACCGCGCGACCTGCTGCACGAATTGAAGGGACTCGGCGTCACCAACGCGGACGCGCAACGCGTGAAAGGACTCACCGGCAAGTCACGTTTCGCGCGCATGCTGCAGGCCTACGAGCAAATGCGGCACGATGGCAAGATTCCCGCGACGTGGGAAGTGATCGAACTGCATGCGTGGGGCGCCGCCGCGTTCATACCACGACGCCGGCCGGGCGCTCGCGGCGCTGCGGCTTTTTCGATCGAGCCGTTGCGGCAGCCTCGATCGTGATGCGGTCGCGTTATCGCGCTGCCCGCCGTTCACGAAGCCAGCTTCTCCGCCAACCTCATCGCGTCGAACGGCGCGTGCACCTTGGCATCGTTGTCGAAGTAGCAGTACACGTCGCGTGACTTGCGGGCTCGCGGAGCCGGCGCGCCCGCGACGCGCGCCGCATCCCCTGGCTGTGCGCCGCCCCGCCAGGCGCGAATGCGCGCGGCCCAGCGGTCGAGCGCCGCATCGGTGTAGCCGCTGGTGTACAACTGCTTGTCGCCATGCAGCCGCAGATACACGAAACTCGCGGTGACCTCCTCCACGTACGGCCACTTGCCGGCGGTGTCCGCCACCACCAGCGCGATGTCGTGTTTGCGCAACAGCGCGACGAACGACGGAACCAGGAAGCCCGGATGCCGTACCTCGATGGCGTGGCGCAGCCTCCGGTTGCGATCGATCGCGAGCCGTGAGCGGCCTTTCATGCGGAAGTCACGCCCACGCGCCAGCTTCAGGGCGGCTTCGGTGTCGCGCGGAAGGCGGTCGAAGAAGCGCGCGAACACGTCGTGGTCGTATTTGAAATTGGCCGGGAACTGCCACAGTACCGGTCCGAATTTTTCGCGCAGCTCGAACACGCCGGACGCGAAGAAATTCGCCAGCGGTCCTTCGAAATCACGCAGCCGCTTGACGTGGGTGATGAAGCGCGGGCCCTTGATCGCGAACACGAAACCCGGTGGCGTCGCGTCGCGCCAGCGTGCGTAGCTTTCCGGCCGCTGCAGCGAATAGAACGAGCCGTTCAATTCGATCGTGGGGAAATGCAGGGACGCGTAGTGCAACTCGTCGCGCTGCACCAGATCCTTCGGATAAAACACCCCGCGCCATGGCGGATAGCGCCATCCCGAGATGCCGATTCGAATGCCAGCCATGCCTGCCATTGGACGGCTGCATGGCTGATTGCGGGATGAAGCGCGTTACGGAAGCGCCATGGACTTCGAGAAGCTCCGGTTTGCTCGTCGCCATTGGTTCGTCATCCCGGAATCGCGAAGCGATATCCGGGATCCAGTGCCTTTTTTTGTATTACATCGCGGCAACGGCACTGGATTCCGGCCTTCTCCGGAATGACGAAAGGTGACCAGCGCGCTTCAATCCGAGGTCTTGGGCGGCGGGTAGTCGCACGTGCCGACCTGCTTGCCCGTGTACTCGGTATCGACGGTCATCGGATGCCCGCCGCCCGCATCGAACGTCGCGTGCAGGCTGCCGGTGAAATTGGCGCCGCCGGTGGTGCGGAAGGTGCCGTGCATGGTGATCGCCACCGGCACGGTGCAGACCTGGTCGAAGGTGACGGTATCGCCCTGCTTCTTGAAGTTCGCGATCGTGCATTGGTTGTGCGGATTCATCTTGTTCAGCGCATGCGGATCGAACGATCCCGGCGCCGAGCACACCTTGTGGGTCATCGTGCGCGAGGGCATCGCCGGCATCCCCGACATCGACTGCTTGATGGTGGTGGTGACTTCCATCAGGCTGCCGTCGCCCGCGCGGGCCACGCCGGCCAGCATCAACGCCAGACCGACAGCACCGGCCAACATCGCAACATGCATCCTGGTCTTCATGCAAGCCTCCGCCCTTCGGTGTGGGTGTTGAATCCGGATCGCTTCGCCCGCCACGCGAGCAGCGGTAGCATACGTGGTTTGTCCGCCGTCATGCATTCGCGTGACGTTTCTTCCCGGCTTCCGCGACAACCCATGAATCGACCCGCAAGCACGCGCGCGGCATGGATCGGACTGCTGATCCTCACCGTCGTCTGGAGCCTCAACTGGTCGGTGATGAAGGTGGCGATGCGCGACAGCGGACCGTTCACCTTCAGCGCCATGCGCTACGTGATCGGCACCGCGGTGTTGTTCGCGCTGCTGGCCGCGCGGCGCGACGCGTTGAAGCCGACGCCTTGGCTGCCGACCATCGTGATCGGCCTCACCCAGACCGCCGCGTTCCAGGCGCTGGCGCAATGGGCGCTGGTTTCGGGCGGCGCCGGCAAGACCGCGCTGCTGGCGTACACGATGCCGTTCTGGGTGGTGCCACTGGCGTGGTGGTGGCTCAACGACAAGCCCGGCCCGCGCCGCTGGTTCTGCATCGCGATCGCGGCGGCGGGTTTCATCTGCGTGGTCGAGCCGTGGCGGCCGCTGGGCGAACCGCACAGCATCATGCTGGCGATCCTGGCTGGTCTCGCGTGGGCGATCGCGACCGTGCTGTCCAAGCGGCTGTTTCAGCGACACCCGGACGTGACGCCGCTGCGCCTGACCGCGTGGCAGATGCTGATCGGGACGCTCGGGCTGGTGGTGCTGACGCTGCTCAGCCACGAACGCGCGGTGGCCTGGACGGGTTCCTACATCGCAGCGCTGCTCTACAACGGCCTGCTGTCATCCGGCGTGTGCTGGGTGCTGTGGGCGCTGGCGGTGCAGAAGTTGCCCGCCAACGTGGCCGGCCTGACCAGTCTTGCGGTGCCCGTGGCCGGCGTATTGTTCGCCTGGGGCTTGCTGGACGAGCGGCCTTCCGCGCCTGAATGGATCGGGATTGCGCTGATTGGCGCGGCCCTGTTTGTTTTGAATTTCGTGCGGCGCATGCGAGCATAGGCGCCTTCCGCGGCCGCTGTTGGCACGTATCGCGCATGGTCCGCGGTTTCCCGGTGCCTTTAAAAGGAAGGATCATGAATCAGGCGTCGCTGCCCCGCCCCGAAGCCATACGTCTTGCCGTGATCGGCTTGGGCTATGTCGGCCTGCCATTGGCGGTCGGTTTCGGCCGCAAGCTGCCCACCCTGGGTTTCGATGTCAACAAGGCGCGCATCGAGGAGTTGAAGCAGCAGCGCGACCACACGCTGGAAGTGTCGCCCGAAGAACTGGGTTCGGCCACCCAGCTCGGCTTCAGCGGCGACATCGAGGATCTCAAGGGTTGCAACGTCTTCATCGTGTCGGTGCCGACGCCCGTTGGCCGCGGCAAGCGCCCCGACCTGACGCCGCTCAAGAGCGCCAGCACCACGGTGGGCCGCGCCATCGGCCGCGGCGGCGTGGTGATCTTCGAGTCCACCGTGTATCCGGGCGCAACCGAAGAGGTGTGCGTGCCGATCATCGAGGAAGAGTCGGGACTGAAGTTCAACCAGGATTTCTACGCCGGCTACAGCCCCGAGCGGATCAATCCCGGCGACAAGGAGCACCGGCTCGACACCATCAAGAAGGTCACGTCCGGTTCGACGCCCGAGGTCGCCGACTTCGTGGACGACCTGTATCGGCGCGTTGTCAGCGCGGGCACCCACAAGGCGTCGTCCATCAAGGTCGCCGAGGCCGCCAAGGTCATCGAGAACACCCAGCGCGACCTCAACATCGCGCTGATCAACGAACTGGCGCTGATCTTCCACCGCCTGCACATCGACACGCTGGAGGTGCTGGAAGCGGCCGGCACCAAGTGGAACTTCCTGCCGTTCCGGCCGGGGCTCGTGGGCGGCCACTGCATCGGCGTCGACCCGTATTACCTGACGCACAAGGCCCAGGAAATCGGCTACCACCCGGAGGTGATCCTGGCCGGCCGCCGCATCAACGACGGCATGGGCCAGCACGTGGCCGAACGGGTGATCCGGCTGATGCTGCAAAAGCGCATCAACGTGGCAAGCGCCAAGGTGCTGGTGTTGGGGCTCACCTTCAAGGAGAACTGCCCGGACCTGCGCAACACGCGGGTCACCGACATCATCGACGAGTTCAAGGCCTGCCACGCCGACATCGACGTGTACGATCCCTGGGTCGACGCCGCCGAGGCGCACCGCGAATACGGCGTCGACGTGGTGCCGAAACCCCAGCCGGGCTCCTACGACGCGATCGTGCTGGCGGTGGCGCATCATCAGTTCACGGACATGGGCGCGGTCGCGCTGCGCGCACTGGGCAAACCCGATTGCGTTCTGTTCGACGTGAAGAACGTGCTGCCGCGGGACGCGGTGGACGACCGCCTGTAAGGAGATATCATGCGCGTACTGGTCACCGGCGCCGCCGGCTTCATCGGGTCTGCCTTGAGCCTGCGCCTGCTGGCGCGCGGCGATGAAGTGCTGGGCGTCGACAACCTCAATGACTATTACGACGTCGCCCTGAAGCAGGCGCGGCTGGATCGGCTGACACCGCACCCGAATTTCAGGTTCACGAAGGTCAGCATCGAGGATCGTCCCGCGCTGGGAAAAACCTTCCACGACTTCCGGCCACAGCGCGTGGTGAACCTGGCCGCGCAGGCCGGCGTGCGCTATTCGCTCGAGAACCCGTACGCCTACGTCGAAGCCAACCTGGTCGGCTTCATCAACATCCTGGAAGCCTGCCGGCACGGCAAGGTCGAGCACCTCGTGTACGCGTCGTCCAGCTCGGTGTATGGCGCCAACCGCAAGCTGCCGTTCTCGGTGCAGGATCCGGTGGATCACCCGGTCAGCTTGTACGCGGCCACCAAGAAAGCCAACGAATTGATGGCGCACACCTACAGCCATCTCTATGGATTGCCCACGACCGGCCTGCGCTTTTTCACGGTCTACGGGCCGTGGGGCCGGCCGGACATGGCGTTGTTCCTGTTCACCCGCAAGATCTTGGCGGGCGAACCCATCGACGTGTTCAACCACGGCCATCACACCCGCGATTTCACCTACGTCGACGACATCGTGGAGGGTGTGGTCCGCACTCTGTATCGCGTGCCCGAGCCCGATCCGGCCTACGATCCGCTGCAGCCCAATTCGGCGACATCGTCGGCGCCATACCGCGTGTACAACATCGGCAACAGCCATCCCGTGCAGCTCTCGCACTACATCGAAGTGCTCGAGGATTGCCTCGGCCGCAAAGCCGAGAAGAACCTGCTGCCGCTACAGCCGGGCGACGTGCCCGACACCAGCGCGGAAGTCACCGAATTGATGAACGATACCGGCTACCGGCCGGACACATCGGTGGAAGAGGGCGTGAAGCGCTTCGTGGAGTGGTACCGCGGCTACTACGGCGTGTGACCGGACGCGCGACGCACCTGTCGCCACGCCAGGAACCGGTATGCCACGCTGCCGATCAGTTCGTGGAAGGCGATCGCCGTCTCGCGGATCGCGCCACCTTGCGGCAACCAGGCATCCAACCACAGGACCGGGCTGTCCTTCACCACGCCGCTCGGCCATGCGCACGGCTCGAATCCCCACGCGCGGAACGCCTCCAGCGCACGCGGCAGATGCATGGGCGAACTCACCAACCAGATCCGCCTGGGCAATGGCGGCGACAAGGCGGCGACGTTCCGCGCGTTTTGCCATGTGTTGCGCGACCGGTCCTCGATTTCGAGAGCCGCTTCCGGGATCCCCATCCGCATCGCCAGATTCGCCATCGGCACGGCTTCACGTATGCGGCCACCGCCGCCACCGGCGATCACCAGCCGCGCATCGGGAATTTGTTGCCACAACGCCACGCCCGCGAACACCCGCTGCAGTGCCGCGATGCTCAACGAGCCGTAATCGTCCGAAGCGCGTGGCGGATAATCGAAGCCGCCGCCCAGCACCACGATCGTGGTGGGCGTGGGCGCCGGACAAGACTGCAACGGCGGCACCCGCGCAGCGGCCAGATGCACCAGCCCCGCGGCGCCCAGCGGCGTCATCAATATCATCAACAAGATCTCGATCGCGACGCCCACCCAGCGCGCGGCTACCGGCAAACGGCGCCAACCCAGCGCCAGCAGCACCAGCAGCACCAGCGCCCAGGTGAGTGGCGAAGTCGCGTAGATCGGGAAGCTCATGCGGATGGGGCTCTTTCGAATGGGCCACGAACCGCCGCGGAAGCCGAGCCACTCACGTCGCGGAGGACGCGAGCTTGCGCTCCCACGCCAGCGACGTCCGCGCGATGAAATCCAGATCGTCGTGCCGCGGTGCCCAGCCGAGGGTTTCGCGAATCCGATCCGACACCGCGATCAGCGAGGGCGGATCGCCCGCACGCCGCGGTTGCTCGACGCACGGCACCGGCGAACCGTGCGCGCGTCCGACCGCTTCCAGGACCTCGCGCACCGAATAGCCGTGCCCGTAACCGCAGTTGAGGACGGTCGAATCGCCGCCGCCGCGCAGGTACGCCAGGGCATCGAGGTGCGCGCGCGCCAGGTCCGCGACATGGATGTAATCGCGCACGCCGGTGCCATCCACCGTCGCATAATCGGTACCGAATATCGACAGGCGCTCGCGCTTGCCCAGCGCCGCTTCGCAGGCGACCTTGAACAGCAGCGTCGCGTGGCGTGTCGACTGCCCGATGCGGCCGTCCGGATCGCAACCGGCGACGTTGAAGTAGCGCAGCGCGACGTAGCGCGGGCCGCCCGCCGCCGCCAGATCGCGCAGCATCCACTCGCTCATCAGCTTGGACGAGCCGTACGGATTGATCGGTGCGGTCGGCGTGTCTTCGGCCGCCCTGCCGCCTTCGGGAATGCCGTAGACCGCGGCGGTCGAAGAGAAGACGATCTGGCTGACTGCCGCGTCACGGCAGCATTCCAGCAGATTGCGCGTCGCACAGGTGTTGTTGCCGTAGTAGCGCAGCGGATCGGCCACCGATTCCGGCACGATGGTGCGCGCGGCGAAATGCATCACCGTGTCGACATCATGCTCGCGCAGAACGCTTGCCATCAGCGCCCGGTCGCCGACATTGCCGACGATCAGTTCGGCGCCGATCACGGATTCGCGGAAACCGGCGGAAAGGTCGTCCACCACCACCACGCGCTCGCCGGCTTCGGTGAGTTGCAGCACCACGTGGCTGCCGATGTAACCGGCGCCGCCGGTGACCAGGATTGCCCGCCGGCCGCGTTCTTCCGCTTGTTTCATGGAGTATCCTTGCAGTGTGCCGCGGTGCCGTCACGCCACGCGCGATATCGATGGTTTACTTGCCGGCACCACGACCCGCGGTGCCGCTGAGTTCCTGGTACAGCTTGTCGGCAGCCGCCTTGGCGGGGAAGTCGACCCCCGACTTGTGCAGCGCCTCCAGCGTGCTGCGCGCGCCGGCGCGATCGCCGCTGCGCGCCTGGGCGACGGCCAGGTGATATTGAATGGCGGGCACCTTCGGCGCGGCCTTGGCCGCCTCCGTCAGGATCGGCAATGCGGTTTTGGCTTGTCCGGCCGCGACCAATGCCCAACCGTACGTATCCTGGACGCTGGCCGAAGTCGGCGCGAGTTTGTGGGCACGCTCGGCGAGTGCGAGCGCCTTGGGGTTTTTCTGTTCGGTGTAAATCCAAGCAAGGTTGTTGAGCGCACCCACGTTCGACGGGAACGCCTTCAACACGTGTTCGTACTGGCCCGCGGCGTCTCCGTTGCGGTCGTGGTCGAGGTAGTGCTGGGCCAGTATCAAACGCATCGCCGCATCATCGGGATGCTTGGCCAGCCAATCGCGCAAAAGGCTTTCCGACGCCTTCGGGTCGCTGTGCTCCAGCGCCGCGACGTTCTTCATGACCAGCGGACGGTTGTAGGTCACCTTCAGGCCCTGCTGGTACGCGGCGGCAGCCTTGGTGTAGTCCTTGGCGGCCATGTAAAGGTCGCCTTCCAGACCGAATCCGGCGGCGCGCGCCGCGGGCTGCTTCTGCAGGGTTCGCGCAAGCGCAATGGCGCCGGCCGTGTCGTGGTCCTGCAGCTTCATGAAGGCCAGCAGGGCGACGGCCTGCGCTTGCGCGGGATCGGCCTTGATCACGGTTTCGAGGTTGGCCGCGGCGGCCTTGGCATCCTTGTTGAGGATCTGTGCACGCGCGAGATTGATCCGGAACAGCGCCGATTCGGGCGCGAGCTTCACGGCCTTCTCGAGCGGCTGCAGTGCCTCGGCGTGGCGCCCGGCGTTGAGCTCGGCGGCACCGAATGCATTCAGTGCCGCGGGGTTGTCCGGCAGTGCATCCGCCAACTGTTTCGCGACCCCGGCCGCACCGTCGAACTGGCCGTTCTGGCTGTACACCAGCACGAGTTCGACATACGCCTCTGCCGATTTGGGCTGGGCGGCAATGGCCTGCCTGAACTGCTTGATCGCTTCCGCCTTGTTGCCCTGGATCACCGCAAGCTTGCCGAGCGCCACCATCGCCGCGGCATTGTGGGGATCCTGCTTCAGCACCGTGCCGTAGTGGCTTTCCGCATCCTTGTAATGACCTTCCACCGAATCCAGGCTGCCGAGACTCATCAGCGCCGCGGTGTTCTTCGGATCGATGCGGATGGCCTTGTCGTACTGCGCGCGCGCTTCCTTGCGCTTGCCCGCCGCGACCAGCGCAGTGCCGTACAACAGATGCGCCGAACTTTGCTCGGGGTGCTTGGCCGCATGATCGGCAGCGATCTTGACCGATTCTTCCGGTTGGCGGTTGCGCACGTAGGCGATGGTGAGCATCGTGGCGCGCTGCGCCTCCACGCCCGCGTCGCCCGCGGGCATCGCCTTCAGCAGGCGAATGGCTTCGGCTGGATCATTGCCTGCAAGCGCCTTTTCGGCAGCCGCAAATGCCTTGCCCGACGGGGTACCGGCACTGGCCGCATTCGCCACCGCGGCGGCGCCCGGAGTCACGGTTTCCGTTCCGGGCCTCGGCGGCATGCCGGCGCCCTCCGCCGCGGCGCGCTGCAACTGCGCCAGCAGTTCGGCATCGGTCGCCTGTGCCGGCATCACCGGTCGCAACATATTGAGCGCCTGGGCGGACCGGCCTTCCCGGTAATACGTCAGCGCCAACAGCTTGCGGGCACCCTCGTTCTTCCGGTCCAGGCCCATGACGTTGCTGAGGTACATTTCCGCCTGCCCGTAATTGCCTTGCGCGTAATTGACGGCACCCATCAGCATCTGTGCAGGCGCGCTGTCCGGCGCGGCCTTCAAGACCTGCTGCAATTGCGCGGTCGCCTCGTCGAGATGCCCCTGCTGATAAAGCACCAAGGCATGCAGGTAGTGCGGGCCCGGCTGCCCGGGCGCCATCTTCTCCAGCGTCGCCAGGTTGGTTAGCGCCTGCTCGTAATGCTTCTGCCGCGTTTGCGCTTCGACCAGCCGCAGGCGCGCATAGAAACTGTCCTGCGGCAGCCAGTCGGGATGCTTGACGTCCAGTGCTGTCTGGTAGGTGGTTTCCGCCGCCGCGAAGTCTCCGGCGGTCGCAGCCAGATCGGCCTTGGCCACCAGGGCCTGTGAACTCTCGGGTGCCGAGGCCAGTGCCTGATCGATGTAGCGGCCGGCCACCGCCGTGTCGCCCGCATCGGCCGCGAGCCGGCCCAGCCCCACCAACGCGAGCGCATTCCCCGGCGCTTCTTTCAACGCCGCTTCATAGGACTGCTTGGCTTGATCCGGCTGCTTCAGGCCGCGCTGGGCGTTGCCGCGCAACACCGCGAGTTGGGCCTGCACCTTCGCATCGAGGCTGCCGTCCGGGGCCGCGGTCGCCACCACCTTGTCGAAGTCATGGGTCGCGAGCAATGCCTCGGAGGTCGGCACCACCCAACGCGACTTGGGCACCCCGTGAGCCTTGGCCTTGTCCAGCTCGTTCAGCGCATCCTTGGGATTGCCGAGCATCAGCGAAGACTCGCCGAGCAGCAGCCACGCATCCCCGTTCTTGTCGTCGCGCTGGAGGACTTTCTTGGCCTCGATGTAGGCAGCGCGATACTTGCCGCCTTCCTGATACTTGAGACCGGCGGTGACGCTGCCCTTGCCACTGCCAAGGCCACAACCGGCAAGCAGCACGCCCACCGCAACCAGCACCAATCCACGGCGTAGAGTCGAGCCATTCAAGATTTTCATGGGAGTCCTCACCCCTTTCGGTCGAGCGGGCGCCGCATCAGTCGGCATCGCTGGGTTTCTTGAGATCATACTTTTCGAGCAGGTCGTACAGCGTTGGCCGGCTGACGCCCAGCAGATGGGCGACCCGCGAAAGGTTGCCGCCTTCGCGGGTCAGCGCGCGCCGGATGGCGCGCTTCTCGGCTTCCGCGCGCACCTCGCGCAAATCCAGCGCTTCATCGGCGCCGCCCGCGTCGAGCCGCAGCGCCTCGGGTCCGATCTGCTTGCCCTCGGCCATGATCACCGCACTGTTGATGGCGTTCTCGAGTTCGCGCACGTTGCCGCGCCACGGGTACGCCTCGATCGCTTTCAACGCCTTGCTGGTGAAGCCGCGCACCGCCCGGCCGTGGCGGCTCGCTGCCTGCTCCAGGAAATGCCGCGCCAGCAGCACCGCGTCGCCGTGCCGGTCGCGCAACGGCGGCAACTGGATGGTGACCTCGGAGATGCGGTAGAACAGATCCTCGCGAAAACGCGTCTCCTGGATGAGCGCACGCAGGTCGCGGTGGGTTGCGCAGATGATGCGCACGTCCACCGCAATCGGCTCGCGCCCGCCGATGCGTTCGACCACGCGTTCCTGCAGGAACCGCAGCAGCTTGGCCTGCAACGGCACCGG
>Ga0079221_10000169_pt1 | contig 15292 bp, 14 predicted proteins | sample GAAS200_FD_75069 | JGI IMG/M metagenome (GOLD analysis project Ga0079221, IMG submission 75069) | Agricultural soil microbial communities from Georgia to study Nitrogen management - GA AS200 | ecosystem: Environmental > Terrestrial > Soil > Agricultural land | place: USA: Georgia | collected... | reverse complement strand
GCTCCCCGGCATCGACGTCTATCTGTATCACTTCGAGCTCGATCTCCCCGACACCGGCGTGGCTTTTCACGGCACCGCGACCGTCGTCTTTCGCCAGATGGCCGGCGCGGGGGACAGCATCGCTCTGGATCTCGTCGGCATGCGCGTGGACTCCGTCCTGAACCCGTTTCTCCCCGACACCGCGACGCACCACTTCACCTATGACGGGCACTCCCTCCGCATTCCCATCGCCGCCGCTCCCAAGTCCGGGTCGGCGCTCGGGCGGGTCACGGTGATCTATCACGGCGCGCCGACCGACGGACTCCTGGCGGGCTCGGACGGCCGCGGCCACGCCGGGCTCTTCGCCGACAACTGGCCGGAGCGCGCGCGGTACTGGTTGCCGACCATCGACGAGCCGTCCGACAAGGCGGCGGTCGACTTCGTGGTGACCGCACCGGCCGGCTGGCGGGTGGTGGCGAACGGCGCGCTGGTGGACACCTCTGCGGCGGACGGCGGGCGCGTGCGCTGGACCTGGCGCGAGCGGCGGCCCATTCCCACGTACACGATGGTCGTGGCGGCGGGGCCGATGGTCCGGAGCGTGCACCCCGCGGCCAACGCGTCCACCACTCCCGTCCCGGTGGATGTCTGGACCTGGCCCGACGATTCCGCCTATGCCGATTCGGTGCCCTTCCACGACGTGACGTCCGTGGTCGACGTGCTGTCGCGACTCATCGGACCCTTCCCGTACGAAAAGCTTTCGCACATCGAGTCGGCGACGAAATACGGCGGCATGGAGAACTCCTCGGCCATCTTCTATGCCGAGCGGCCGTACGCCGACCGCACGATGCGCGAGGGCGTGGTCCGGCACGAGACGGCGCACCAGTGGTTCGGGGATGCGGTGACCGAGCGGGACTTTCATCATCTGTGGCTCTCCGAAGGGTTCGCCGACTATTTCGATCTGGTGTCGGGCGCGGACCTCCACGGCGATTCCGTGCTGAGCACGGGCATGCAGGCGTACGCCGCGAGCTACTTCAAGTCCAAGGTCGTCGACCGGCCCATCATCGACTCGGCGGAGACCGATCCCGCCAAACTGCTGAACGCGAACAGCTATCAGAAGGGCGCCTGGGTGCTGCACATGCTGCGTCACGAGATCGGTGACTCGGCGTTCTTCCGCGGCGTCCGGGATTACTACAGCTCCTGGCGGGACTCGAGCGTGCTGTCGGCACAATTCCAGCAGATCATCGAGAAGCGGGCCAAGAAGAACCTCGACTGGTTCTTCAAGGAGTGGCTCAGGCAGCCGGGCTATCCCCAGCTGGCCGTAACCTGGCACTATGAGCCGTTCAAGCACCAGGCAGTGGCGAGCATCCGGCAGAGCCAGAATGCCGCCTGGGGGCTGTACCGCCTGACGAAGGTCCCGGTGGTGTTCGACGGGCCCGACGGAAAGACCGTGCGCCGGACCATCGATATCGATGGTCCGCCGTCCTCCGAGCGCATGGATGTCCCGTGGGTTCCTACCGCGATGCGGGTCGACCCGGATGGATCGTTCCTGCTCACGTCCACCGTCACAGCGGAGACGAAATCACCATGATTGCGACGTTTGCCCTGTTGCTGCTGCAGCAGCCGGTGCAGGTGGCCGGACACACCCTCACCGTCCCCAGCGGTTTCAACATCTCGGTATTTGCGGAAGGTCTCCGGGGCATCCGGTACCTGACGGTCGGACCGCACCACGACGTATACGCGTCGATCCCGCGGGATGGCCGGGTGGTGCGGTTCGAGGGGAGCAAGGCGGTGGACTACGCGACGGGCCTCAATCAGCCCTTCGGCCTCGCCTGGCGCGGCGACACGCTGTACGTGGGCGATCAGGACGCGCTGATCCGGATCGATCTCGATGGGAAGAAAACCCAGCTGGTGGATCTGCCGTCGGGCGGCAATCATGTGACCCGCTCGGTGCTGATCAGGAACGACAGGATCTACGTGTCGATCGGCTCCACCTGCAACATCTGCGACGAGCCCGATTCGCGGCGCGCGGCGGTGATGGTGTACGACCTCGACGGGACGCACGGCCGCCAGTTTGCGACCGGCCTCCGGAATTCGGTCGGTATCGCCTTCAATCCGGCGACCGGCGAGCTCTGGGGCACGAACAACGACCGGGACAACCTGGGCGACGACCTGCCCCCCGAGCACCTGAACATCATCAGGGACGGGAAGTGGTACGGGTGGCCCAAGTGCTATCTCCCCGGCAAGAACAACCCCGAGTACGCGGACGCCAAGTGCGACACCGTGGAGCCCCCGGCCCTCACCTTTCAGGCCCACTCGGCGCCCCTCGGGCTCGCGTTCTACACGGGTACCCAATTCCCGGCCGACTATAAAGGAGACGCGTTCGCGACATTTCACGGGTCGTGGAACCGCTCCACCCCCACCGGCGACAAGGTGATCCGGATCCACGTGAAAGACGGGAAGCCGGTGTCGAGCGAGGACTTCGTGACGGGTTGGCAGCTCCCGGACGGCACCCGCTGGGGCCGGGTGGTAGGATTGCTCGTGCTTCCCGATGGTTCGCTGCTCATCTCGGACGACGCGGGCGGCCGCGTCTGGAGAGTGACCTATGGCAAGTGAGCGCCTGGAGCGCGCAGCACTGGGTGTCGTGGCGGCCCTGGCGATCGCGCTGCCGGCGTGGCGGATCGCGACCCCGCGGACGGCGCCCGCCGACATTCACACGGAGTACGTGAAGTACCTGTCGGGGAAGGACTCGATCACCGCGATTGTGGCGTATCCGGAGCGCCAGGACGCGGCGCCGGGCGTGATCGTGATCCACGAGATCTTCGGCATGTCCGATTTTGTGAAGGACCGCGTGACCCAGCTCGCGAAGGACGGCTTCGTCGCCATCGCCCCCGACCTCCTGTCCCGCCGGGGTGGCACGCCGCCCACGCAGGATCAGGCGGTGCAGATGATCCGCGGCCTCAATCCGGACACGTTGACCCAGGACCTCGATGCGACGTACCGGTTTCTCCGGGGCATTCGCGCCGTGCGGGCGGACCGGATCGGCGTGATCGGATTCTGCTGGGGCGGGGGACAGAGCTTCCGTTACGCGACCAACAATTCCGAGCTCAAGGGCTTCGTCGTCTGCTACGGCCCCGGTCCCGACTCCGCGTCGCTGGCGCGCCTCAAGGCTCCCGGACTCGGCGTGTACGCCGAGAAGGACGCGCGGATTTCTCTGTCGGTGCCGGCGACCGACTCGATGATGCGGAAGCTGGGGAAATCGTATCAGTACCGGATCTATCCCGGGGTGGGGCACGGTTTCATCCGGTCCCGCGACGTCCCCGCGGTGACGGACACGGCCTGGTCCAACATCATCGACTTCTTCAGGGCGAAGCTGGGTTCTTAGCCTTCTCACGGATGAAGGACAGGGCCCGCTCCAGGACGGCGTCTTTCCCGCGCTGAAAGTCGACGACCGTTTCGGTGACCGGCATCTCCGGGGCGATCCCGGTGGCGGCGAACTCACTGCCGTCGGGGAAGGCGTCCCGCGTCACGGTCACCCGGAAGAACCACCCCGCCGAGAGGGGCAGGGTCAACACCTGCCCCGTGCCTCCCGCCGACGGCTCTCCCACGATGGGTCCCCGCTGCGCGTTGCGGAACGCGACGAGGAGATCGGCGCCGGCGCCTGCGGTGCGCGCGGACGCCAGGAGGGCGACGGGGCCGTCGAAAGAGGGCAGGCCGGCGTCCGGGGCGATCGTATCGGGCGGACCTGAGAACCAGGCGCCCGCCGAGTCGGGCATGTCGGCGCCGCGGTACGCGGGGCGATACTCCGGGGTACGCCAGCGGGACGTGACGAACGGGTGGGACATCAGGCGGGCGAGGATGCGGTAGCCGGACTCGCGTCCGCCTCCGGTGCCGTCATTCTCCCGGAGGTCCACAATCAAGCCCCGCACGCCGGTCCAGCGGCTAAACCGGTGGTTGAACTGGGAAACGATGTCGGGCTCGGCGCAGGAATTGAGACGCACGATGGCGATGCCGCCGGGCGCGGTGTCCATCACCAGCGGCTTGAGCTCGAAGGGCGAGCGGTCTACGCCCGAGACCGAGCGGGTGAGCGAGGCGCCGCGATCTTCCCCTTTCGGTCCCCTGAGGGCGAGCTGGACGGGGGTACCCCGGTCTCCCCGGAGCATGGCGGTGACGGCCCTGTCCCAGCGGGTGGCGGTGGTGGAGCCGGGGATCTCGGGCAGGATGGAGTCCCGGATCCAGGTGGCGGCGGGGATGCCCTGGACGGCGACGATCTCGTATCCCTGGTTTGGCCTCGCGATCCTGATCTCATCGTTCTCCGCGTAGTCGGCCAGGAAGGCGCGCCCTTCGATGGCGCGGATGCGCAGGGGCGGGCGGGCCGTCCGGGAGCGCACGGCGGCGGGCGGAACGACGGCCGCCTGACCGTCGTTCAAGAGGGCAGCGAAGTCTTCCAGGCGGCGCCAGAACAGGACGTCCGACTGGCGCTCTCTCGCGAGCGCGAGATTGGCGTCGAGCGCGGAATCCCAGTTGGCCTGGACGCGGTCCCAGTAGGCGTAGTTGTAGCGCGCGTCGGACCAGAGCGTCGCCACCATGTGCGCGCGGTCGGTGGCGGAGAGCTGTTGACCCGCGGCGGCCCGGGCACTGAGCACGAGCGCAAGGAGCATCAACGGGATGCGTGACGGCATCGCCCTAATCTATCTGCTGGTGTTCATCGCGCCTCAGGTGATCCTGTACCTGTATCTGCGCGATCGTCTGCCGGACCCCAAGCGCCCGCGCCAGTCGCGCTGGGTTCGCGGGACCCTCATCGCCCTCTTCGGGTTCTTCAACTTTCCCTGGATTTTCGTCGCCCGGCGGGTGCTGTTCGACTCGGTGTGGTCGAAGGGGTGGATTCCCTACATCGGTCCCTGGGTCGCCTGGCAGATGCTCGGCTGGGTGTTTCTCGGCCTGGTGGCGATCTACGTGGTGTTCAAGGGCGCGGTATTGTGCGCCCAAAGGTTACACCGGAGTGAACGACTCCCGGCTCCCGGCTCTCAAATCACCCGCAGACAGTTTCTGGTGCGTGGCACCTACGCCTACGCGGGCGCCGGGTTCGCACTCTCGGCCTATGGTCTGTGGGAGGGTGGCCGGCTTCCGGAGGTCACGCGGCGGACCCTGTACTTCGACGACCTCCCCCCGGGGCTCGACGGGCTGACGATCCTCCATCTCTCGGACGTGCACGCCGGCATTCATATGCGCCTCGAGAAGATGCAGCGGCTAGTGGCGCAGGCGAATGCGCTCCGCCCCGATCTGATTCTCCAAACGGGGGACATGATCGACATTTCGGCGTCCTTCATTCCCGACTACGTCCGGGCGTTCCGGGATCTCCGGGCTCCCTTGGGCGTGATCACCGGCCTCGGCAATCACGACCACTACACCGGGACGAAGCAGGTTATCCAGGGAGTGCTCGATGCCGGGCAGACGCTGGTGCGTTCGGGCTCACACCTGATCGAGCGCAACGGTGCCACCCTGGCGATCCTCGGCGTCGATGATCCGCTGGACTGGCGTTTCGACGATCCCCAGACCGCCGAAGTGAACGAAGTCGACCGTTCCGCGCCCCCCGACGTGTTCAGGATTCTGATGGCGCATCGACCTGGCGCGTGGGATGCGGCGAAGCTCAAGAACATCCCGCTCACGCTGTCGGGGCACATCCATGGCGGGCAGTTCTATCTCCCGGGCTTCGGCTGGTCGGCGGGGAGACTGATCACGAAGTACGTGATGGGGCATTTCCAGAATGGCGCGAGCCAGCTGTACGTGAGCCGAGGGATCGGGGTGGTGGGGGTGCCGATCCGGGTGTTCGTGCCGCCGGAGATGGGGCTGTTTGAGTTGAGACGAGCAGACGGTCAGACGGGTAGGGGCGCCTGAGGGGGACTGCCCGTCTGCCAACTGCCCGCCTATCGACTCACCGCCAGCCACGCTGCCTCGATCGACTGCCGTACCCCAGGTGAGCAGCAAGCCTATCAACTGCATGTCAAACAATAGGTTCATTCCGAAACGGCGTTTGATAGACGGTTGATACTTGTCGCTTACTTGACGTCTGGTGGTTCACGAGGGAAAGTCTCAATGTGCACCTTGTGCACGTTGAGAAATCTTTCACAAGCCCTGCTTGGTGACGCGTGGTTGAGCCGTCCAAATCGACGATCGATTGTGATGCGGTGCTGCTCGGCAAGTCCGAGGTGATGCGCCGCGTACATGAACAACTGATTACGCTGGCCGGACTCCCCTGGCACGTGCGGATCGAGGGCCCATCCGGTACGGGCAAGAGCGTCGCGGCGAGGCTACTCCACAAGCTGTCGCACCGGGCTCAAGCCGCGTTCATTCTTTGCAGTCTTGCTTCCCTTCCTGATTCGACCGCCATCGGGGAGTTGGTCGGATATCGCCGCGGGGCGTTCACGGGCGCCTACGAGAACCACGCCGGCAAGTTCGAAGCCGCCCACAACGGAACGCTGTTCCTCGACGAGATTGGGACTGCAGGTCCCGAGGTCCAACGTGCCCTCCTCCAGTTCGTCGACACCGGGATTGTCCAGCGTCTTGGAGAGGTCCGGGAACGCCCGGTCGATGCCCGCCTGGTCTTCGCTACCAACGAGAGTCTCGCGACTCTTGTCACGTCGGGGAGGTTCCGCTCCGACCTCTACTACCGAATGGGACAGCTGGTGGTGCGGATGCCGGCGCTGGCCGAACACGCCGAGGACATCCCCCTCATCATGGAGCACATGCTGGCCGCGAAGGCTCAAGAGGCCGGGATTCCCGCCCCGGTTCTGACCGCCGCGGATTGGGAACGTTTGATGGGATACCACTGGCCGGGGAACGTCCGTGAATTGGCGGGAGTGGCGGAGCAGATTGTCGTGTTCGGCCAGGTTCCGGAAACGATCGCCAGGAATCCCCTCACTGGACGTTGGCGTGAGCAACTCCCAGAAGTGCTGAGGCAGTGCGGAGGAAACCAGTCGGCTGCCGCGCGCCGGTTGGGCGTGAGCCGGCAGAGCCTCCAGCGAGCCCTGCAGAAAGAAGCCTGACTGTAAACCGGGTGCCCGCCGGGCAGCCCGTGGGCGGGCACGTTACACCGCTTTCTTTCTTCCTTGTTCGATTTCCACCGTTGTTCTCGGTGGCATGCGCCCTGCCTAGGTAGTGAGGCGTCACCACCCGAGGCGCCCCATGGTGGACGCACCACTGATGTCGAAGCTCCCCCTCACAGAGTCATTCGAGGCCGGCTACCTCGAGCACAACGGGATTCTCCCGCTGGAAATCGACGCCGCTCACCTCCGGGTCGCGGTCGTCGATGAACCCCCGGTCGAAGTGCTGGACGATCTCGAAATGTCGTTCGGCCTCTCCCTCGATCTGATTCAGGTTACCCGCGAACAGCTGACCGATGGGATCCGCCGGGCGTTCGCCGCGGCGGAGTCGGTCGTGGAGCTGGTCCGGGACCTCGACGCACAGCTGGGCAGTGCAGGGGACAGCCCAGACACCCCGTTCACCGACGCCCGCGACCTCGCGAACCAACCCCCAGTGATCCGATTCGTGAATCTCCTGATCCGGGATGCCCATGACGCCCGAGCCTCCGACATCCATCTCGAGTCAGCGCGCGAAGGGCTCCGCGCCCGCTTCCGGATTGACGGCGTCCTGACCGATGTGGCCAGCCCGCCGAAGGGACTCCAGGCGGCAGTGGTCTCACGGGTCAAGCTGCTGGCCGAGCTGGATATCGCCGAGCGTCGCCTGCCGCAAGACGGCCGGATCCGCGTTCGCCTCGAAGAGCGCGAGCTTGATCTCCGCGTCTCGACCGTGCCCACGCTGTACGGAGAATCGGTGGTGCTCCGTCTTCTGGATCGGGGCGGTCGCCCCGTCGAGCTCGACGAGCTGGGCATGGGTCCCGACACGCTCACTCGATTCAAGTCCCTGGCACTGAAGCCCCACGGGATACTGCTGGCTACCGGACCGACGGGAAGCGGGAAGACCACGACACTCTACGCCGCCCTCGAGCTGCGCGAACGCTCGGCCGAGAAGATCATCACAGTCGAAGACCCTGTGGAGTACCACCTCGAAGGCGTCACCCAGGTTCCCGTCAACCGGAAGGCCGGGGTGTCGTTCGCGTCAGCACTTCGGAGCCTCCTCAGGCAGGACCCCGACGTCCTGATGGTGGGTGAGATGCGGGATGGCGAGACCGCCGAGATCGCCGTCCAGGCGGCCATGACGGGCCATCTCGTCTTCTCGACGCTTCACACGAATGACGCCGTGGGTGCGATCCCGCGGCTCGCCGATCTCAAGGTCGAGTCGTATCTCGTGGCCGCTACGCTCGAAGGTGTTCTGGCCCAGCGACTGGTTCGCAAAGTCTGCCCCGAATGCCGCGAGCTCTACACGCCGGACGCCGGGGCGGTCGCCATCCTCGCTCAACGCCCCATTGGGAAGCAGCAGCTGCTCCGCGGTAGAGGCTGCCCGGCCTGCCGAGGGACGGGGTTCCGAGGGCGCATCGGGATCTTCGAGCTGCTCGTCGTCACCGACGAGCTGAAACACGAGATCACGCGGTCGGCGCCCGTAGCCCGGCTCCGGGATCTCGCGGAGAAGGGCGGGATGGCGACGCTCAAGGCCGACGGGTGGGCCAAGGTCCTGGCGGGACTCACCACGGTCGAGGAGGTGCTGCGTGTCACGGAGCACTGAGCGTGGCTTCACGCTGATCGAGATGCTGGTGGTGATCGTCGTGATTGCGATCCTCGCGGGCCTGGTCGGCCCGATGGTATTTCAGAACGTGGGGGACGCGAAGGTCAGTGCCGCCAAGGCGCAGCTCGAGCTGTTCGGCCTGGCGCTCGATCAATACCGGCTCGACAACGACTACTACCCATCGACCACCCAGGGGCTCGAGGCCCTGCGCTCGGCGCCCACGGGCGATCCCGCGGCGCGCAACTGGCGGGGGCCCTACCTCAAGAAGCCGGTGCCGCTCGATCCGTGGGGCAGGCAATACATCTACAAGAGCCCCGGTGACTCGTCCAAGACGGGCTACGACCTCCTCACCTACGGGCGCGACGGCAAGGCTGGCGGTACGGGCGAAGATAGAGACATCCGGGAATGACCGCATTCCGGTATGCCGCGGCGCGGGCCGACGGGGCGACGGTGCGCGGCCGCTTGGAGGCAGCCTCCCGCCCCGATGCCGCCGCACTGCTCTCGGCCCGCGGTCTCTACCCTGTGTTGGTGGAGGCCGAACCGGCCGGCAAGTCGTGGTGGCCTCCTCGTCCCTCCGTGCGGTCGCGTGCGGTGGTCATCCAAAGCCTGGCGACGTTGGTCGACGCTGGACTGCCTCTCGAGAAAGCGCTGGCGGCCACTGAGCAGGTCGCCACCGGGAGACTCAAGGACGCGGTTGCGAGGGCAACCACGCGGGTGCGAGAAGGGGCGTCGCTCGCGACGGCCTTGGACGCGGAGCCGGGTGTGTTCTCCGGAGTCACGCTGGGATTGATCCGGGCGGGAGAGCGCGGGGTGGGGCTCGGGCCCGCGCTGGAGCAAGCGGCGAACCAGTTGGACCGCGAGGCCGAGAGCGCCGCGCGGGTCCGGACCGCGCTCGCGTATCCGGCACTGCTGGCCGTCGCGGGTTCGGTTTCGTCCGCCGTCATCGTGCTCTTCGTGGTCCCGCGATTCGCGGCGATTCTCGGCGACCTGGGCGAGACGCTTCCCGCCGCCACCCGGGCCCTGATCGGTCTGTCGAACCTGGTGCGCCACTATGGGCTCTTGCTGGTCGGGCTGGTGCTGGCCGGCGTTGCGTTCGCCTCCACCGAGGTGGTGCGCCGTCGAGTGGCCTTTCACCGCGTTCTCCTGCGGGTGCCCCTGATCGGCGACCTGCGCCTGGGTCTCGCCACCGCTCGCGTGGCGCGGACCCTCGCCGCTCTCCTGGACAACGGCACGCCTGCCCTCCAGGCCCTGTCGATCGCCCAGAGTGCCGCCGGAGACGCCGAGGTCGCGGAGAGGATCGTGCGAGCCCGGGACCGGGTGGCCGAAGGTGCCAGTGTCAGCGTCGCACTGGCTGGGGCCCGGGCGCTGACGCCGACGGCGTTGCAGCTCCTCGCCGTGGGGGAGCAATCGGGTCGTGTGGGGTCGGTCCTGCGCAAGGCGGCCGACCTCGATGAAGCGCGCGCCGAACGGAGTCTGCGGGTGCTGGTGGGGCTCCTGGAGCCGGCGCTGATCATCGCGTTTGCCGGGATGGTCGCGTTTGTCGCCGCGGCACTGCTCCAGGCTGTGTACTCAGTGAGGCCGCAGTGACGGCGGGAAGGGGGAAGAGGGAAGTGGGAAGCGTGCCTCCGGGTGTAACGCTTGTCGAACTTCTGGTGGTCTTGGTCCTACTGGGGTTGATCTTCGGGATCAGCGGGGTTGCCTTAGCGAGCCTCAGCCGGCCCCAGGTCTCCGTGCGCCTTGGGCAACTTGGTGCAGCTCATGCCAGGGCCATACGCACTGGTCAACCAGTGTCTGTCGGACCGGACACGCTTCCCGCTTCCCGCTTCCCGTCTCCCGTGCTGTTCCTCCCCGACGGCCGAGCTCTGGGGCCCGGCGTCGATCCCCTAACGGGAGCGCCCGTTGCGACACGGTGAACGGGGGATCGCGCTGCTCGAGGTGCTCGCCGCGCTGGTGATTCTCACCATCGCGGGTCTCTCGATGGTCTCCCTGGTGGCTCAAGTGACGGACTCCGCGCGCGTGGCCAGGGAACGGGAGATCGAGCAGGCGGACGAGAGCCGCTTGCTTGGGGCCGAAACGCTTCTGAATCGCAGTGATCTCGATGTCCGGCTTGGTTCCCGTGTGGCCGGTCCGTACGTGGTAGTCGTGGCGAGACCTGAGCGGACCCTCTATCGCATCTCGGTAGCCCGGGTAGAGACACCGGAGGTCGAAGATCTGGTGACCGTGGTTTTCCGAGGAGCCCCAGCTCAATGAGCGCCCTCGCTGCCGGCGCGAGTGAACTCGCGGCTCGGCGTCTGCCCGATGAGACGGGCGGTGTTCTGTCATCGCTGTCATGCGATAGTCGCCGAGCCGCGGCTTTACGCCGCGCCGGCACGACGGGATTCACTCTCATCGAAGTGATGGTGGCGCTCACCCTGTCAGCGATGGTGGTGCTGCTTGCGCACCAGATCTTCTCTGGAGTCGTCGATGGCGTGGCCCGACTCAACGAGACCCGCGCCCGCGAGACCCGCACGGCCAATGCCCGTCGCTGGCTGATCGAAGCGTTCGGGTCCCTCCAAGCGGGAGTGGATAGCGCGGGGCCCTTCGAGGGACACCCTACGTCGATCGGGTTCGGGTGTTGGCAGCGAGTGTCCGAGGGTGGCCTCCGGCGATCCCGGATCCTCCTGGGACAAGCGGGTGATGGGTTGATCGCCCAGAGCGCGTCGGGCCGGATCGTCCTCGCGGACTCCGTTGCCCGAGTTGCCTTCGACTACCTCCTCGAGCCGGGTGCGAACACGACCTGGGCGCGGGAATGGCTCTCTCCCGTCAGCGCCCCGCTCGCCGTTCGCCTGCGCGTCATGTACCTGGGCGCTCCTCTGCGAGCAGATACCCTGCTGCTGGTCGTGGGAGGCAGAGGATGAACCGCCGGGGGTTCGCGCTGCTTGCGGTGCTGTGGGTGATCGCGGCCCTCGCCGGGATCGTCGGCCTGGGTGTCGGCCTGATGCGCGTCGAGTCCATCGGCTCGTCGAACCGCCTCCGGCTCGAGCGGGCACGGTGGGGAGCCGAGGCATGTCTCGCGATCGCCCAGGCCCGCTGGGTCGATCACCGCTTAACCGATACCGCCACGATCGATCTCGGCCGGACCACCGCGTGCCAGTGGCGGGTAGACGACCCGACGGCACGAGTGAACGCGAACACGACTTCCGCGGCGATGCTGGTGTCCCTGGGCTTGCCCGTCGCCGTCGTCGAGTCGCTGGTGGCCCATCGCCCCTATCAGGACACGGCTGAGCTCCGCTCCCGCCTGGGGCCCGACAGCGGTCTGGAATCCCTGCTCACGGTGGACGGCCCCGGGACCGTCAACCTCAATGCGGCATCCCCCGCGGTGCTCAGGGCGATTCCCGGCATGGGTCCTGAAGCAGTGGAGCGCCTCGCCGAGTTCGCCCGGCTGGGGAGGCCGGTGTCGAGCCTCGATCAGCTGGTGAGCGTGGCCACGGGTGAGCGGTCGGCGCTCTTGGCCCACTATGCCGATCTCTCTTCTCTCGTCACTTTCGCGCCGGCGCAGCTCGTCATCACAGCGACTGGCCGGGTGGGGGACGAGGAGCCCCACGCCACCGTCGAGGAGCTGGTCGTGCCACTGCCAGACCGCCTTGCGGTGATTCGGAGACGACTGTGGTGAGGTCCCGGGTGCTGGGACTTTCCGTCGGCTCGGCCACGGTTGCTGCGGCGCTGGTCGAAGGGACGTCGCTCCACTGGGCGGGGGCCGCGACGTACTCCGAGCTCACGGACTTGTCCGAAGTGATCGCTCGCCTGGCCGGTGAGGCCGGGAAGCCGGTGAAACGTGTGCGAGTCGGGTTGGCCAGGGACGTGGTTCAGGTCCGCACCGTTCGTCCGGCGCCTCCGCTCAAGGCCCGAGACGTCACACGGTACGTCGATCTCGAGGGCGCACGACTTTTTCGAAAGAACGGCGCACCGTTGGTCGTGAGTGGCGCGCTGGTCACCGTCACCAAGACCGAGCGCGCCCTTTGGGCGGCAGCCGCGACCGAGCCTTTGCTCAAGGCCATCGTGGACGGATGTACCCAGGCCGGGATGACCATCGAAGCGATGGCTCCCTCAGCGGAGACCCTGCCTGCCGCCCTCGACATCCCGCTGGGGGCGACGGAGGTCGTGGTGCCCAATGGGAGCACCACCGAAACCTTGAGTCTCGGTGTGGGTGGGGTCTGGCAGAGCCGTTGGACACGCGGGCTCAGGGAGCGAACGGGGACATGGGTGGCGGCGCTGGGAAAGGCCAACGGGGACTCTCCCACAGTGGCGCCGGCCTATGCCGCAGGCATTCGTTTGCCCGCGCTGTCGCTGTTGCCCGACGGTCACCGCGCAGCCCGACGTCGCCTCGACCGTCGGAGGTTCGCGGCCATCGCTTCGGCAGGCGCCCTCCTTTGGGCTCTCGCGGGGGCCGTTTACCTCGGGCGGCTCGAGGCAACTCATTCCCGAGCCACCACACTTCTCCAGGCGTTTCGGGGCGCCGCGGACTCGGCGCTCGAGGCTCGACGGAACCTGAACCAGGGACGGGCGACGCTGGCGATGATCGCCGCGGCGCGGGCGAACCGCTCCCGGACGCTGTTGCTGCTCGCCGGCCTGACCACGGCCCTTTCTGATTCTGTGACGCTCGTCGCCCTGCAAGTCACTGCGGACCGCACCGTCCGCATCACGGGGCTCGCTCCGCGTGCCACGCAAGCGCTCGCCCAGGTGGGGCGGGTGCCGGACCTCACCGACGCCGTGTTCGACGGGGCGGTGGCGCACGAAGTGGTCGCGGGTGTCGGTGGCCGGGACCGCTTCACGATTGTCGCCCGGCTGGTGCATCCGTGAAGCCCCGCGATCGTCGAGCCCTTCTGTGGGGCCTCATCGTCATCGCTGGTGCCTCGGTAGCGCTCCGGGGGGTGCCCGCGGCGGTCCGCGGCGTCAGAGCCCTCCGCGAGCGGACGACGGAGCAGGTAGAGACTCTCGCCCGTGTCGAGGACGTTGTGATGCGAGGGCCCCTGGTGCGGGATTCCATGGCCCTGACGTTTCAGGCGATTGTCGCTCTCGCGCCCGATCTCGTGGATGGCGAAGGGTCTGCCGATGCGCAGGCTAGCCTCTCAGGCCTGGTTTCACTCGCGGCCAATCGCAGCGCCCTGAAGGTGGTGCGCGTGGACCCGCTCCCCGATTCCGCTGCCGGCCCATTCCATCGTGTGACGCTCCACGCAGAGCTCGAAGGCGACATGTCAGGGATCGCAAGCCTTCTCGGAACGCTCGAAACGCACGCGCCGCTTCTCACCATATCGGCGGTCTCGTGGGAGACTCCCGACCCCGTGCCACATCCGCGGATGTCCGAGGTGCTTCATGTCGCGATGGACGTGAGCGGCTACTACCTGCCGAGGAGCAAATGAAGGGGGTGGGGATGTGGGCTGTGGTGGTGTGGGTCCTCCCGATGACAGGAGCGGCTGCGCTGCTCCTCAGTGTGTTTGTGGCGGTGGTGCCGAGTCGTGCGGTGGTTGTCGAGCGGGGCACCACCGGACGGGAGGCGATCGTCCCGAAGTACCCAGCCGAATCCCTCGGTCGCGCGGTGACCGCGCGGGACGCCTTTCGAGCCGATCGACGGCCGGCACCCGTGGCGTATGACCCGGCCAGGGGTGCGGCGCCTCTCCCGGATGGACCGCCCAAGCCTCAACTGGTAGTGACGGGAATCGTGTGGGGTGAGGAGCCAGAGGCAGTGATGGAGGGGCTTCCGACGACAATCGGCCCCCGGGTGGTGCGGGTTGGAGACGCCGTTGGCGGCGTGACGATCAAGCGGATCGAGCAGAGCCGGCTGGTGGCGGTCGGGTTCGATACGACGTGGACTCTCTCTGTGAGGGTACCGTGGAAATAGGGACGGGCAGACGGTTAGACGGGCAGGTGGTTAGAAGTCTCCTGGTGTGGGCGGCCTTACTAACCGTCTACCCGTCTAACCGTCTTTTCGGTCAGGATACGGCTTCAGTCCGGAGCATCCATGACTCCGTTCAGGTCCGCTTCATCGACACGGATCTGCGGACGGTGATCCAGGCCCTCGGTTGGCACCTTCCGAAGCCGGTGATCGTGGGGCCGATTCCGGATACTCGAGTGTCGATGGAGACTCCGGGGCCGGTTCCGCCACCGACCTTGATCGCCCTGCTCGCGAACCTGGTGCAGTCGCAGGGGCTCGAGTTTACGGAAGACAGTGTGGCGTACCGGGTGGGGGTGAAGCCGTCCGCTCCCACGGTCCCCCAATCATCCGGGAATCTCCCTCGATCCGACAGTTCCGTCCACCTCTTTGTGATCCGGCTCAAGCACGCTCGTGCCTCCGACGTCGCCGCGACGGTGAACCAACTTTTCGGCGGGAGTGGAGCGTTCGCGGGCGGCGGGAGCACCAACACGCTCTCCGATGAGCTGCGCCGCAATCAGGTGCCCGTCCAGCAATCGCTCAGCCCTGGGCCGGGGAACAACCTGGGTCAGCCGTCGGTGGGAAACGCCACGTTTGCGGGGAGCGTGACCATCGTGGCGGACGAATTGACCAACGCCCTGTTGGTCCGTGCCAACGAACACGACTTCACCGTGCTGAGCGACGCCGTCACTCAGCTCGACGTGCGGCCGCTGCAGGTCCTGATCG
>Ga0079221_10000168_pt1 | contig 15312 bp, 12 predicted proteins | sample GAAS200_FD_75069 | JGI IMG/M metagenome (GOLD analysis project Ga0079221, IMG submission 75069) | Agricultural soil microbial communities from Georgia to study Nitrogen management - GA AS200 | ecosystem: Environmental > Terrestrial > Soil > Agricultural land | place: USA: Georgia | collected... | reverse complement strand
TGCACTGGGAAGAGCTGTCCAGATTGCGCTCGGGCGCGCAGTACACGATCGGCAATCTGCCGCGCCGGTTGAAGACACTGAAAAACGATCCGTGGGAAGGCATCGAGGAAGTGCGGCAGATGCTTCCGGGCGGCGCCCACACCAGTAATTCCCGTTCGCCCTGAGGGATCCATGCACAGGGATGAGCTCAAAGGAGAAGCACCATGGCAGGAAGACCCATCTGGAGCGGCACCATCACCTTCGGCTTGCTCAACATCCCGGTCCAATTGATGACCGCCGAGCGGCACACCGACCTGCATTTCCGCATGCTCGATTCGCGCAACAACGCGCGCATCCGCTACGAGCGCGTCAACGAGGAAACCGGCGAGGAGGTGCCCTGGAAGGACATCGTGAAAGCCTTCGAGTACGACAAGGGTTCGTATGTCGTATTGGAGAAGGAGGATTTCGCCAAGGCCGCGCCGGAGTCCACCGAGTCCGTTGACATCGAGGCTTTCATCAATCCCGATTCGATCGGCGCGGAATATTTCGAGAAGCCCTATTACCTGGTGCCGGCCAAGAAAGCCGAGAAGGGTTACGTGCTGCTGCGCGAGACCTTGAAGCGGCTGAAGACAGCCGGTCTGGCGCGGGTGGTGATCCGCACCCGCGAATATCTCGCCCTGGTCGTGCCGCATGACGACGCGCTGTTGCTGATGCTGCTGCGCTTTCCGCAGGAACTGGTGCCGGCCGACGAATACGCGTTTCCCGACAAGAAGCCCGCCGCCTACCGGATCAGTCCGAAGGAATTGGAGATGGCCGAGTCGCTGGTGAAATCCATGATCGGCAAGTGGCAGCCGCAGGACTACCACGACGATTTCCGCGAGCGGCTGGTGAAGGTGATCGAGGAACGCGTCAAGGCCAAGGGTGTCGTGCGCACGCCGTCGGCCGCGGAAACCGAGCTGCCCAAGAACGCGGCCACCAATGTGGTGGATTTCATGTCGCTGCTCAAGAAGAGCATTGATGCCAAGCAGCGCACCCCGGCGGCCGGACGCGCGCCGGAGAAAAAGGCCGCGGCGAAGAAGTCCGCAAAATCCGCCCGCAAGAAGACCGCAAGAAAAGGCACGCGCAAGGCGTCCTGATCCCGTCCGGCCGGCCGGGGCGCTTTGTCCGGCGCCGCAAGCTCGTTATACTCTCGCGTCTTTGGGCGCTCGCGGTGGTCGCGGGTGCGGCCCGTTACGACGATCCTTGCAACCGGAGTTTGCCGTGAGCGATCACATGACCCCTTCCGATCGCACTTTCATGCGTCATTTCGCGATGATGATCGCGGCCCTGGCCGGTCTCGCCGTGATCCTGATCATCATCGGCCAGATCGTGCACGCCTACCAGCCCACCGAACAGACCAACACGCAAGCGCGCGAGGCCGGTGAGCGGATCATGCCGGTTGGCGCGGACTTCGCGGGCGGCACCGGCCGCGCGGCGATGCAGGCACAAGCCGCTGCCGCTGCCAAGGCCGCCGCATCCCAGGTCGCCTACGGCGGCACCACCGACGGCAAGACCATCTTCGGCCAGTTGTGCACGACCTGCCACAGCACCGGCGCGGCCGGTGCGCCCAAGATCACCGACAAGGCAGCATGGGCCCCGCGCATCGCCGAGGGCATGGATACGCTGGTCAAGCACGCGATTGACGGCTACACCGGCCCGGACGGCAACCACATGCCGGCCAAGGGCGGCAACCCGTCGCTCACCGACGCGCAGGTCGAAGCGACCGTGAAGTGGATGGTGTCCCAGGTGAAGTGAGGATCACTTGATCCAGCACGGAATCCAGTGTCTTTCACCATTTTGCGCCGTTCGTTTCGTCCACATCCTGATCAAAGGCGCTGAGCCCCGGCTTCCCCCGTTCCCCCCAAGCATGGCCGTCCATGGCCGCTCCCTACGTGCCGGGTGACGGGTTCCGTTCGCCCGCGCTGGGCCTTCGGTATGATGTTCCCATGACCGACCCGCAGCTGACCGCGCTTGCCCCCGCGCCCGCGGAGTTTCCGCGTGAGGCGCTGGAATTCGCGTTGCCCGGTCCGGCGGGGCGGCTGGAACTCGCCACCTGCGCGGCCAAGCCGGCCGACGCGCGCGCCGGCACCGCGATCATCTGCCATCCGCATCCGCAACACGGCGGCAGCCTCCGCAACAAGGTCGTGACGATGCTGGAGCGCAGCTTGCGCGAATCCGGCCTGGACACGGTGCGCTTCAACTTCCGCGGCGTAGGCGAATCGGAAGGAACTTACGACGAGGGCGACGGCGAGAGCGGCGATTTGGTCGCGGTGGCGCAATGGGTGCGTCGCGTGCATCCGCGCGATGCGCTGTGGCTGGCCGGCTTCTCGTTCGGTTCGTATGTGGTGCTGCGCACCGCGCGCTCGCTGGCGGCGAACGCGCTGATCACGGTGGCGCCGCCGGTCGGGCGCTGGGATTTCGAAGGCGTGGCGATGCCTGAATGCCCGTGGCTGATCGTGCAGGGCGAGGATGACGAAGTCGTCGAGCCGCAGGCGGTATTCGAATGGGTCGAAACGCTCGATCCGCAACCCACGCTGGTGCGCATGCCCGAAACCGGACACTTTTTCCATCGCCGACTGATGGATCTGCGGGGTGCCGTGAAAAACGCGGTACGGGGCTGGTTGCCACCGCCAAGAACGACGGCGTGATCGCCTGCGTGGATTCCGCGGCGGTTGAAATCGCGATGACGCCCAGCGATCGCTACGGCCAAGGCGTGGTGGGGCGCGCATGGCAGGACGATCCCGCGCAACGCGCGGCGCTGGGTGAATTCGATCGCCTTTACACGCAACTCACCGCATCGAGAACAGGTTGGTTCTTGCGCAGGCGCGGGTCCGGTGCGCCGCAGGGCGTTTACCTGTGGGGTTCGGTCGGACGCGGCAAGACGATGCTGATGGATCTTTTCGTGGAATCGCTGCCGCCCGGCGTGGCGCAGCGCGTGCATTTCCACCGCTTCATGCTGGATGTGCATGCCCGGTTGCGAACGCTCGGCGAGCATCGCGATCCGCTAAGTGAGGTCGCCGCGCAGCTTGCGCGCAACGCGCGCGTGCTGTGCCTGGACGAATTCCAGGTCGAGGACATCGGTGATGCAATGATCCTAGCCAACCTGTTGCGCGCACTGTTCCAACAAGGCGTCGCGCTGGTGACGACCTCCAACACGCCGCCGCGCGATCTGTATCGCGACGGCCTGCAGCGCGCGCGCTTCCTGCCGGCAATCGCGTTGTTGGAGCGGTCTTGCCATGTGCTGGAACTCGCCTCGCCGCACGATTGGCGCTTGCGCGCGCTCACCCAGGCCCGGGTGTACCTGACGCCTTTGGATGCCCAGGCCGAGCACGCGCTGGCGGCGCTGTTCGGCAGTCTCGCGCGCGGACCGGTGCAACAAGAAGGCACGCTGGACATCAACGATCGTGCGATCCCGGTACGACGTGCCTGTGCGCAGGCGGCATGGTTCGACTTCGACGCGCTCTGCGAGGGTCCGCGCGGCTCGGCCGATTACATCGAACTGGCGCGCGCCTATCCGGCCATCCTGATTTCCGGGGTGCCGCAATTCACGCCGCTCAGGGAAGATGCGGCGCGGCGTTTCATCCAACTGGTGGACGAACTGTATGACCGTCGCGTGAAGCTCGCGCTCACGGCGGCCGTGCCCGCGGTGGAGCTGTATGACGGCGCGCGCCTGCGCGCGGCGTTCGCGCGCACCGCCAGCCGCTTGATCGAGATGCAAAGCGCCCTATATCTGGCGGAACCTCATCGCTAGCTGAGCGGTCGCAAAGCTGCTGCGCTCGGCATCTTGCACGCCGGCGGTGCTCGGAATCCTCATGTACTGACGCGTACATTCCGGTTCCTGCGCTCCGGCGACGCGCAACCTGCCTTCGCTCGCGACGCTTTGCGAGCCGCTCAGCGGATCTGGCTGCACGCATGTGTCCTTAGAGAGGATGTCGAACTGCGGATGCGTCGTTCGTCGTCGACACGAGTACCACACCGGCGGGAGGTCATGCTCGTCCACATGACGAATGTCACCGGGATTGCCACGACTAATGGCCCTGTCGCAGAAAGTATTTGCATTTGAAAATAGTTTCTAATATCTTTACTGTTCGGTTCAGTTATGACGGCGGTGCTTGCGCCGCCTCATCAGGACCAGACTCGCTCGCCTCTCCAACCACAATCACAATGAGCCAAGCATTCCTTTCTTCACGCCTGCCGGCACGCGCAGCGCTGGCCGGCGCGCTGGCATTGATCCTCGCCGGCTGCGCGGTCGGGCCGAACTACACGCGCCCGAATGCGCCGGCGGTGGATCGCTACACCGCGCAGCCCCTGCCCGCGCAGACGGTGTCCACCGACACCGCCGGCGGCGATGCGCAACGCTTTCTCGAAGGCACGAACGTGCCGGAGCGCTGGTGGACCACGTTCGGCAACGATGAACTGGATCGCCGCGTGCACCAGGCGCTGGCGCATTCGCCGACGATTGCTTCCGCTCAGGCCGCGTTGCGCGAAGCGCAGGAAAACGCGAAGGCCGCGCGCGGCGGATTCTTCCCGTCGCTGGACGCCAATGCGGGCGCGACCAGGCAGAAATCCTCCGGCGCGCAATTCGGCAGCGCCGGCGCGGGCTTCAGCAACAGTCCGTTCAATGTCTATAACGCCGGCGTCAGCGTCGGCTACGTGTTCGACCTGTTCGGCGGCGTGCGCCGCGGCGTGGAAGCGCAATCGGCGCTGGCCGATGCGCAGCGCGCGCAACTGGATGCGACCTATCTGATCCTCGCCACCAATGTGGTGACGGCTTCCCTGCAGGAGGCTTCGCTGCGCGAGCAGGTGCGCGCAACCGAGGAGATCGCCGATTCGCTGCGCAAGGAACTGGACATCGCGCAGAAGCAACAGCAGATCGGCGCGAAATCATTGTCCGACACACTGGCGGTGAGCGCGCAGCTCGCGAGCACGGAAGCCACGCTGCCACCGCTGCGCAAGCAATTGGCGGCGACGCAGGATCAGCTCGCAACCTATCTGGGCGTGGCGCCGGCGCAGTTGCAACTGCAACCGATCGAATTGGCGAGCGTCACCCTGCCGCAGGACATTCCGGTCAGCCTGCCGTCGAAGATCGTCGAACAGCGTCCCGACATTCGCGCGGCCAGCGCGCAATTGCACGCGGCGACCGCGCAGGTCGGCGTGGCGACCGCGAACATGCTTCCCCAGCTCACGCTGTCGGGCAGTCTCGGTTCGCAGGCGCTGCATTCCGGAGATTTGTTTTCTGCGGGCACGACCGCGTGGTCGCTGGGGTTGAACCTGCTGCAACCGATCTTTCACGGCGGCGAACTGCTGCACAAGAAGCGCGCCGCGCAGGCCGGCATGGAGCGCGTGCTGGCGGATTGGCAGCAGACGGTATTGACAGCATTCCAGAACGTGGCCGACTCATTGCAGGCGCTGGATTTCGACGCGCAAGGACTGGCAGCGCAGAACACCGCGGAACAAGCTGCGTCGAAGCGGCTGGAACTCACCCGCACGCAATACCAGGTCGGCGCGGTGGATTACCTGGCGCTGCTGGATGCGGAGCGCCAATACCAGCAGGCGCGCATCGCGCTGATCCAGTCGCGCGCGGCGCGGCTCGCCGACACCGCGGCGCTGTATGCGGCGCTGGGTGGAAGCTGGAACGGTGCCGCATCCGAAATCGCTTCAGGAACGACGACCCCAACGAAGAAGTAGCTTTTCTGAAGGTGCGCACAGGGATGTGCGCTTTTGGATTCCGGGAATAACGTACAACCCAAAACTCGAAATCATCTCCTGATTGCAGCGATCGGGGGATGATCGCAAGGAATAAACATGGCTACGCTCGTGCAAAGAATGCCCAATACAAGAAAACGCATGATCTGGATGATCGTCGGCGTGCTGGTGCTGATCGCGATCATCGCGGCGATCAAGGTGCTGCTGGTGATGCGCATGATCGCCAGTTTCCCCAAGCCCGCACCGGCGGTCGTCACCACCGCCAAGGCCGAGTACCAGGTATGGCAGCCGGAGCTGTCGGCAGTCGGCACACTGCGCGCAGTGCGCGGTGCCGATCTGGCGTTGGATGTCTCGGGGCTGGTCGAATCGGTCAACCTGGAATCCGGCGACGAGGTGAAGAAGGGTCAGGTGCTGCTGCAACTGCGAGATGAGGACGATCAGGCCAAACTCGCTTCCCTGCAGGCGACCGAAAAGCTCGCCGCGTTGACCGCAGATCGCTCGAAGAAGCAGCTCGCGGTGCAGGCGATCAGCCGTGCACAGTACGACACCGACATGGCCAACCTGAAGAGTGCACAGGCGCAGGTCGCGGCACAGCAGGCGCTGGTGAACAAGAAGACGCTGCGCGCGCCGTTTTCGGGTCACGCCGGCATCATCACGGTGAATCCTGGCGCCTATCTCAACGCGGGCACCGTCATCGTCACCGTACAGCAGATGGATCCGCTGTACGTGGACTTCTTCGTGCCGCAGCGGGAGCTGAGCCGGCTGCATGTCGGACAGAAGATTGATCTTTCGCTGGATGCGTTCGGCAACCGTCACTTTGATGGCGAAGTGAGTGCGGTAAATCCCAAGGTGGACAATGACACCCGCAACGTGCAGGTCGAGGCCACCGTGCCGAACCACGATGGCTCGCTGACGCCGGGCATGTTCGCCAAGGTGGCGGTGGACGCCGGCGCCAAGCAGCGATATCTGACCCTTCCGCAGACCGCGGTGGTCTACAACCCGTACGGCGAAACCGTCTACACGGTGATGAAGAAGGCCGATTACGACAAGGCCGAAGCCGCGTCGCAGGCGCAAAACGGCGGGCAGGGCACCGCGCCCGACAAGAGCAAGGACAAATCCCAGCAGCTCCCGGCCGATGCCCTGGTCGTGCAGCAGACCTTCGTGGTCACCGGCGGCACGCGCGGCGACCAGATTGCCATCGTGAAGGGTCTCGACGAGGGACGGGAAGTGGTGACCAGCGGCCAGTTGAAGTTGAAGAACGGCGCGCCGATCAAGGTGAACAACAGCGTGCGGCCCCCGAACAACCCCAACCCCACGCCGACCGAAGATTGAAGAGCATCCATCCCTGCGCAATCCGGCGACTTGCGGAAGTTGGCTTGAAGGCGGAAGAAAAGCCGGCGCTGTGCGCCGGTCGCATGCAAGCAAGCTGCTGCAGATTTCCGTTCAGCGGGAATGATGAGCAAGGATCAAAGCTGTCATGAACTTCACCGATACTTTCATCAAGAAACCGGTCCTCGCGATCGTGGTCAGCGCGCTGATCCTGGTGCTCGGCGTGCGCGCGGTGACGTCGCTCACGGTGCGCCAGTATCCCAAGACCGAAAACGCGACCGTCACGGTGACTACGGCGTATTACGGCGCAGATGCGCAGACGGTGGCGGGCTTCATCACCCAGCCGCTGGAGCAGGCGATTGCGCAGGCGCAGGGCATTGATTATCTGTCCTCGAGCAGTGTCAGCGGCGTATCCACCATTACCGCGACGCTGCGCCTGAACTATGACGCCAACAAGGCGCTGACCGAAATCCAGACGCAGATCAGCTCGGTGCGCAACCAGTTGCCGCCGCAGGCGCAGCAGCCGGTGGTGACGGTTGCGACCGGTCAGACGATTGACGCGATGTACCTGGGTTTCCGCAGCGATGTGCTGCCGGGCAACAGCGTGACCGATTACCTGGTGCGCGAAGTCAAGCCCAAGCTGGATGCGATCGAGGGCGTGCAGACCGCCGAAATCCTCGGTGGCCGCCAGTTCGCGCTGCGCGCGTGGCTGGATCCTGCGCGGATGGCTGCGCACGATGTCACCGCCGCGGATGTGTACAAGGCGCTGTCGGCCAACAATTATCTCGCTGCGGTGGGTTCGACCAAGGGCCAGATGGTTTCCGTGGACCTCACCGCCGATACCGACCTGCACAGCGTGGATCAGTTCAAGCAACTCGCGGTGAAGCAGAAGGACGGCGCGATCGTGCGCCTGCAGGATGTGGCCAACGTCACGCTCGGCGCGGAGAGTTACGACTTCAACGTGTCGTTCAGCGGCAAGCAGGCCGTGTTCATCGGCATCAAGGTGGCGCCCGATGCCAACGTACTGGACGTGGCCCGGCGCGTACGCGACGCCGTGCCCGACATCCAGTCGCAGTTGCCCAATGGCCTGACCGGCACGATCGTTTACGACGGCACCGAGTTCGTGACCGCGTCCATCCACGAAGTGGCCAAGACGCTGATCGAGGCGCTGATCATCGTCACGATCGTGATCTTCCTGTTCCTGGGATCGCTGCGCGCGGTGATCATCCCGGTGATCGCGATGCCGTTGTCGCTGATCGGCGCGTTCTTCGTGATGCTGGTGCTGGGCTATTCGATCAATCTGCTCACGTTGCTGGCGCTGGTACTGGCGATCGGCCTGGTGGTGGACGACGCCATCATCGTGGTCGAGAACGTGGATCGCCACATGAAGGAGGAAGGCAAGTCGCCGCTGCAGGCGGCGCTGCTGGCCGCGCGCGAGCTGGGCGGGCCGATCCTGGCGATGACGGTGGTGCTGGTGGCGGTGTACGTGCCGATCGGTTTCCAGAAGGGCCTCACCGGCGCGCTGTTCACCGAATTCGCCTTCACCCTGGCCGGCGCGGTCACGGTGTCGGCGATCATCGCGCTGACCCTGTCGCCGATGCTGTGCTCGCGGTTCTTCAAGGGCGGACAGGAAGGCAGCCGTTTCGTCCAGTACATAGATCGCCAGTTCGATCGCGTGCACCGCGGCTATGCGCGGCTGTTGCACGGCTCGCTGGCGACCTGGAAGGTGATCGTGGTGATGGGCCTGCTGCTGGCGGGTGCCACCTTCCTGCTCGGCATGACCGCCCAATCGGAACTGGCGCCCGAGGAAGACCAGGGCTTCGTGTTCTATCAATTGCAGGGTCCGCCGGATTCGACCGCCAACCAGATGCAGAGCTATTCGAAGCAGATGTTCGCGATCGGCAGCAAGCTGCCGGAATACGAGCAGATGTTCCAGATCGTGCAGCCCGGCGTGGGCTTCGGCGGCATGCTGTTCAAGCCGTGGAGCGAGCGCAGCAAGGGCGCGCACGAGCTGACCCAGGAGTTGCAGGCCAAATGGGGTTCGATCGCCGGCGGGCAGATCTTCGTGTTCGCGCTGCCGCCGCTGCCGGGTGCGCAAGGCGCGCCGGTGCAGATGGTGATCAACACCACCGAGCCGTTCCAGAACTTGAACGAGGTCGCCCAGGCGGTGCTGCAGAAGGCCAAGGACAGCGGCAAGTTCTACTTCGTGGATTCGGACCTGAAGATCGACAAGCCGCAGAGCACGCTGGTGGTCAACCGGGACATGATCTCCACGCTCGGCCTGACCCAACAGGACGTGGGCACTGCGCTGGGCGCGGCGCTGGGCGGCGGATACGTCAACTACTTCTCGATCGCCGGGCGGTCCTACAAGGTGATCCCGCAGGTGGAGCAGGTGGATCGCCTGAATCCCGACCAGGTGCTCAATTACTACATCAGCGCGCCAAACGGGGCGATGATCCCCGCCTCCACGGTGGCGCACCTGAAGAGCGACGTGGTGCCGCGTTCGATCAACCGCTTCCAGCAGTTGAACTCGGCGACCATTTCCGGCGCCACCAGCATGTCGCAGGCGGATGCGCTGCAATTCCTGCGCGATGCGCTGCGTGAGGTCGCGCCCACCGGGTACCACGTGGATTATGCCGGGCAGTCGCGCCAGTTCGTGCAGGAATCGGGCGGCTTCGGCACGACCCTGCTGTTCGCGGTGATCATCGTGTTCCTGGCGCTGGCCGCGCAGTTCAACAGCCTGCGCGATCCGATCGTGATCCTCGTGTCGGTGCCGATGGCGTTGTTCGGCGCGCTGATTTTCGTCAACCTGCTGACCAGCCTGAACATCTACACCCAGGTCGGCCTGGTGACGCTGATGGGCTTGATCTCCAAGCACGGCATCCTGATCGTGCAGTTCGCCAACCAGTCGCAGCGCTCCGGGATGAGCAAGCGCGATGCGATCGAATACGCCGCCGGCGTGCGCCTGCGCCCGATCCTGATGACCACCGCGGCGATGGTGCTGGGCGTGATGCCGCTGGTGATCGCCTCCGGCGCGGGTGCTGCGGGCCGCTTCAACATGGGCCTGGTGATCTCGACGGGCCTTGCGATCGGCACGCTGTTCACGTTGTTCGTGGTGCCGGCGTTCTACATGCTGCTGGCCGCGGACCACCAGAAGGAGCGTGGCCAGGCCGGCGCGATCGCGCTCGGCGAACCGCAGGCCGAATAAGCCCTCCCCACCCGCCGGGCCACTGGTCCGGCGGGTGGGGCGCATAATGGCGCGTTGCCGGAACGCACCATGTCCATTCACGAACACTCTCCACTCGGCCGCGAGGTCAACTACCCCGAATCGCCCGACGCGCGCGTGCTGTTCCCGATCGCGCGTGCACAGTCGCGCGCGGAACTGGGGCTGGAAGCGCGCGCACTGCCGTTCACCGGCGTTGATGTCTGGAACGCGTACGAACTGTCCTGGCTGGATGCGCGCGGCAAGCCCGGCGTGGCGGTTGCCGAACTGCGCGTGCCGGGCGAATCACCGAACCTGATCGAATCCAAATCGCTGAAGCTGTACTTGAACGGCTACGCGCAGACGCGCTTCGATGATGCGCAGGTGCTGCGCGCAGCGATTGCGCACGATCTCTCTGAGGCTGCCGGCGCGCGGGTCGAAGTGAATCTGGTCGAGGCATGCGATTTCGCGTCGCAGCAGATCGTCGAGCTGGCCGGCGCTTCACTGGACGAGCAGGAACTCGACATCCGCGATTACGGCCCGCCGCAACCCGATCACCTGCACGCCCATATGCACGCGCGCCAGATCGAGGAAGCGCTGGTTACGCAACTGTTCCGCTCCAATTGTCCGGTGACCGGGCAACCGGATTGGGCCTCATTGCAGATTCGCTACTCCGGTGCGCCGATCGAGCATGCCGGCCTGTTGCGCTACCTGATCTCCTATCGCAACCATTGCGGCTTCCACGAAGCCTGCGTGGAGCGCATCTCCATGTACATCGCCGCGCACTGCGCGCCGCGCGCGCTGAGCGTGTATGCACGCTTCACCCGCCGCGGCGGGCTGGACATCAATCCGTGGCGCGCGACGCCCGGCTTCGGCGCGATGCCGCCGAACCTGCGCGGCGCGCGGCAGTAATCGCGATTCCCGGGAACCATTTGGCGCCCGGGATCATCAAGCGCACAATGGCCCGTGATTCGGGATCTGGTCGGAAAGACTGAAAGTGTGGACGACGGAGCTCTCGTCCGCTTTTTGATCTTCGCGATCGCGGATGATCGCAAAGGAACTGAAAATGGAACACAGCTACGACTACCTGATCCTCGGCGCCGGCATGGCGGCCTCCGCCGCCGCGCGCGGCATCCGTGCTCGCGATCCGCGCGGCAGCATCGGCCTGATTGGTGCAGAGGCGCATCCGCCCTACGATCGTCCGCCGCTCACCAAGGATCTGTGGAACGGCAAGAAGCAACCGGAAGACATCTGGCGCGACATCGAGAGCGCGCACGCGACCTTGTTCCCCGGCCGCCACGCGACCGCGCTCGACCCGCAACAGAAATCCGTGCGCGACGACCACGGCGACCATTACCGCTACGGCAAGCTGCTGCTCGCCACCGGCGGCACGCCGCGCCGTATCGCCGGACTCGAAGGCGAGCGGGTGATCTATTACCGCACGCTGGACGATTACCACGCGCTGCGCAACGCGCTGCATGAAGGCATGCGCATCGCCGTGATCGGCGGCGGCTTCATCGGTAGTGAAATCGCCGCAGCGCTGGCGATGAACGGCGCCAAGGTGACGCAACTGGTCGCCGAAGATGCGATCGGCGCGCGCGTGTATCCGCAGGGGCTGGCGCGTTTCGTCACTGATTACTATCGCGGCAAGGGCGTGGACGTGCGCTGCGGCGCGACCGCCACCGGCGGTACGGCCAACGACGAAGGCGTCACGCTGAACCTGCGCGACGGCACGACTGTCGAAGCGGAATGGGTGGTCGCGGGCCTGGGCATCACGCCCAATGTGCAGCTCGCGGAACAAGCCGGCCTGCGCGTGGACAACGGCATCGTGGTGGATGCGCGGCTGTGCGCTTCGGAAGCTGGCATCTGGGCCGCCGGCGACGTCGCCAATTACCCGGATGCCGCGCTCGGCACGCGCCGTCGCGTCGAACACGAGGATGCCGCGCTCAGCATGGGCGAACACGCGGGCATGAACATGGCCGGTGCGGACGCACCGTATACGCATCTGCCGTACTTCTATTCCGACCTGTTCGATCTGGGTTACGAAGCGCTGGGCGATCTGGATTCGCGCCTGCATACGGTCGAGGACTGGAAGGAACCCCATCGCGAAGGCGTGGTGTATTACCTGAAAGACAATCGCGTGCGCGGGGTGCTGCTGTGGAACACCTGGGATCAGAAGGACAACGCGCACGCCCTGATCGCCGAAAGCGGGCCGCACGATGCGGCGTCGCTGAAGGGACGGATCGGGTAGAAGCGAGCGCTTCTACCAGGCAAGTGTTGCGTTCAGCACACCCGCTGTCAGCGCAAACTCCAGGCGCATCCCCAGCGCGCGTGTCGAAGCTTGTGCGAGCGCGAGGCCCAGCCCGGCGTGCCCCGCGCCATCCTCGCCCGCACCCTTGCGCCAGAAGCGCTGACCGAAGCGCGCCAGATCGCTTTCGCCCAATCCCGGCGCGGCGTTGCCGATCTCGATGTGCCGCGGCGTCACATTTACATTGATCTCGCTGGCTGCCGCGGAATAGGCAATCGCATTGCCGAGCAGATTGTCGAGCACGATTTCCAGCAGCGCCGGATCGGTTTCGATGCGTACCGTAGCCTGTGCATCGGCCCGCACCAGCCGCAAGCCCCGCGCGTGCAACGCCTCGCCGTGTCGCGTCAGCACGCGCGTCACCAGCGCCTGCACGTCAACCGGTTCGTGCTGCGCGGCCTGCACTCCAGACTCGATGCGGGTGAGTTGCAGCAGCGCACCTACGGTCGCTTCCAGTTCGCCGCCGATGGTGCCGATCTCGCCCAGCACGCTGCGGGGATTGCGCTCGCTGGGATAGCGCATTTCCACATCCACCAGCGTGCGCAGTTCAGCCAGCCGCGTGCGCAACTCGTGCGCCAGGCCTGCGGCGAACTGGCGCTCGCGTGCGAGGCCTTCGTCCATGCGCGCCAGCACTTCATTGAAACGCGCCACCAGCGGCGCGAGTTCGCGCGTATCAGCACGCGGCAGACGTTCGCCGGGCGCATCCGGCCCGATCCGCGCCATGGCCGCATCCAGCGTGCGCAACGGACGCAGGCCACGACGCACCAGCCACGGCGTCAATGCCAACACGATCAGGAAGGCGCCGAGGATGCTGCCGAGCAGGATCAGGTCCAGCGTGCCGAGGATTTCATCCAGCGGCCCGCGATCGAGCGCGTAGCGCAGCTCGCACGTGGCTGCATGTCTGTCCGCCCGCCCATTGCCGTTGCCCGTGTCCGTAAAACGCAGCACGACCTGCCGCAGCAGCCGGCCGTCGCTCGTGCGCGTATCGGCGAAGTACGGCACGCCGGCGGCGGCGATGCGCGGTGGCACTTCCGCGCTGTGCGCGATTTCGGTGTTGCCGCAGCGCAGTTCGTACCAGCTCTTGCCGCCCGCACCCGGGAACAGGTTGGAACGCAGCACGTCGTTCTCGACCGCCACGTTGCGTTCGCCGAATTTCGCCAGCGCCGCGAACGCCTGCGCGCGCGCCAGCAGTGCACTGTCGAAGCGTTGCTGCATCTCCGCATCGGCGCGCCAGTCCACCACCCACGCCGCGATGCCGAGCGCGACCAGCGTCGCGATCGCGAGCAGCAGGGTGAGGCGAAGGCGGAGCGAAAAGGTTTTCACGCAATGATGTAACCCGCGCCGCGCCGGTTCTCGATCAGGCCTTCGCATCCGGCTTCGTCCAGCTTGCGGCGCAAGCCGAACACCAGCACTTCCACGCTGCGATCCGATACGTCGCTGCTGCTGCCGGCGATGCGTTCCAGGATTGCCGCGCGCGTGAACACGCGGCCGCGATGGCGCAGAAGCAATTCAAGCAGCGCGAATTCGCGCGGGGTCAGGTTCAGCGCCTGCTCGCCGCACGTGGCCCGATGCGCCCGCGCTTCCAGCCGGATGTTTGCGTGTTCCAGAACATCCGCGCGCGCCTCGGCCGGACGCCGCGCCAGCGCGTGCAGCCGCGCCAGCACTTCCTCGAACGCGAACGGCTTGACCAGGTAATCGTCCGCGCCCGCGTTCAATGCCTCGATCCGGTCGCTGACCTGATCGCGCGCGGAGAGCACCAACACACGCGGGCGCGCGCCGCCGGCCGGCAGGCCACGCAGCACGCCGAAACCGTCCATGCGCGGCAGGCCGAGGTCGAGCAGCACGAAATCGTAATCGAAGCCGGCCAGGAAACCACTGGCTTCCACGCCATCCGCGGCGACATCCACGGTGAAGCCCGCCGAGCGCAGTCCGCGTGCGAGCGTATCGCGCAGACGTTGCGAATCTTCGACGAGCAGCAGCTTCATGACTCGCCGGAAGCCCCCGTATCCACTTCCGCCCATGCATCGTGCAGCTCCGCGCGCGGCGTATCGGCGGGATATACACCCACCGGGTGTTGCGCGTCGTAGCGGAGCGCGCGTACATACAGGTACTCGAAATTCTCGAGCACGCTCGGGCCTCCGTGGCGACGGGTGATGGCAATCGCATCGCGGGTGATTTCCCATGCGGCAATCACCCGGCCGGCGTAGATGTCCATGTAGGGATCTTCCTCGATCAGGCCGCGCCGCACGAGGCTGCCCACCCACTCGTAGGAATTGCACAGGTTGAGCCAGGGATTATCGGTGCGGTCGAGTGTGCCGTCCTCGATGCTGCGCCGGTAAGCCGGGTCGGGCAGCTTCTCCGTGAGCATCTGGCGGGCGCCATCCACCAGGCGCCCGAAGTCAGCGTTCTCTATCCGCGCGAACACCGTGAGCAGGCCCTGCAACTGATTGCTCGCGCGCATGTGCCGCAACTGCACGAACGCCGCAGCCGCGGTCACGATGATGACCACGAGCGTGATCAGCGTAACCGCGGTGTTGAGATCGAAATGCATGACGGCCTCCCCCGAAGCGAATGGTAGGGCGGGTTTCAACCCGCCTTGATCGTGAACCTGTCAAGCGGGTCAAGACCTACCGCGAAGAGACGTACTTCTCGCGGCGAATATGCTGCACCGGCAGGCCGGCTTCCTTCAGCACGTTGAAGGTGGCATCCACCATGTCCGGGTTGCCGCAGAGATACGCGATGTCGTGTTCGG
>Ga0079221_10000166_pt1 | contig 15376 bp, 10 predicted proteins | sample GAAS200_FD_75069 | JGI IMG/M metagenome (GOLD analysis project Ga0079221, IMG submission 75069) | Agricultural soil microbial communities from Georgia to study Nitrogen management - GA AS200 | ecosystem: Environmental > Terrestrial > Soil > Agricultural land | place: USA: Georgia | collected... | reverse complement strand
TGAAGGTCGTCGGCCTGATGAACGTGCAGTACGCCATTCAACGCGACACGGTTTACGTGCTGGAAGTAAACCCGCGCGCCTCGCGCACGGTTCCCTACGTCAGTAAAGCGACGGGCGTTCCGCTGGCAAAAGTTGCCGCGCGCTTGATGGCGGGGAAAAAGCTGGCAAGCATGCACTTAACCGTCGTGAAAAACAATGGCGTAGCCGAAGTCGCCGTGCGCGAATTCTATTCGGTGAAGTCGCCCGTGTTTCCATTCAACAAATTCCGCGGCGTGGACACCATACTCGGGCCGGAGATGCGCTCGACGGGCGAAGTCATGGGGATTTCGACTTCGTATGGACAGGCATTTGCGAAAGCACAGCTTGCTGCTGGGCAACGTTTGCCTCGCAAGGGCACGGTGTTTCTCAGTGTGAACGACCGCGACAAGAAGCACCTGGCGGCGCTGGGGAAAGAACTTTCGACACTTGGTTTTCGCTTGCTGGCCACGCGCGGCACTGCCGCCGCCCTGGAAGCCGCGGGAATTCAGGCGGAAGCGGTCTTTAAAGTGAACGAAGGCCGGCCCAACATTGTGGACCTGGTGAAAACAGGAAAGATTGACCTGATTATCAACACACCGCTGGGCCGCGAATCTTTTTACGATGAGAAGTCGATTCGGCGCGCTGCGATTCGCTACAATATACCCTGTATCACCACCCTGGCTGCGGCCAACGCGGCCGCGCGGGGCATTCATGCCCTGCACGAGCAGGGCATTGAGGTGGCTGCGCTGCAGGATTTGCACAAAAGCCAGGCCGCCGCTTCGGGCGCGCAGGCCTCAGGAGATTAGTCATGGATTTTTCCGGGATTTTTCCCGCGTTAACGACGCCGTTCGCCGGTGACGGCTCGGTTTCCATCGCGGACTTGAAGCACAACATCCAGCAATACAAGGGCACCGGTCTGGCCGGCTACGTGGTCATCGGTTCTACAGGCGAGTCCGTGTTGCTGTCAAAGTCCGAGATAGAGGCTGTTCTCTCCGCAGTGAAAGAAGCCGCTTCGCGAGACAAAAAACTGATTGCTGGCACCGGCGCGGAATCCACAGCGGAAACCATCGAGCGCACAAAACGAGCCGCGAAACTTGGCTATGACGCGGCGCTGGTGAAAACGCCCTATTACTACAAGCCTGCCTACAAGCCCGAAGTCTACGTAGCCCATTACCGGCGGGTGGCCGATGAATCGCCGATTCCGGTGATGCTCTATTCCGTGCCGCAGTTCACCGGAGTGGCCCTCGAGCCGCCGGAAGTTGCGGTGCTTTCCGAGCATCCGAACATCATCGGAATCAAGGAGAGCTCAGGAAACGTTCAGCGCGTGGCGGAGATTATCGCGACTGTGCGCCCAGATTTTCAGGTGCTCGTAGGCTCGGCGGCCACGATCTATCCATCGCTCGCGATTGGCGCGCGTGGCGCCATTTTGGCCTTAGGTTCCGCGCTACCCGAAAAGTGCGTCACTTTGTACGAACTATTCCGCCAGGGGCAACACGAAAAAGCGCGCGAACTGCAAGAAGTCATGCTGCGCGCGTCGAAACTGATCGTCTCGGAGTGCGGAATCGCGGGTGTGAAATACGCCATGGACCAGCGTGGATACCGCGGCGGGTTGCCACGGCTCCCGCTCCTCCCGCTCAAAGATGAACAAAAGAAACGTGTTAACACCCTCCTGGAGACGCTAGAACCGGCGGCTATGCGGGCTTAATTCCGGTGTAATATAGCCCTGATTTGAGCCTGTCTGCATGCCTTGGAGGCCGGCACAATCCCGGAAATTGATGAGACGTTTTCCCGCGGAGTTCATCTAACTGCCAATGGATTGTCGCGCTCTCGCGTTCAGCCAACTCCCGCACCAGCCGAAGCTGTTTCTCGCTTATTTGGAGAAGTTTGAAAAGGTGAAGGCGTTCTACGGCCACCCACCTACGATACAGGCAGTGACGCAGGCGAGCCGCAAGCTGGACTACCCCGCGGAGCGCCGAGCGGTGGTTGCGCAGATTCTTGGGAAGCAGAATGCGGAGTTGGGTGCAGGCGCGGAGACGCTAGCCAATCTGGAACGGTTGGCGAACGGGGCCGTCGCGGTTGTGTCAGGGCAGCAGGTAGGGCTGTTTGGCGGACCCGCGTATTCCGTTTACAAGGCGCTGACAGCGATTCAGCTTGCGGAGGAATTGACGCGCGATGGACTCGATGCCGTGCCGGTCTTCTGGATGGCCACGGAAGACCACGACCTGGAGGAAGTGCGGCACACCAGTTGGTTTGATTCGGGGAAATTGATTCGTTTCGAGTTGCCGGACGGGAATGAAGCGGGAATGCCCGTGGGGCGGATTCCGCTGGGAGCGGAAGGCGGAAGGTTGGCACGCGAGGCCGCGGATCTTTTGGGGAAAGACGGCGGCGAGTTGTTTGCGCAATACCTGGCGGAAAGCTATAAAGCTGACGAGACATACGGAAGCGCGTTTGGGAAACTGTTTGCGAGATTGTTTGCGCAACAGGGACTGATTCTTATGGACCCGCTGGATGCGGGTCTGCACAAGGTTGCGGCTCCACTCTACCAGCACGCGCTAGCGGAGCGCGATGCCTTGAACGAAAAACTGTTGCAGCGCGGGAAAGAATTGGAGAGCGCCGGGTTTGATGCGCAGGTGAAAGTAACTTCGAAGAGCACACTGCTTTTTCGCCTGGAGAATGGCGCCCGGCAAGTGGTCACGACAAGCAATGAAAACTTTCACGTTGGCGAGAAGAGCTGGCCGCGGGAAGAGCTGACGCACCTGACGCACGCGGAGCCGGAGAATTTCAGCCCCAATGCTCTTTTCCGGCCGGTGGTGCAGGATTATTTGCTGCCCACCGTTGCGTTCATCGGCGGACCGGCCGAACTCTCATACATCGCGCAATCGGAGGTGGTGTATCAGCATCTTTTGGGACGCATGCCGGTGATGCTGCCGCGCGCGGGCTTCACGCTGGTTGACGCGAAGGCCAGCAAGCTTTTGCGGAAGTATGAACTGTCCGTCGAGGATGTGTGGGCGGGCTCGCAGGACTTGCGGCACAAGATGGAAAAACAATCCGTAACCGGAACGCTGGCGAAGGATTTCGATCACGACCAGAAGGAAATCGGCGATATGCTGGAAAAACTGGGAAAAAAGATTGAGGCTCTCGATCCCACGCTGAAAGGCACGGTCGAAAAGACAAAAGAAGGAATCGACTTTCATCTCGACAAACTACGGCGCAAAGCGGGCGCGGCTCTGGATCAAAAAGCAGGGCTGCTTGCGGCGCACGAAGAGCATCTGGAATCCCTGCTGAATCCGCACAAAGGGTTGCAGGAAAGAGAGCTCTGCCTGCTGCCATTCTTGGCGCGCTGGGGCTCGAGCGCACTCGGCGAATTGCAAAAAGTGTGCAGTGGCAAGAAACTCGGCCATCACTTCATCGTTTCTCTTCCGTAGTCATCTCTGCAATTAAATTTTCCTTCGGCAGTTCAAGGAACTCTTTTCCAGTAACTGGGAAAGGCCGCAGGGCTGCGCAGACTCCGTCGTGCGCTACACTGGGGCGCCACAAGGGCAAGGACGGAGGACCATGCACACACTGATTGTGAAGACGGACCGGCGGACGCAACTTTTGGACGTGACGGGGCAGGTGCAGAAGGCCGTGTCTGCAGCGAAAATCTCCAAAGGGATTTGCTACTTGTACGTGCCGCACACCACGGCGGGAATCGCAATTAATGAATGCGCCGACCCGGATGTTGCCAGAGACATTGAGGGCACGCTGGACCGGCTAATACCGAAAACGGGGCCGTACAGGCACAGCGAAGGCAATTCAGATTCGCACGTAAAATCGGCGCTCGTGGGCGGCAGCCAGAGCGTGTTCGTGGAAGACGGACGCCTGGTTCTGGGACGCTGGCAAGGGATCTTCTTTTGCGAGTTTGACGGCCCACGCGAGCGGCGGCTGCATGTCAAAATTGTCGGCCAATGAGCTAGGGCTGATCCAACCCGACGCGGTGAACCAGGTCCTTAAAGCGGGGATCGTCACGGAGGGGATCGAAGTATGGATGGACTTTGAGCCACTGCAAAATGTTTGAGTGTTCTTTATAGCTTCGCTCGAGCCAGGCAAATGCTTCTTCGTTCTCACCAAGGCCTAAATAAGCATTCACAAAGGCAGCAGCAGGAACGTAACCTGCTTGCTGGCGTTTTTTCAGCTGCTCGAGGAGTCGAAGTGCGTCAGCGCGCCGTCCGGCGTGGGCATACGCTCTGATTAGCACACCGATCACTCCCGGGCTGCGGCCAGTAACAGAAAGGGCCTTCTCGAGGTAGGGGATGGCCTCCTCCGCTTGACGATTGGCGATAAGCACAAATCCAAGATCCCAAAGAGCGCCGGTATCATCTGGGCGAACTGCCACCACGCTTCGCAGCTCTTGCTTCGCTTCTTCGTATCGACGTGCAGAGAACAGAATCCACCCGATGTTCGTGCCCGAAACCGCAACCGGATCGAGTTCACGGCCCCGTTGTGCCCACGTCAGAGCCTCGTCGGCGCGGCCGTGAGATAGCAACCAGCGAGCGAGTCCGTTATGGGCAGCGGCATCGTTCGGATTAATTTGGAGCGCGCGTCTGAATTCAGATTCGGCTTCGGTCCACTGCCACTGTTCCTGGTGCGTGGATGCCAGCAGGACGTGCGCTTCGGCAAGTTCAGGGTCCAGCTCCAGGGCTTTTCGAGCGGCATTCACCACTTTCGCTCGCTCGGTTTCTGGGGGAGCGCCCATGAAAACTGTAGCGAGTTCAGAATGCGCGCTTGCGAGGCTGACATAGGCTGGCGCAAAAGTTGGGTCTTGCCTTATTGCCTCTTCGAAATCCGCCAAGCTTTCGTCGATATCGGCTCTACTATTGCCCTTGCCCAAAGCGAATCGGCCTTTAAGGTAACTCTCGTAGACTTCGGGCGAAACGGAACGCGCGGCCGTAAGCCTGGCATGTTCGTCGCCAGTGATCGTAACCTCGACTTTTCGAGCGATGGATTGTGCGACGTCGCTCTCCAAAGCGAGGGCATCACGCATTTCACGATCATAAGCTTCGGACCAGAAGTGCTCATCCGTGGCGGCGCGAATCAATTGAGCGTGGACTCGGATGTGGTTGCCTTCGCGGATTACCGACCCTTCCACGAGAGCATCCACACCGAGCGTCTTGGCGATTTCAGGCACAGAGAGCTTTGTATCCTTAAACGTCATCATCGACGTGCGGGAAATAACGCGCAGGTCATGGATGCTCGCAAGGCGTCCGATGAGCGCCTCGGTCATACCGTCCGCCAGGTAGTCCTGAGTAGGGTCACCCGATAGGTTTTTCAAAGGGAGCACGGCCAGGGACTTGATTTTGGGTTGGGCCACACCCCAAAAGTGTCTCCGGAGCAAGCCGTAAGTGAAAGCCAGCAGGACAAGGGCGACTACGCCTGCAAGGACAAGCCAGCGAGGCTTACCCTGAGCCCATCGCGCGTTTACGCTGCCTTTCGTATCTACGGGCGCTTCCGGCGATTGCTCCTTTTCCTCGCCCTCCAGACTCAAGTTGCGGCTTTGCTGCCAGGCATCAAGCTCGGAAGTGAAAGCGTAGACGGAGCCAATCCTGTCATGTAGATGCCGGTGAACAGGCATGCCCTCGCGCTTCTCCCAGCGCTGGACTGTGGTGACATCCCTCTTGAGGTAGGCCGCAATCTCTTTCCAGGAATCCAGCCGATTTAGGGGCGGGCTTCCTGTTGGCGGGGTCCCGGCAAGAGGGTCGGACACTCACGTCTCCCAAAAGATATAGCGTTGTGGCGATTGTAACCCTTAACGCAGGGACGGCAAAGCACGGCATTCGACGGTAAATCCAGGAAAAGACATCAGTTCCGCGCCTTGCTGCTTGAGGACCCTGGCGAGATATCCGAAGGTTGGTGTAAAGCCGCCATGTAGCGCATGTAGCGGCAAGTACCAAGAAGGAGCCAGTCCATGAATCGAAGACTGACGCAGCTCATGTTTCTCAGCGCAATGATCCTTTTTTCTCAGACCATTTACGCCCAATCCTGGCAACTACAGGTGGGCGCACAAACGGGCGACAAGGCGCATCAGGCGCTTGCGTTCTTACCCAATGAGATTTGGATCCACGCGAACGACAGTATTACCTGGAGCTTTCCGGCGGACGAGATCCATACCGTCACCTTTCTAAAAACGGGCCAAGTGCGTCCGAACCGCTTGAGTGGATGCCCCGGAACCAATAGCACGCCGAATTTCTCCGTGGTTGACGGCAATGCTTGCGTGAATAGCGGGATTCTGACAACCAGAGACGGGCAGACCTACACGATGGTGTTTCCTGCCATTGGTAATTTCAAGGTGGTCTGTCTGGCGCACCCCAATATGACGGCCACGATCCATGTCCTGGCCATGTCGGTGCCATTGCCATACGATCAGGGCTTTTACGACAAACAGGCGGACCGGGAACGCGCCGACCTGCTCTCCGACGCGATGGCCTCCGGTCACAAACACGCCGACTCGAACGACATAACCGCTGGAGTTGGCCACATTATGGGCAACGGCGGCGGAACACAAACATCTTCCGTCATGCTCTTCATGGATGCTACGAAAGTGATCCACGTTGGCGAGACCGTGGAGTGGACGACCGCGGAAGCTGTGACAAGCCACACAATTACCTTTGGGCCCGAGCCGGATCCGCTGAACCAGACTCCGCCCTCAGCCAATGTGACTGTGGACGCGGATGGCGCGCGCCATGCTTTCCTGAGCTCACCGGCTGACGTTGTACACTCCGGTTTCATTACCGAGGCGCCGCAGGATCGCATCGGTTTGGCGCAAGCTCCCCTGGGAGTGACGCGCTTCCGCGCGACTTTCAACGGTCCCGGAGTTTATCAGTACAAGTGTGTGTTGCACGATGAGTTGGGAATGGTGGGGCAAATCATCGTGCTTCCGTGAGTCGCGGCTCAACAAAATGACAAAACAGTGAACTCGATCGCGTCTGCGCTAGGGCAGGGTGAAGGCGACGAGGGAGTCGCCGAGCTTTTCTTCGGTGATTTTGGGATGGCCCCCGGCGGCGATGACTAAGTACTGTTTGCCCGTTGCTGACACGCGATAAGTCATGGGCGTGGCGTTGGCACATGCTGGAAGATGGGCCTTCCACAACTCCTTGCCCGTTTCGATGTCGAAGGCGCGAAGGTTGCAGTCCGTCGTGCCAGCGATGAAGGCGAGACCGCCGGCGGTTACGATGGGTCCGCCCAGACTGATGGAACCGGGTGGAATCTGCTCTAGATGCGTGCCGCCGAAGTCCTGCATCGAACCTAGGGGAACCTGCCACCGAATCTTTCCTTCGGTCATGTTCACGGCAGTGAGCACGCCCCAGGGCGGAGGGCTGCAGGGAAGATCCGATGGCGACTGAATGAAGCGGCGGTAGAGACCGTAGGGAGCGCCGAGTTGGTCGCCGTAGTCGCCGTCTTCGGTGTGCGAGTTGCGATCCTTGTATTTCTCCCGGGGAATCAGGCGCGCGATGGCGGCGATATTGTTGACGTTTGTCACCAGGATGCTGAGCTTGGGGTCGAAGGCGTAGCCGCTCCAAGTCATGCCGCCAACGTTTCCCGGAACCATGAGCGTTCCTTGCAAGCTCGGGGGAGTGAAAATCCCTTCATTGCGCAGGTGCGCGATGTAATCGCGGCACCAGTCGCGGTCCTGGGGAGTAGGACCCCAGACTTGGTCGGCCGGAAAAGTGTGAGGCACGAGCGGCGGCGGCTTTAGAGGAAAAGGCTGAGTAGGCGAAGGAACTTCGCCGGGAACATCGCTTTGCGGGACGGGGCGCTCTTCCACGGGGAAAACGGGCTTGCCGGTGTCGCGATTCAGGACGTAGAGGAGTCCGGACTTGTTGCCTTGGATGACGACGGGAACATCTTTGCCGTCAAGGCGAAGTGTCGTGAGCAAAGGCGGTGCGGCGCTGTCGAAATCCCAAAGATCGTGATGGACGAGCTGAAATCCCCAGACGAGTTTGCCGGTTTTGCCGCGGAGAGCGACGACGGAGTTGGCCCACTTGTCATCACCGGGGCGGAGGCCGCCGTAATAATCGGGGCTGGCGCTGCCGGTGGGTACGAAGAGCAGGTCGCGCTCGGCGTCAACGGTCATGATGGACCAGGCGTTTCCAGCGCCGCTGCGCCAGGAAGAGGCCTTTCCCTCGGAAGCGGCAGTGATCGGATTTGCGGGAAGCGGATCCCAGCTCCAACGGAGCACGCCGGAGCGGGCGTCATAAGCTCGCACGACGCCACGAGCCATGTCCACGCGATGATTGTCATCAATGGCGGAGCCGACGACAACGAAATCGTCAATAATGGCGGGCGGGGAAGTCATGTGATACCAACCGGGGTCGTACTGGAGCACGTCGCGGAGGCTGACTACGCCATCTTTGCCGAAATCGGCGCACGTCGCGCCTGTGGGTGCGTCGACGGCAACAAGGCGAGCGTCTTGCGTGGACTCAAAGATGCGGCGATGGCAGGGCTTGTCTTTGTCGCGCGAGGTGTCGAGCCAGGTGGCGACGCCGCGGTTGACGAGGCCGTCGCCATAGTCGCCATCAAGATCAATTTTTGGGTCGTAGGCCCAGCGCTGCTTTCCGGTTTCGGGGTCGAGAGCGATGATGCGGTTGAAGGCGGTGGTCAGGTAGAGAGTGCCGTCTACCAAGAGAGGGGTGGTCTCGAAGCCGCTGCGCTTTCTTCGGCCACTGGCTTCAGAAATGTCGCCAGTGTGAAGGGTCCAGGCGACTTTGAGCGTGGAGACGTTTTCGCGGTTGATTTCGGTGAGCGGGGAGAAGCGCATGCCGCCCGCGTCGTGGCCGTAGTAAGGCCACGAATCGGTGGAAGCGCTGGGTGGGGAAGGAACGGCAGCCCAAACAAGGACTGCACCGGTCACAAGCGCTGCAGTCGCGTAAAAAAGCTTCGCGCGATTCTTCATTCTTAGCACTCCCGATGGAAGACGGAATTGTACACGCATTTGTTCCGTATGATTGGGCGGACGCGGTTTTTCTGCCAGAATCTGTGAAGAAACTTGCGGTTTGTGTGCATCCTCCGAGAATTCAAGGCTGCGACTCCACGTTGGGAGAGGTGTGCTAGAGTTTTTGTGGAATGAAAAGGCTCGGGATTTACGTGCAGGTGCCGTTCTGCCAGACGAAGTGTACTTATTGCAATTTCCATACAGGGGTGGTGGCGAAGGAACGGTTTGCTCCGTATGTTTCGGCGGTGTGCCGGGAGATACAGGGACACATGGAGTTGTTGAAGAACGCGGGGGTGCAGTTGGGAAGTGGCGGGAATGAAGAGAGCAAATATTTGGTGGATACGATGTACTTTGGGGGTGGGACGCCAAGCCTGCTGGATGCGCAGCATTTGAGGAGAATCATAGAGACAATTCGGGAAGCGTTTGCATCTGGACTTGAAGAGGTGACGCTGGAGGGGGATCCGGAGACGGTTGAAGCAGAAAAGGCGGCAGCGTGGGTGCAGGCGGGAATTAACCGAGTGAGCTTTGGGGTGCAGTCATTTTCAGACAAGGAGCTGGCGGCGGCGGGGAGAATGCATCGGCGGACGGATGTTTACCGGGCGGTGCCGATTTTGCGCGAGGCGGGGATTCGGAACATTAGCTTCGATTTGATCGCGGGATTGCCACACCAAACCAAAGAGAGCTGGAAGCAATCGCTGGAGGAATTGATTGCACTCGGGCCGGAACACGTGTCGGTTTACTTGCTCGAAGTGGACGAGGGAAGCCGTCTGGGAAAAGAGTTGCTGGCTGGGGGAGCGCGGTACAGCGCTGCGGCCGTACCTAGCGAAGACGAGATGGCAGAATTTTACGAAATGGCGCAGGAGAAGTTGGGAGCGGCGGGATATCGACACTATGAGATTTCGAATTGGGCGAAGCCGGGATTCGAAGCGAAACACAACTTGAAATATTGGAAGCGCGAAGCGTATTTGGGATTTGGGGCGGGAGCGCATTCGTTTTTGGGTGGTCAACGATGGGCCAACGCACATAATGCGGCGGCGTATGTGAGCGCGATCGAGAGTGGAAGATTGCCCGTCGAGCAACTCGAAACCGTGACGGTGGAGCAGGCGCTGGAAGAGGAGCTGTTTTTGGGGTTGCGGCAGTTGGGCGGAATTGATGTGGGACGGATTGAGCGGGAGTATGGAGTGGCGCTGGGAGGGCGCTTCGCGCCGTTGGCTGCTGCGGGGTTGGTGAAACGCGACGGAAATGTGGTGCGACTGGCGGAAGAGAAGTTGAGTGTGTCGAATGAGGTTTTTGTGGAATTGATGAGGTGAGAGGCAGTGCGGCCAAGTTGCCGCTGGAGTTTAAACGGCTTTTCTTACACAGAGGACACAGAGAAGAGGGGAAGATGAGTTACACGGTGGCGAAGGGAAATCAGAGAGTGGATCCAGATGACGTGAAGATGAAAGGGAAAACGTTGGAGGGCGTAGTGGATTTGCGCAGCGACACGGTGACGCGGCCGACGGCAGAGATGCGCCAAGCGATGGCGGCGGCCGAGGTTGGCGACGACGTGTATGGGGAAGACCCCACGGTCAACCGGCTGGAGAAGCGTGCGGCGGAGATTTTTGGGAAAGAAGCGGCGCTGTTTGTGCCCACGGGGTGCATGGGGAACCTGATCTCCATCAAAATTTGGACGCATCACGGCAGTGAAGTGATTTGCGAAGAGCGCAGCCACGTGAATCTGTACGAGCTGGCGTCGATGTCGGCGATTGCGGGTTGCATGCCGCGGGTGGCGCGTGGAGAAGACGGGATTTTGACTTGGGAGGAAATCAAGGCAGTCATAAGGCCGAAGATTTATTACGACTCACAGACTGCGCTGGTTTGCCTGGAAAACACCAGCAACATGGCGGGCGGAACGGTGTATCCGACCGATCGCGTGAACGAGATTTGCGACGAAGCGCACAAACTGGGGCTCAAGGTGCACCTCGACGGGGCGCGGATTTTTAACGCGGCGACGGCGCTCGGCGACCACGTGGCGGTGATGACCAAGAAAGTGGACTCGGTGATGTTCTGTTTGTCGAAAGGGCTCGGCGCGCCGGTCGGCTCGATGGTGGCGGGGACGAAAACGTTCATCGAGAAGGCGCGGATTTATCGAAAGATGTTTGGCGGTGGGATGCGGCAGGCGGGAGTAATCGCAGCGGCAGGATTGATTGCTTTGGAAAAATCGCCTGGGCGTCTGCACGTTGATCATGAAAACGCAAGACTGCTGGCAGAGGGAATCGCGCAAATCCAGGGACTGAAGCTCGATCCGAAGAAAGTGCGGTCAAACATTGTGATTTTTGATTGCGCTGGAACGGGGATGACCGCAGTGGAATTGTGCGACGCAGTGCACGCTCATGGCGTGTGGTCGCAGGATACGGCGCTGTACTCGGTGCGCGTGGTCACTCATTGTGATGTGGACCGTGCTGGCTGCGAGCGAGCAGTAGAGGTTCTGAGGGACGTGGTCACTAAGAAGAGAAAGGCGGGGGCATGAGTCTCAGGCGAGGAGCGATTCTTTGCGGTGGGGTGGTGTGTTTCTTTGCGGCCGTCGGGACGAGCCGCGGGCAAACACCGCCAGCGAGGAAGGAGCCGGGCAAAGCTGCTCCGACGGCCGAAGAGGCGAAGAAATACATCGAGGACGCGGAGAAAGAGCTGTTCGATCTTGGCGTCAAGGCGCAACGAGCAGCGTGGGTGCAAGAAACTTTCATTACCGAGGATACGGAACAGATCGCAGCTGATGCCGGAGAAGTCGTAAACACGGCGAGCGCGAAATACGCGAAGGAAGCACACCGTTTTGACGGGTTGAATCTGGCGCCGGAGCTCGCTCGGAAGCGGCTGCTACTGGAATTGGCTACGGGATTTCCGGCCCCGGATGACCCGAAAGCCCAAAAGGAATTGGCGGGGATCCTGGCGTCGCTTGATGGCGATTATGGAAAAGGAAAGTGGTGCCCAGAAGGCGACCAAGGAAAGTGCCTGGACGTAACAGCAGTAGAAAAACTGATGGCGGAGAGCCGCGATGCAAACGAATTGAAGCGGGCATGGGTGGGATGGCACGCGATTGGCGCGCCGATGCGGCAACGATATGCGCGGATGGTGGAGCTGGGGAATGGGGGTGCGCGCGAATTGGGATACGCGGACGTGGGCGCGTTATGGCGGTCGAATTACGATATGCCGCCAGATGAATTCGCCAAGGAAGAAGACCGGCTGTGGGAACAGTTGAAACCGCTGTATTTGTCCCTGCATGCCTACGTGCGCGGGCAACTGAGGAAGAAATACGGAAATGATCTGGTTCCGGCTCGCGGGCCAATTCCAGCGCACTTGCTCGGAAACATCTGGGCGCAGGAGTGGAACAACGTTTATTCGCTGATGGATTCGCCTAAGCCACCGCAGAGCTACGACCTGACTAAGATTCTTCAAGAACGCAAAACGGACGCAAAGGGAATGGTTAAGTACGGCGAGAATTTCTTTGTTTCATTGGGATTTGCGCCGCTACCCACGACCTTCTGGGAGCGGTCACTATTCACCAAGCCCGCGGACCGGGACGTAGTCTGCCACGCCAGCGCGTGGGACGTGGATTTCAAAGAGGATCTGCGAATCAAGATGTGCATACAGATTCGTGAGGAAGATTTTCTGGTTATCCATCACGAATTGGGGCACAACTTCTACCAGCGTGCGTACATGAACCAACCTCCGCTGTTTCAGAGCAGCGCGAATGACGGGTTTCATGAAGCCGTGGGAGACACCATCGCTCTTTCCGTGACGCCGGAATACTTGAAGAAGATTGGATTGATTGAGAGCGTGCCTCCGGCCGCGGGGGATATCGATTATCTGCTGCAACAGGCGCTGGAGAAAGTGGCCTTCCTGCCGTTTGGCTTGTTAGTGGACAAATGGCGATGGGAAGTCTTTTCCGGTCAGGTGAAACCAGCGGATTACAACAAAGCGTGGTGGGAGTTGCGGAAGAAGTATCAGGGTGTTGCGCCGCCGGTGGAGCGAACCGAGGCGGATTTCGATCCGGGCGCGAAATACCATATTCCGTCGAATACGCCGTATGCGCGGTATTTTTTGGCGCGGATTCTGCAGTTTCAATTTCATCGTGCTCTGTGCAAAGAAGCGGGAATTAGTGGGCCGCTGCATCGCTGCTCGATTTATGGAAACAAGGTCGCAGGAGAGAGGCTGAACCAGATGCTTTCGATGGGGCAGAGCAAACCGTGGCAGGAAGCTCTGGAGGCGTTGACCGGACAAAAGCAGATGGACGCGACTGCACTGGCGGATTATTTTGCCCCGCTGAAAACTTGGCTGGACGAGCAGAACAAAGCAAAGGGATACCCCGTGGGTTGGTGAGCACCCTTATCAAAGCGGGCCAGGATGTTTGAGATAGCGGTCAATGACCGCGTCTGCCGTGCGGTAGACGAAAGCCAGAAGCGTAGGCGTGGGATTCGCTGAAGCATTCTGCGGAAACGTGGAACCGCCAAGGATGAAAAGATTTGGTAATTGCCAATGCTGAAGATAGGGAGAGACGACCGAATGATTGGGCGAATCTCCCATGATCGTGCCGCCCTGGATGTGCGTGGAGTTGTAATGCGTTGCATCATAGGAGCGCAGTCCAAGGAAAGCATTGATCTCCCGAGCGCCCATTGCACGGGCGACTTCGACGGCCTTCGGCGTCGCGAATTCGACCATTTTGCGTTCGTTGTCTCGCCAATCAATCGTTAAGCGGAGGAGCGGATCGCCCAACGCGTCCTTGTAAACGGGGTCGAGGTCCATAAAATTGGCTTTGTAAGCCAGATGCTCTGCCGCGAAACTGATCGTAGCAGTCCGGTCGTAATACGACACAGCAGCCTTCTTCCATTCCGATCCCCACGTAGCCTTAACGGAATTTGGCAGCACTCCAAAGGTGGCAATGGGTTGAAAGCCGTAGCCACGCGCCGCAAAATAGCCGCCGCGAATGAAGTTCAGCCCGGAGTAATCAAAATCGTCGCGGTCGAAATCGCTGACGAGAATTCCTGCCGAACCTGAGCCCATGAAGCGATTGAGCGGCTGATCAAAAAACGCAGTCGCCGCACCAACACTGACTTGGTGGGTGAGATTGCTGCCGACGGCGCCACGGCCTGTGGAGGAATCATAGGGTTCTCCGATGCCGGAGAGCAAGAGAAGGCGCGTATTGCTGAAGGTCCACGAGGCAAGGAATACGAGGGATGCGGGCTGGAAGATTTCTTCTCCGGCGCCGTCAATATACGTGACGCCACGTGCCGAGGGCTTGGAAGCAGAGTCAAAGAGTATACGCCGAACCCAAGCACCGGTACGCAAGGAAACATTCTTGCGTTTTTGAATGATGGGTAATAGGAGATTCGTTGGCTGGGCCTTGGCGCCGACCATGCACCCAAAGCGTCCGCAAAACCCGCAATAAGTGCAGCCACCGCGCGAAACGCCGTCAGGATTCGTGTAGGCCTGACTTATGTTCGCCGAGGGCGCAGGGTAGGGGTGATACCCGAGCGATTTGGCAGCGTCGCGGAACAGTGCGGCAAAGTAGGGAATTTTAGTCGGTGGAGTCGGATATTCCTCGCTGCGCCAACCTTCGAAAATGTTCCCCTCGTTGTTAAGTTTGCCGCGGAGGTTGCCCGCTTTCCCTGAACTGCCCAGCAGTTTATCCACGCGAGTGTAGTAGGGCTCAAGTTCGTCGTAGGTGATGCCCCAGTTGCGAACGGCGTGCCCCTCGGGGAAAACATTTGCGCCATATTTTTGCGTGGTCCTGGAAAGACACTCAAAACAATCGGGAAGGAAGCGGGGAACTTGAGCGTTCCAGTGTTCGCCGGAGCCGCCAACACCGCTGCCCGGCTGAAAGGCCCCATGCTGGCGCAGCGGTAGAGCGCGCTGCGTAACGTCGTGGCGAAGCGTGACCGTTTCTTTGGAAAGGTCCTGCATCATGCGGAGACGTATCGCGTAGTCGAGCTCGTCCATGTCGGTGGCGTATTCTGAGGGTCCACGGGATGGACCGCGCTCCAGCACGACGATGTTCAATGAAGTGCGCGCGCCCAGCTCTTTCGCCATCAGCAGCCCAGCCCACCCGCCCCCAACGATGACGGCATCCACAGCGGGGAGTGTTTTCACGACTCATCCTCGCTCGGGCGAATCTTTGCTCCGGTCGTTTGAAGAAGAGTCATGGGCTTAGGACGAAACCCCTTGCCGTAGTACTTCTCAATTTCTTCGAAGTTGCTCATGCGAGGGCCGGGGAAGCCGACGAGTTGCCAACCAATCATGCCAGCGTTACCGCCATGCATGGGATCGCAGAACATGCCTTCAATGGTGTTCTGGCGAAGAAGGGAGAAGAAGAAAGTGGATTCGATTTTGCGCAGAGCGGCGTCTTGCGCCGCGGGA
>Ga0079221_10000165_pt1 | contig 15404 bp, 16 predicted proteins | sample GAAS200_FD_75069 | JGI IMG/M metagenome (GOLD analysis project Ga0079221, IMG submission 75069) | Agricultural soil microbial communities from Georgia to study Nitrogen management - GA AS200 | ecosystem: Environmental > Terrestrial > Soil > Agricultural land | place: USA: Georgia | collected... | reverse complement strand
TGAAGCTCTGCTTCATACTGCTGCCCGACATGCTGCCGTTGATCCAGATCTTGACGATACTGGCTCACACGCTGCTGATGCTCATTAATAAGCTCCTGCCGGCGCTGCTGGGAGAGGCGATCTTGCTGCTGATTCTGGTCTCGCTGCTGTTGCTGGACCTGCTGTTGCCAATTTTGGTCCCGCTGCCATTGCCGCTGCCTGTTCTGGTCCTGCTGATTCTGGGCACGTTGCTGCTGATCGCGCTGATTCTGGTCGCGTTGATTCTGGGCACGCTCTTGCTGCTGCCTGTTCTGGTCCGCCTGCTGCTGGGCGCGCTCTTGCTGCTGACGATTCTGGTCTTGCTGTTGCTGGGCGTTCTGCTGTTGCTGTTTATCTTGGCCCCGCTGCTGCTGTTGCTGCTGTGCCTGCGGTTGCTCCTTTTCCTGTTTCTTATCCTTCTTTTGTTGTTTCTCGTCTGTCTGCGACCGTTGCTCTTGCTGCCCTTGGGCATTGGCCGGCATGCTCATTCCCACCAGGCACGCCGCGCCGAGAACAGCCGCCACCACCATCCGGTTCAAAATACTGATCTTCACTTTACGCCTCCTTGGTCAATCCGATCGCTCCACGGGATCCAGCCCATAAAGGGAGCCCACGAGGAGCGCAACAAGCTGGATGAGAAATACAGGCAATTCTTCTATTGCTGTCGTCCTGCCGCCAGATACCGTCTCGCAACTCCGGGTACCTTACTTCTACTCTGAATTAATTCGCGCGTCAGTCCCGTAGTGCTCACGCAGGTGATCAATATTGCTCACTCAAGTTTATGAGGAGAAAACAGAGAGGGGGATCGTGGAATCCGGCGAGGATTCGACTTTGCAAATGGGCTGACATTTCGCCAAGCGTCCGGCGACTAAACCTGCTGTTTCAGGATCACGGCCTCTACCATGCTTTGCCGCCTGGGCAACTCCTAAACCAACACACTCATCCGGCCTGCACCATATCCTCGGGGCGGCTCGGCCCTCTGAGCGTTTGTGCTGGACCCGTGATGTCGGCTCGTGTGGTGGTAAGGTTGTGACTTTTTCGGATATTTCCCCGGGTGACGGGCAACTCGAAAGTATCCACTTTACCGAAAAACAGGCAAACCTGACGATCGCTGGTTTGCTACCCGCCTCCGGAAATGTGGGCGGTCGCCGACAACGTTTTCGGTTGGAGTTGGAACTTGATTGTTCTTGTTTGAAATGCGGGCCCGTATTCTCCTTCATTCAGATTTGTCATCGGGGCTAAATGTCGCACGCAAATCGCACACACGTGCGTGTGACGCTCAGTATTTATGCGGTTCCCGAAGAGATGCCCCTGATCGGGGATTCAGGAACCAAGTTTCGAATCGGAGCGCCTTTATTTTGCATCGAAGGCGAGCTTATTTCCGCGTTATAGGTGCTGGGCGATCTTGTTGGCCTCGATGCCGTCCTTATGGCGAATGCAAATTCAAAGTAGGACACCACGTTCTGTCCAGCTCTGTTCTATTTTTTTGTAATTTTTGATTTAAAAAAGCTCGCGGGTTACAAGCCATTATAAAATCGCGCCGACTTGACCGGGGAGGACCCCTTTTTCAGAGTTCGCCCTGAATTACCAATTGTGTCTTCCGCCAGCCAACCGCTTCGAATGTTTGGACTAACTCTTCCGCTGGGGACAAATCAGGGTGTCCTCATTGCCAAGCGCTTGGCCCAAGTTCTCGGCCGGAGATGCATTCGCTGCAGCGGCTGCAGCGCCCTGGCGATCTCCCTCTGTAGCGCTTTTTGCGCCCATAAGCCCCTGCGCCAGAAAATTCCCAACAAAAGACTTGACAAACATGCTTAGCGTAAAGTACGATGCGGCCATGAAGAAAAACCCTCATGCAGCAGCATTAGGCAAACTCGGTGGCAAGGCTCGGGCTCGGAAGACCACTGCCGAGGAGCGTAAGGCGTGGGCGCGTCTCGGTGGACTGGCCCGCGCCAAAAGGCATTCCAAGCAACAGCTCACCAAGTGGGCTAGGATGGGTGGTCGCCCTCCGAAAGAAAAATAGGCAAACAACGTGAAACGTGCAGCCATCTACGCCAGGCTCAGCACCCACAACGGTCAGAATCCTGAAATGCAGCTCAATGAAGTTCGGGCCTATTGCGAACGGCGCCAGTGGGTAGTTGCTGGCGAATATGTAGACACCGGGATTAGTGGCTCGAAGGAGCACAGGCCGGCGCTGGACCGCCTGCTGACAGACTGTCGTAGGCGAGCAATTGATGCCGTGGTTGTCTACCGCTATGACCGCTTTGCGCGTAGTGTACGGCAGTTGGTCAATGCGCTGGAAGAGTTTCGATCCCTGGGGATCGATTTTGTGAGCCTGCACGAGGAAGTGGACACCTCGACACCGAACGGGCGCCTTGTGTTTGGCATCTTTGCATCAATTGCGGAGTTCGAACGGGAATTGATCCGGGACAGGGTACGGTCAGGACTCGCTGCAGCTAAGGCAAGAGGCAAGCAGTTGGGGCGGCCGCGGGTCACGGTTGACGAATTGCAGATTGCGGAACTGCGGGCTGAGGGTCACGGCTGGAAGGCGATCGCAGAGGAGCTCGGAGTTGCCGTGGGAACCATTCTACGTGCCGGCCGACAATCAGAATTCAGGGTTCAAAAAACCTCTCTGAAACCCCTCCTCTAAGTCCCGCTTTTTCAGCACGCGATTTCTTCATTTCGAGGGTTCAACAAACAAGTGTTTTTCGAACGTGCAAATCTTTCGGAACGTCGACTGGATACAATACATGTTGTAGCCCTACACTCATGTGATTTCCACCGCCACTGGCGGATCGCACGTGCGATCTGACTACCTCTTTTCGGACCGTACCCGGAGGTCTTCAGCTGACAGGATCAATCAGTGCGATCTTGCGGGGCATGTATCGGACCTATGCTCACGAATGGAATTCTTCCGGCGAGAGGGATATAAATCTGCAAATCGGCCCCGATGAGGCGCCGACGCTTGCTCGGGTAAGCACAGTTTAATGCGAACAGAGTTATTCGAGCCCCCCTTTTTTCAGGTTGGCCATATATCCGAAATAGCGCTTTCTCATTGCACTGCCGCGCCACTCAAGAAATTTATGCTCTACCATGTCTCGTTTGTAATGGGATGGTTTTTGGCAGGTGGGGATGGATATCGTATTCAACGTGATTGCGTGGTTTGCGTGATCTGAACTAACACCTGGAACTTTTCGACAGCGCACTCATCAAGCCGTCTGCATTTCCCTGGCCCCGACTTGAGCTGGCCAGCATTTACGAATCGCCGGTCCTGTGATCGGAGATGCAGGCTCATTTCCTGCCCGCCGGACCAACTACGGGACTAACCAAGTTTAAAGGCGTTAGACCGCGCGCGCCGGGGAGCCCGGGAGCGGATCCGTCTGTGGGTGAAGCACTACAACCACCAGCGGCCCCACCAATCGCTGGAGGGACTGTGTCCCGCCGATCGCTTCTTTTCTATTGCCCAGGAGTTGCGGAAGGTCATGGACCGGGGCATTCAGGAGAACGCGCTCGAGTTGGCCTTGCGAGGAAGCCCAAACTCATCGAGAGGTTAGTTATGACCTGGAAGGAGGAAGGCATGACCGCCGAAGCCAAACTGAAGAAGGAACCGCTCTCTTACGGAAGACGATCTGGGAAGAGTTCCTCTCCCGTCTCTCCCAAGCGTAGAGCAGGCTGGGGTGAATCGCCAGTTCCCGGCAGACTTCCCGGACGTGACGGCGCATCTCGATGAGTTGCGCGGCGATGTGTGCCGTCTCGATCATGGCTGGCATGGCAGCCACGGCTTCGGTCCACTCTGCCGGCAGTATCAGAGCCAGATTTCCTTGAGTCCCGGATCTTCAATAAGAGCTGGTTCTGGTTCCTTCTCTATAAACTTAAACCTCTTAGTATGACCAGGGGGATACTCTCGAATCTAATCTGATTTCTAGGCTATAAAAATCGCGAGGTCAATGTCCAGGATTCGATCAGCGGATCCAAAAATGATACGCAATTTTCTATCGATACGTCGAAAACCTCGGTACCCAGGAACTCGAGAAGGGAAACACGCATCTCTTCGTAGCCACGGTCGGTCAGTCTGGGTGCTAGACGTAGCCGTTTTCACGATCCAGTTCTTCCCCAGCAACCCGATTAACCACGTCCAAGAGCTTCGGGGCGACGAGGTGTTCGCCTTCGCCGAAGGGCGGCTTTTCAAAAATCGCCTGCACTTGGTCCTGACTTTGGGCCTACATTTGCGGAGCACCAATTCGCGGACCCCCTTAAACAATCGTGTGGGTGGATCAATTATCTTTTCAGCTCTTCCTGGGCTGCTTCTCTGCCAGCTTCGCCAGTTCAGTGTCTGGGAGTCTCCAAGGACTTTGACACCATGTCGTAATACCCATCCGAGTGGGTACCGGGGAACCACGCGCAATGATTAACTGAAAGCGATTAACTTAAGAGGAGGCAATGATATTTAGATTGACATAATGAGTTAATAGGGCTATGTTACGAATTGCGGCCCTTGATTGAGCGAAGAGAAACCCGAAATAAACGTGATGCCGTCGATTTCATCGTGCCTCACATCATTGCCAATTAACACGCCCATGTGATGGCATGAGGGTTGATAGCGCCTTGAATCTGTGCAGGACGCAATCCATGGCGGTGGCGGTATAGTGCGGGACCGTTACGCCGAACCGCCAAACTGTCAATGCCCGCAGGGATGGGGAGGATGGTAGGTCCTCTGACCCTCGGTCCAAGGAAGTCTCATATGCAAATACTCCCCCAAGGGCAATTCATCAAGCACCTACAGTACGGCCTCGGAGTGGTAACCCAATCGGATGGGGAACGTACCTCTATCGATTTCCACCATCACGGACCAAAGAAATTTGTCACCCGACTCATGAAGGTCGAGTTGACTGACGAAGCTCCGCCGCCTAAGCTGCGCCCCGTCCGTCGCAAGAAAGCAACAACTTAGGCTGCCGTCACGATGCCGATGATCGGTAAGTGAGTGGGGTCAAGCGACATCTCCTGTGAGTAGTACCAGCGCCGAACCCGTGGAATCAGTTTTCCCGCGATGGTTCGGGGCGTTTGGTTCCGATTTCTATTACGACTTCATCACCAACAGGAATTGTATTCTCGGTGGGAAATTCTTTTTGTTCACGCCGGGCAAGCTTTCTCTGTGCTCGCCGTTCGGCTTTCTGGCGCTGCTTTTCGAGTCTCTTCATTTCTTTCTGGCGTTTCTGGTACGTAGTGGTCATCAGGCCTCGTTCCAAATCTGTGCTGATCAGGTAATATCTTGAGCGCTTTAAATGGATGCCATCGGGGTTTAACTGGCAAGCTTACGGCGTCGGCGTAATACCCATATGAAGCCCTACAATCCCCCTCGCTGCGCGGAGGCCCCTCGGGCCCTGAGAGCGCTTCGTTCACCTTAGGATTGCAGCCATTGAAGTCTTTTCTACCCAAGCGAGCAATTGCCTTCTACGCTTCTCCATCATTAGGTATTTGGATAAATGCAAAACAACGGGCTCGACCGATCTCCCGTTCTGTCGCTAAATGAGCCCGGGTAACGAGCCCGAAGCTTTTTGAAGAACAGGGTCAAATCGGTTTCCGAATTTTGAGCTGATCTGCGACCAAAGAGATTTTCCATATTTCCCTTCATTATTGGATGCGTGCCTGGTATGGAGCGCAGGTACGGCCTTCCGGCTATTTTACTAAGCGTTTTGTATAAAGAGCCGGAACTCTCCCGATCGCAATTGGTGGCGGAGTTTTCGGAGTGCCTTAGTTTCAATCTGGCGGATCCGATCGCGGGAAACAGCAAAGTCTAGGCCGACTTCATCCAGCGTGCGCTCGGTGCCATCGTTGAAGCCGAAGCGCATGCGGATAACAGCTTCCTCCCGGGTCGTTAGTGTCTTCAGTATGTCAGCCATCCGTTCCTTCAGGTTGAGGTTGATGACTGCTTCCGACTGCGAAACAACAGCTTTATCCTCGATTATGCCACCTAAAGCCGAATCACCGTTATCCCCGATGGGCGTCTCCAGAGAGATCGCATGGTAAGAAGCCCTCTCCGTGCTTCGCACCTTTTCGACGGTGACCGACAAGCGCTGGGCGATTTCGTCGTCGGTCGGTTCGCAGCCTAGTTCCTGCACCAGTTGTTGGCTGGTTCGATTCTGTTTAATGACGGCGGCGGATATGTGCGCCGGCACTCGGATGGTGCGTCCCTTATCAGCGATAGCATGTGAGATCGCCTGGCGAATCCACCACGTGGCATAGGTAGAAAGCTTATAGCCGCGGCGCCAGTCGAATTTGTCTGTGGCCCTCATCAGGCCAATGTTACCTTCCTGGATCAGGTCGAGAAAGTCCAGCCCCCGGTTCATGTACTTCCTGGCGACAGACACAACGAGACGAAGGTTTGCCCTGGTCAACTCCTTCTTCGCCCGTCGGGACTCGGCCTCGCCGCGGAGGATCAAAGAGAGCGAACGTTCCAGGTCCGCAAGTTGAATCTCGCTCGAATCCTCCATTGCCCTTGGTCGCAAGTGGCACGAACCTCGCCCCTTGCACAACCTGAACGCCTTCGCAGGAGTGGCGCCGGCATCCCATTCAGGCCTGGCCTCCGCCCGTTTACCAGAATGAATTCGATCCACTTCGTTCCGCAACCTGTCAACTAAGCGGCTTTTTTCATGCGCGTGCAGCCCAATCGAGCGAGCCAACCGAGACATCTTAATCCGGGTCCGCGCCAATCGCCGCCACGCCTGCGAATAAGCACGTCGCCTTAATTTTGGAGTGTTTGTTAGCCGCGCCGCTTGGTGGAGGGCCGCGCCGTGGAGCGACTTAATGTCGGCGAAAATCTGGAGCGCCTGATGCTCCTTCATTGCGCGTTCTTCTTCAATCAACTCTTCTTCATCGAAATGGACAACATCCTTAATCGAACGCGCACCCTGGCGCAACTGTCTTCCTACGGCAATCAGTTCTTTGATGACAACCGGAGAACGAAAGGCCGTTTTGAGCACCAGCTCTTGACCATGTTCTATGCGCTTGGCAATTGACACCTCTTCTTCACGGTTGAGCAATGGCACGCTCCCCATTTCGCGAAGATATAGCCGGATCAGATCATCAGTCCTGTCCAGAACTCGCGGCAACTCACGAGCTTCCGTTTCCCCGTCTTCGCCCGGGACGGCATCTCTGATCATCCTGCTTTCTGCGCGTTGCCCAGCCCCGAGCACGCCGCTTGCAGGTAACGTCGAGGGAGGGCTTTCGCAGACGTGGATGTCATCGCCCTCGAAGGCCGAGAACATCGTGCCGACTTGCATATCGGTGCTCGTCTCATCCGGCGGAAAGCCATCACATTCCTTGCCTGAGATAATGACGCTCCGCCGCCGTGCCTGCTCTTTCTGAAGCATAAGCCGCAGAAGCTCCTCCCCTTACGAACGTGCCGAATCGACCGCCTGTTTGTTAAGCTTTTTTATGACTCATTGGATGAAGGCCCGGACGCCTGATCAAATCGTCCGCCCCGCGACACAACCGAAGGTTCGGGCCGGGTAGCGTTTTTCGGCAGGGTCGGGGCCTCCCCGCCACCTGGTCCCCGCTCTATCGCATCTCGAAAATGCAGCGGATCGCGGAGGTTCTGCAATTCACGGTAGTAGAAGAGTGGAGTGGGATGTCTTCCGTTAAGCCTTAGTGCCCGTAAGTACTCAATTTCTTCCGCGGTGGCTCCTTTATTCAAATAAGCATCTTGAAGGAATTGTTTTAGCCCCGGATCCTCTTCGCCCGCACTTCCAGGCTGTTCAACGAACCCAAACCGCTTAATGTGCCCAGGGACCATCCTCCGGTTCAGAGTAATTTCAAGGTTAAAGTTGGCAAGGTCAATGTCCCACGATTCAATCAAGGGATCCAGGAAAGAGGCGCAATCCTCAAGTGAGACGTTGAGCACGTCTATGTCCAGAAATTCCAGAATCGTGACCCGCGTCTCTTCATAGCTTTGACCGTTGAGACTACCCACTAAGCGGAGCCAATCCTCGTTTTCGAGTTCTTTCATGGCGATAATTTTGACCACGTCCAGGAGTTTTTGTGTGACCAGGAATTCAAGCTCACCGAAGGGTTGTCGTTCAAAAATCATCCTCACTTGTTTCTGTTTGCCCGGTTTGCACTTGCGGAGAACCAGTTCCCGAACTTCTTTGAACAAAGGCGGGGGGGGATCCACCAGCTTCCGCTTCAGAACTTCCTGGCGCTGCAACTGTACCAGCTTGACAATTTCTCCGCCTCGGAATTTCAAGAAATCTTCGATCTTTCTATAGATATCTGTCCGCGCCGGCTCGGGAGGCGCTTTCTTCCTTGTAAGCAACTGCGAGATATAAGATTCCGTCACTTCGGCGGCGATCGCCAAGTCCTTCTGGTCATGTCCTAATTGCTCGAGTCGCTGTCGTATGATCGCAGACAAATCCATGGAGATCAGCCTCGGTTAACTCCTGAAGTTCATTACAACGCTATTTTTGACAGCATGGCATATTATTCTTGACAAGTAAAGTAAATTAACTTATTCTCGTTAACTAGAACGACCTCTATCATCACGACCACTTTGTGACTTGAACTAACTCTGGTTATCTCATCAATTCTAAAGATCTCTATCAACGGCAGGGCTGGCGTATCGGTGTGCCGGGCGTTTACTTTTAAGTTGAGCGTCGCGTGAAGGATTCCTTCGACGTCAGCGCATGTAGGCCTTAAGAGTCACGGCATGTACATTCAGTATGGGGGATCGAAATCAAAGTGCGGCCAGTTCTCGCATTTATGCGTTTCATGTCGCGACTGCGCCCGGTCGTGCACGCGAATTCAGGGTAATAGTTCAAGCGGAACTGTTTCGCCCAGTCGGGCTGAAGCTTTCGGATGCTCCAGGGATCTGCTCCGAGCGTTTTTCGCAGGAGTTCCGAGGCGAAGCGGAAGATTCCCGTGCGGAGGCGCGCCGCTTCGTCGGAGACCGCACCATCAAGAAGTGTTTGGGGCAGATTCTTCCCCAGATAGAGCATGATACGGAAGGCATAAGTTTAACCCGAAATAGCAGATATCGGAGCAAGTCCCCCAGGACGGCTCCCCAATTTGGAGGACCAAAGAGATGTGGCAAGCAAGCTTTTCGTAGGCAATCTACCGCATCGCGCCACCGATGCCTCGCTCGGCGAATCTGTGACCAACGCGGGCTTCCAAGTTGCCTCCGCAGTTGTGGTACGCGACAAGATGACCGGAAGCCCTCGGGGTTTCGGTTTTGTCGAACTTGGTGATGGCGAAGACCTTCAGCGGGCAATTGTCGGACTGGACGGACAGCCCCCCACAGCGGTCGGACTTCTCCGGACTGCGTACCGGCGGGGGAAACAGAGACAGCTTCCGACGGCGGCGAGATTATTAAGGTCTGAGAATCATCCCCGGTGGCGTTTCCGGTCGCGCGGCGCGCATCCTTCGGCTGGCATCCATCCATCGCCCGCACCTGGACTCGGCCAACGGTCTGTGTTGAGTTGTGGAAAATACGTTTGGGCTGCTCTTGGAGATGACGGTTTTTGGGGTCGGTAATCGCGAATTGTAGAACTCTGTAACCTGCTTAGTGCTTCCCGGGTCTCGCTAAGGAGAAATCCATCGGACTGCTCGATTATTAACTTATTAAAGTTAAGCATTCCCCGGCCAAAGACGAATTTACTTGACAGATAGAGTTAATTAGCGCACGCTTGTCGATGAGACGTCTTTCCCCCTCAGTCTCCAGACAACCTGAACTAAGTCGGGTTACCTGCAATCGCACCTCTTAGACGACAACCGAGGAGGTTGCTATGTTTGCACGAAGCGTATCCATCCGTCTGAAGGCGGACGGTGTGGCGGAGTTCACTCGCACCATCGAGGACAAAGTCCTTCCCCTGCTTCGAAAGCAGGATGGTTTCCGAGGCGAACTTACGCTCGCCGTTCCTGGCGGGACGGAAGCAGTGGGAATCAGTTTGTGGGATAAGAAAGAGAATGCAGAAGCCTATCAACGCGGGGACTACCTCGAGGTGCAGAAGGCCCTGGCGGGCGTCATTGAAGGGACTCCTGCTGCAGTTAAAACCTATGAGGTCACCAACTCCACCCTTCACGCGAAAGCTGCCAGCTCAGCATCATAGGCCCAAATGCCCAGGTATTCATTGGGGGTGGCAAGACCGCCCCTTCCTTATCCGGCAAAGGACGATCCTTTGATTGCCGGAAGATATGAGGTGTACGATGTTTGCGAATCCCATGTTTGTGAAAATAATGAAGTTCGTCTGCGCTGGGGTGCTGCTTTTAACGGCATTCTGGGTGGCCACTCCGGGTGTGAAAATCGTGCTGGATATAGTGGTCTGTGTGGGTGCCTTGGTGGTCGCCACGCAGGCGGTTGCCTGGTCGAAGTACCTTTGGACAGCCGGATTCGTTGCAATTGCGGTCCTGTTTAACCCCATACTGCCCGTTGCGCTTTCCCGCAATGTATTTCTCGGGCTGGACTTGGCTTGCGTGCTGGCATTTCTGATCTCGCTTGAGGCTTTAGAGAGTCAGCCGATCCTGTCCATCCCGTCGATCACCAATCGAACGCCGGGAAGCCAGTCACTTTAAGCGTGTACTGGCGCTGGACCAGGGGATGCCGCCCATCGGCCTCGGAGTGGGCCGCACGTGTTTGCTGGGACGGCCAGTTTGAAAGCAAGTCCCGTGTCGATGGGCTTGAAATGTGCAAATGAGCAAAGGAGGCAGGCTATGCGTATCTTTTGGGAGAAGGTTGGGGTCCTTGGCCCCATTTATCGTCTAGTCGGACGGGGTTTGAGCGATAACGATATCGCAAACAGGCTAAACATCGATGAAACCAGAGTTCAAAGCTGCATTTCCTGGATGTTGCGCTTTCTGCAGTTCACCACTCGGGCAGAATTGGTTTTGCACGCTTGCCCAGCGCCTTCGAGCGCATGGCCTACTGGTCATCCCGGTAAGAACGTAGGGACCTGAGGGCGCCAGGTTTTTGCGTTCGCTGAGAGGGGCCAAGTGGGCCCTTTCTCATCAGGTGAAGAGGAATCGGTTGTACGTAGAAACTGAGGTGTCCAATGTTTACGAGAATGATGAATTGGGGGTTTATTCCGATGTTCTTCCTGGTGCTGTGGGCGCTGTTATGGCCCTTGTCAGCCGGCTATCTCATACTTATGGCATCTGCGGTTTGTGTGGGGGCCATGTTGGGCTTCCAGGCGGGCCGAGTAGAGAAGCACTTTTGGGAGGCCGGACGCGCGGTGGTTTTGTGCAAGGTGAAATATGAGAATTAAGATTCAGCGAACTCGTTGCTGGCGGGTCTGCGGCTCAAGCAAGCCTCTAATCGTATGGCTGGACGGATCCCGTGGTCGCCGCATGGTGCACATCCATCGGCGCGACTCGTTGGTGAGGAAGATCCAACCTGAAATTACGGAAGGCCTTTCCGTTTGCGACGGGCTCATCCAAGCCAGCATTCCGTACCTAACTAATGCGGGAAAGGAGACTCGAGATGAATTTCAGACCTCTGCATGATCGAATCCTGGTCAAGCGAGTTGAAGAGAAGGAGGCCGTGAAGGGAGGAATCATCATACCCGACACAGCCAAGGAGAAGCCGCAAGAGGGCAAAGTCATCGCCGTTGGGCATGGCAAGAAAACCGAAGACGGAAAGGTGATCGCCCTGGATGTGAAGGCGGGCGACCTGATCCTCTTCGGGAAGTATTCCGGCGCTGAAATCAAGATGGAAGACCAGGAGTATCTGATCCTGCGCGAGGAAGAAGTGCTGGGCATCCTTGAAGGGAAGGCGGCCGCCGCGAGTGGGAAGAAGTAGGTCAGATGGCAGCAGCCGGCGACGGAGGTGGTTCGTTGGGAGCTGCCGGCGATGAGCCGCCGCGGGCGTAGCGCGGACATGGGAAAGCATTTAACGGAAGTCATGGAGGAGTTGAAAATGGGAAATGCAAAGCAAATTGTATATGGTGAGCAGAACCGTCATGCGATTCTGCGCGGAGTGAATCAACTTGCGGACGTCGTGAAAGCTACGCTGGGGCCCAGAGGCCGCAACGTGGTCCTGGACAAGAAATTCGGTCCCCCAACGATCACCAAAGACGGCGTCACGGTGGCGAAGGAAATCGAGCTGCCTGACATGCTCGAGAATATGGGCGCGCAGATGGTGCGGGAAGTGGCGTCAAAGACATCCGACGTTGCAGGCGACGGCACTACAACAGCGACCGTCCTGGCCCAGGCAATCTTCCGCGAGGGCGCGAAGACGGTGGCCGCCGGCGCCAACCCCATGGGCGTGAAACGTGGTATCGAGAGCGCGGTTCGCGCAATTTGTGGTTACGATGAGACCAGCGAGGACGGCAGCAAAAAGCACATCAAGGGCGAGATTGATGAGATCTCGAAGCCGGTTGAGGGTGCGATGATCGCCCAAGTGGGCGCGATTTCCGCCAACAATGATCCTACCATCGGCAAGATCATCGCCGAGGCCATGCAAAAGGTCGGCAAGGATGGCGTCATCACGGTCGAGGAATCAAAGACCATGGAGACGACACTCGAAGTGGTCGAGGGGATGCAGTTTGACCGCGGCTACCTCTCCCCTTACTTCGTCACCGACCCCGAGCGGATGGAATGCGTACTGGAGAACGCGCTGATCCTGATCCATGAGAAGAAGATCAGCTCGATGAGTGACCTCCTGCCCCTGCTCGAGCAGATTGCCAAGTCCGGCAAGCCGCTTCTGATTATTGCGGAGGAGGTTGAAGGCGAGGCCCTGGCTACCCTGGTGATCAACAAACTGCGTGGAACGCTGCAGTGCTGCGCGGTGAAGGCGCCTGGTTTCGGCGATCGCCGCAAGGCCATGCTAGACGACATCGCCATTCTGACGAACGGCAAGGCCATCTCGGAGGACCTGGGCATCAAGCTTGAGAACGTGAAGCTGGATGACCTCGGCAAGGCCAAAAAGATCACCATCGACAAGGACAACACCACCATCATCGAGGGTGCCGGCAAAAGTGCTGATATCGAGGGGCGAGTAAAGCAACTGAGGGCGCAGGTTGAGGAGACCACGTCCGATTATGATCGCGAGAAACTGCAGGAGCGCCTGGCCAAGCTCGTTGGGGGCGTCGCCCAGATTAAAGTGGGTGCGGCGACCGAGACCGAGATGAAGGAAAAGAAGGCCCGCGTTGAGGATGCCATGCACGCCACCAAGGCGGCTGTTGAGGAGGGTATCGTGCCCGGCGGCGGAGTGGCGCTGGTACGTTGCATCCCCGCGCTCACCAAGCTCAAGTCAGAAGGCGACGAGCAGATCGGCATCAATATCGTCAGGCGCGCGCTTGAAGAGCCGCTCCGCATGATTGTCGCCAACGCCGGCCATGAAGGCGCGGTCGTAGTGGAGAAAGTGAAGTCGAACAATAATTTGAACTATGGCTTCAATGCGGAGACCGAAAGCTTCGGCGACCTCGTCGCCGATGGCGTCATTGACCCTACCAAGGTAACGCGCGCCGCCCTCCAGAACGCTGCGTCCATTGCTTCCCTGCTCCTCACGACCGAGGCATCGGTCAGCGAGTACCCGGACATGGAGGCTAAGACTGCGGCGGGATCTCCGGAAGGCATAGGCGGCGGAATGTACTAATAGAATGCACCCGTTGAAGTGATCCGTTGGTTGGCAAGGAAAGGCCCAACATGAAATTAGACAAAGCCTTTGAGTTTGCAGTGATTCTCGCCTGGGAAGACTTGATGAAGGTCGACGAGTCGCCCTCAGTGCGGGTTGAATACCAGTGCGATCCGGGAACCGCCTTGGATTATCTGAGGGTCTGGGCGGCTAAATCCGGGGGTTCCAATGACCTTGTGTGCGACTACTGGACGTGGGCGTCCTTAGCCCATGCAAGCGGAGTGCGCTTCACGAATGGATACCACTCCGATACATTGGCTCGGACCCTTGACTTCATCATGAGAAGCCAGGATCAGTTCACGCGTCCTGTCGATGCTTGCCGTGATGGACTGGTTCTGATCTATCCGCCCACTGAGGATGAACGTATAGAAGCTTCCAACTGGAGGGGAGAGGTACAAGGCACCGCCACTAACTTCGGAGGTGCTGTGGATGAACGGGTACCGCTCTCCTGGATGTCGTTAAACGATCATCACCGACCGGGAAGCTGATTAGGTCAAAAACGTATAAGCGGGGCGGCCCTGCGCACCAGTGCAAATTTAGAGGAGATGCTAATGGGGGGCCATCCTAATCAAGGAGGGCACGTTTTTGCCCGAAGACTTGCAGTTGAAAAGCGAGTCCTATTTAGAGGTATCGTTCCATTCCCCAGCAGGCGCCTTGCGGAATGGGCCGAGCCAAATTAGCTGCTGTCCGATACAGGAGTCCATGGCACGCGAGGGAGAAACATATGTCGGAAAGAAATGGTGACAAATCAAGGTTCGGCCGTTTACGAAAGCAGAAGATACTCCAGCGGAAGCGCTCTCGCGAATTACGAAAGGCGCTGAAGACGCAATGGCAGGCGGTTGACGCGAAGGCTGCCCCGAAATAGGCGTAGTTCGTTGGCGACTGTCACCGCAAACACGCCCTCTACTGTTCGCGAGGGACAGGGAAAGGACTCAGCCATGTACATCCAGTATCGCGGCTTCTCTCTCGGTGCAACCTCCAGGATCTATGCTTATCAAGTGCTTGATCCGCCCCAAGGGACTCGCGAGTTCACCGTTAATGTTCAAAACGATGCGTTCCGCTTGCCTCCGTTAAAAATTCAGGATGGCCCCGGCATGTGCTACGCGCGCTTGAAGCAGGAACTGGACTGCGAGACAATCGAATCCCCCGTGGAGACTCACCTGCGCATCACGCAGAGCGACATTCAGGGGTACATTGAAAAGACTTATCCGAAGCCTGTCAAAAAGTGGGGCGCAGGCGCCCACTCGTAAGCCTTCCGGAGAATTCCATACGGGGCTTATGAAGTTCACCCCCCCAAAGCCTTGACCGCAACAGCGTCCGATTCGGCTCGAATCCTGATCGTCTGCGAGTCCGATTCTGACACGGAGCGGTTGACCACCCTGTTGCAGGAAGCGGGCTTGGAATCGGAAAGCACCGATAATTTGACAGCGGGCTGTGAGTCGGCAAGATCTGGACAGTTCGGAGTTATCTTTTCCACCGCATTTGCAGCCGGTGGTTCGTGGAAGGGCCTGATCAAAATCGCGAGTCAATATGATCTAAACTTCGAGATCATTCTCCTGACTCGCACCTTTGACCTCGACCATTGGGCGGAGGCCATGCAGATCGGAGCCTTCGATGTTTTTGACGTCTTGTGCGATTTGCCGGAAGCTGCCGTGACCGCGCAACACGCTTTGGGTGTAGGGTACCTAAAGCACTTTCGAACACGCGCCGACCAAGCGTGAGCCGGGACGCAGTGAGCGAAGACGAATGTTTCGCTGGGCCTCAGAGT
>Ga0079221_10000164_pt1 | contig 15413 bp, 9 predicted proteins | sample GAAS200_FD_75069 | JGI IMG/M metagenome (GOLD analysis project Ga0079221, IMG submission 75069) | Agricultural soil microbial communities from Georgia to study Nitrogen management - GA AS200 | ecosystem: Environmental > Terrestrial > Soil > Agricultural land | place: USA: Georgia | collected... | reverse complement strand
GAGCAGCTCGGCCAGCTTGGTGTTGATCACCGCGAGCTGGGCGCTGGCCTCTTCCTCGATGGTGGTGAAGGACCGGCCCGGCGACACGTCGCCGCCCGCCACGTTGGTCCAGGTGGCGGTGCGGCCCTGGACCTGCACGCTGCTCTGGGTCTTGTTCTCGAACCGCACGTCGGCGCTCGCGAACTCGTCCGCCGTGACCCACGCCACCGAGGGCACCGCTTCGATGGCGCGCGCGTCCGACATGGTCATCGGCGGATTGCGGCGCCAGGGACTCATCTCGTCCGAGCCGTCGGACACGGTGACGCCGGCCTGGAAGAAACGGCCCACCCAGAACGTGGTCGGGCCGAGCTTCTGCAGGTCGTCGCGCACGCCCTTGTTGAAGCCGGAAATGATGGCGCCGATCACCATCACCACCATCACTCCGATCGCCACGCCCAGGATGGTGAGCGCGGCCCGCCCCTTCTGGGTCCGCAGCGACTCGAGCGCGATGCCGACGCCTTCGATCATCGGAGTCATGGGCTACTCCTGCCGCAGGGCGGTGATGGGATCGAGGCGCGACGCGCGCGCCGCCGGATACACGCCGAAGATGATGCCGACGCCCACGCCGAGCAGCACTCCCAGGCCCACCGACCAGGGCGCGACCGCGGCGGGGAGCGGCGTGACCGCATCGAGGAGCAGCGACAGCCCGACGCCGGCGGCGATCCCCAGCGCGGCGCCGAGGAGGGCGATCGCGGCGGATTCGGCGAGGAACTGGCGCAGGATGTCGCGCCGCTTGGCGCCCAGCGATTTCCGCAATCCGATCTCGCGGGTCCGCTCCGCCACCGCCATCAGCATGATGTTCATGATGACGATCCCGCCCACCACCAGCGACACCAGCACGATGCCCGGGCCCACGGCGAGCATGATGCGGTTGATCTTGCCCCAGAAGTCGAGCACCCCGGCCGACGTTTCGAGCGCGAAGTTGTCGTCCTGCGCGGGACGCAGGTGGTGGCGGGCGCGCATGATGCCCTCCGCCTGGTCCATCGCCGCGTTCATCTCCGCCTCGCTGTTCGCCTTCACCATCACCGCGTCCACCACCCGCGGCGGGTTGACGTCGCGCTGAATGGGTGAGGTGGCGGGCGCCACCAGGAACTTGTCGAGCGAGATCCCGAACAGATTCCCCTGCGCGGCCACCACCCCGATCACCCGGTAGGGCAGGTCGTGGATGCGCACCATCTTGCCCACCGGGTCCTGCCCCTGGAAGAGTTTCTGCGCCAGGTCCCAGCCCAGCACCGCCACCGGCAGCCCCGCTTTGGCCTCCTGCGCGCTGAAGGGACGCCCCTCGGCGATGCTGAGATTCTTGATCGCGAAATACTGATCGCCCGCGCCCTGGAGGTCGATGTCCTTGGCGACCTTCCCGTTGTATTCGACTTCACCGCGGTCCTCGGAGAACCAGGAGATCATCACCGGGATCGTGACCCCGGCGGTCACCGCCGCGGCGTCGTCGAAGGTGATCCGGGGCCGGCGGTGCCAGGCCCGCCAGGTGGAGTCCGGCACGTCGAAGTTGACGTTGGGCTGACGCCGCAGGTGGAAGGTGTTCACCCCGATCAGCGTGCCCGCGAACTTGTCCGTCATGTAGCGGTTCATCCCGTTCACGATGGACACGGCGGCGATCAGGAACATCACGCCGATGAACACCCCGATCAGCGAGAAGGCGCTCTTCAGCTTCTGCGCCCGGATGGTCTGGAGCGCGAGCCGGACCGCCTCGTAGAAGGGCACGCTACGCCGCCCGCGCCTTGTCGGTGGCGATCAGGCCGTCGTGCAGGGTCACCACCCGCGCGGCGTGCGCCGCGATGTCGGCTTCGTGGGTCACCATCACCACGGTCTGGCCCTGGCGGTGCAGGTCCGCGAAGACGTCCATGATCTCGTTGGAGGTGGTCGAGTCCAGGTTGCCGGTGGGCTCGTCCGCGAGCAGGATGCTGGGGTTGTTGACCAGCGCGCGCGCGATCGCCACCCGCTGGCGCTGGCCGCCGGACAGCTCGTTCGGCTTGTGGGTCATCCGGTCGGCGAGCCCCACCCGCGCGAGGGCCCGCTCCGCCCGCGAGCGCCGCTCCTTGGTGGAGAGCCCCGCGTAAATCAGCGGGAGCTCCACGTTGTGCAGCGCGTTGGCGCGGGGCAGGAGGTTGAAGGTCTGGAAGACGAACCCGATCTCCTTGTTCCGGATCCGGGCCAGCTCGTCGTCCGAGAGATCGCTTACCTTTTGGCCGTTCAGCCAGTACTCGCCCGCGCTCGGCGTATCGAGACAGCCGATCAGGTTCATGAACGTGGACTTCCCCGAACCCGACGGGCCCATCACCGCCACGTATTCGTTGCGGCGGATCTGCAGGCTCACGCCGCGGAGCGCGCGCACCGTCTCGGCGCCCATGGTGTAATCGCGGGTGAGCTTGTGCGTGAGGATGACGATGTCCGGGAGCGGGGTGTCGCCGGTGCGAAACTCCTGGAGCGCGGTCACTTCTTCGCCTTGCTCGAGTCCGTCGGGAGCTTGGCCTGCTTCACGTGCGTCCCGTCCTTCAGGTCGCGGATGGCCTGGTAGGGGCCCGCCACGATGGACTCCCCGCCGCGCAGCCCGTCCACCACCTCGAAGTACTCGTCGCCCGCGATCCCGACTTTCACCGGCCGGAAGGTGGCCACGCCGTGCGGGTCCACCACGAAGACGCCCTCGGTGTCCTTCAGTTTCTTGGCCTCCGCCGAGGTGTCGGCGGGCCGGTTCTCGGTCGAGACCGGCTTGTTCTCCCGCACCGTGAGCGCGATGATCGGGATGGACAGCGCGTCCTTGCGGGTGTCGGTGATGATCCGCGCCGTCCCGGAGAGATCGGGACGGATGTCCGACGGCGGGTGGTCCAGGGTGACCTCCACCTCGTAGTCCACCGCCTGGGTGTTGGTCCCGGTGGCCTGGGACGCCGCGGTGAGAATGGCGCTGTCGGAAATCTTGGTGACCCGGCCGGTGAAGGTGGTGTCGGGGAAGGCGTCGATGGAGACCTCGACCGAGTCGGCGAGGTGGATGCGGACCACGTCGGTCTCGTCCACCTGGACCACGGTCTGGATCACCGAGAGGTCCGAGATCGTCATCAGGAGCCCCACGTCCTTGGAGAAGGTGCTGGGGACCGCGACCTCGCCCTCTTCCACCGGGAGGCGGGTCACCCGGCCCGACATCGGCGCCACCAGACGGGTCTTGCTCAGGTTCTCCTTGGCGGAGTTCACGGCGGCGCTCGACTGCTCGACCTGGTGGGTCGCCGAGTTCAGGTTGGCGTCCGCGATGTCGAACGCGGTCTGCGCCTGCTCGGCCTGCTCCTGGGAGACCAGGTTGGGATTCTGCTCGTGCAGTTCCTTGGTGCGGGTGAGCGCGCGCGCCGCCTGGTCGCGATTGGCCCGGGCCTGCACCGCGAACGCCTGCGCCGAGGCCAGCGCGGCCTGCGCCTGCTGGACCGCCGCCTGGTAGATGGTGGGGTCGATCTGGAGCAGGAACTGCCCCTTGGTGACGTAGTCACCCTCCTTCACGGCGATCTTCGTGATCCGGCCGGTGATGTCGGCGGAGATGTCCACCTTCTTCTTGGGCTGGACCTTGCCGCTCGCCGTCACCGCCGCCACCAGGTCCCGCCGGGCCACCTTGTCGATGCGGACCTCGACACCTTTGTCGCGGCGCGCGCTCGCGCTCGCGACGATGAGGACGAGGACCAGGGCGCCGACGCCGATCCCGGTGAAAATCTTGGTGCGCTTGGACATCTCGATCCTATCCTTTGGGTTAGCGAAGCGGCCGGCCGACCGCGGCTTCCAGCACGGCGACCGACTTGTGGTAGTCGTAGACCGCGCTCACGTAATTGTACTCCGCCTGCAGGTCCGCCACCTGGGCGTCCAGCAGCTCGAAGAACGTTCCCGACCCCACCCGGTAGCGCTCGGTGGCGAGCTGCAGCTGTTCGCTCGCCGCGCTCCGGTTGGTGTCCTGGATCGCGATGGTCGTGTACGCGGTCTGGAGATTCAGGTATGCCGCACTCACCTCGCGCTGGACCTGGAGGGCCCGCGCCCGCACCGACTCCTCGAGGTTGTCGTGCTGCGCCCTCGCCTGCGAGACCTGCAGCGTGTGCGAGAAATCGGTGAAGATCGGCAGAGTGATGGTGAGCCGGGCCTGGAACGGCTGCGTCGTGAACTTGAACGGAAAGACGCTGTTCGCGGTGCGGATGGGCTGCTCCAGCTGGGAACCCCACACCAGGCCGCTGCAGTCCAGCGGCGAGAGGCCCGCGTTGGTGCGGATGGTGTTGTTGTCCAGACAGTCCGAGTACGCCTGCCCGTAGGCCGCCTTCTGGCCGAGGATGTAGCTCTCCAGGTCGTTCGAATTCTTGAACTGCTGCGCGAAACCGGACCACGTGGCCGAGAGCGAGAGACTCGGTCCGTAGCCCGCGGTGGTGGCCCGCACGTTCCAGTTCGCGGCCCGTTCCCGGGCGCGCAGCGCCGCGAGCGCCGGGTTCTGCTGCTCCGCCATGGTGAGGAGGTCGTTCATCTTCCACGGCGGCGCCTGCACCGTGAACGAGTCGGTGAGCTGCACCGAATCGATGTCGGTCGGCGGCGTGACGCCCATCAGCTCGAAAAGCGAGAGCTTCTCCACCTGCACGCTGGTTTGCGCGCGGAGGAGGTTGACCTCGGCCTGGCCGCGCGCGACCTGCGCCTGGCGCACGTCGATCAGCGTCGCCTGTCCCACGTCGTAACGCGCCTGCGCGAGCTTCAGGAACTCATCGTTGCGCTGCAACTGCTTCTCGGCGACCGCCGCGTTGTCCTTGGCCTGGCGCACCGTGAGATACTGCTGGGTGACGCCGGTGGTGAGCGTGGTGAGGGCGCCCGCGATGTCGGCTTCGGTCGCGTTGGCGTCCGCCTTGGCCAACCCCGGCTGGGAGAGGGTCGCGCCCGAGAGCTGGTAGTCGAGCGAGAGCGCGTAATTGGACGCCACGGTGGCGAACGATTGCGAGAAGTTGCTGGTCAGGAAGCGCTGCGAGCCGACCCCGCTGTAGCTCGCGCCGCCGGAGGCGGTGAGGGTGGGGAGGAAAAGGCCGGAGACCGCGCTGCGCACCCCCCAGGCGGCCGGGGAGCGGTTGTTCAGCGCCTGCAGGTAGGCCGGGCTGTGCTCCCGCGCGATCGCGATCGCGTCCTGGAGGGACAGCGTCGCGGGGACCGGACGGGCGGGCTGCTGGGCGAAGGCAAGCGCCGGGCATACGGCGAGCCCGACGATCGAAAGCGCGTATCGCATGTTCGTCCTTGAAGCGTGTGGTGAGGTCGCCACCCGTACGCGCTGGATAATCCCGAGGTTTCGGCGGCTTCTCTAGACCCCTGCGTGCTGGCGAGCGTCCGTGTGTGGCCGTAACCTAACGGACCGGAAACGGCAGGGTCAATTGAGAGGCAGGCGCTCCGCCGTGATGCCGGTCCCGGCGCACGCCACCTTGACGAGCCGGCCCTCCCGGTCGAGCCACAGATCGACGGTGCCGGGCGGTCCCCCGGTCACCTGCACGTGCCGCAGGGTGGCGGCGGCGCCGCCGACCCGCTCCGACCCCTGGCCCAGGTCCCGGATGACGATGGCGTCGTGCCGGAGCGCCCGGGGCACGATGGCGTTGACGGTCCGCGGTGCCCCCCCGGCCAGCCAGGCGGCGAACACATATAAGGAAGGGACCGAGTCGTCGAGGACCACCGTGGCGCCGGTGGCGGGGAACTCGCGCGCCCGCTCGCTGGCCCGCGCCACTACCCGCACCGTGAAACGCCCGGGACCGAGCTGCCCCAGAATTCGGGCCGAGCGGTCGCGTTCGGCGACGTCGTACTGCAGGGTCTGGGGGAGGGTGTCGTCGGCCACTTCGAGAATCGGCGCGAGCGTGACCGCCGGACGCGGCCGCCCGTAGCGCACCACCGTCGCGAGGCGCCAGCCGGTGCCGCCGGCGGTGAGCCCGCCCCGCGTGAGCTGGAAGGTCTCGCGCGCGATTTCCGTGGTGTCGCGCCGGACGACGAACGTCCCGGAGTCCACGGCCTGGGCCTGCGCCTGGGTCGGCGCGGCGGCCAGGAGGAGCAGGAAGCCGATCACGCGTTCTCCCCCAGCACTCGCGTGGCGACGCGTTCGTAGATCATCTTGTACAGCTGGTGTCCCTTTTCCGCGGACGCGAGGGTGGGGCGGCCGATGGACCCGGGGGACTGTGCCGGGAGCGGGGCGCTGGCGCGGGACCGGCGGGCGCGGCGGGTGGTGGGCGAGAAGTCCTGGGCCAGCTCCATGCGCACCAGATCCGGCGCGAGGAAGAGCAGCAGGGAGGTATCGAGCTCGCCGCCGTGGATGAGTGGGTCCGGGTCCTCGAGCAGGGAGGCGAAGTCGAGGGCGAAGACGTCCACCGCGAGCACGCGCGCGCGCGAGGTGTGCAGCGTGGACAGCGCTTCCTGGTGCGGGTCGTGGCCGTGCGCGGTCAGGATGATGAAGGTTTCGACCCCGCAGCGTTCCCAGGATCCGATCAGGTCGTTCATCCAGCGGTGCAGGGTCTTGCGGCGCACCGCGGCGTTCCCGGGGTAGGAGCGCTTGGTGGCGGTGTTGACGCCGTACTCGATGGTAGGCGCGCGTAGGACGCTGAAGGCGGCCGACAGATCGTCGGCGAGACGCTCCACCAGCAGCGTGTCACAGCCCAAGGGAAGGTGGGGACCGTGCTGTTCGCAGGTGCCGACCGGAACCAGGAGCCGGGGATCGCGGGCGAGCGCGGCGCGGACGGCGTCGGGCACCAGCGCCTTCAAGTGCAGCGGTCCGCTCATGCGGTGATCGCCAGCGCGGCGGCCGTGATCGCGGCCGCCGAGCGCCTGCACGGGGGTCCGGCGGCGTGGGCGTGGAGCGCGGGAGCGCTCGGGGTGCTGGCGCTGGCGCTCGCGCTTTGGCGGCGCCGCCGGTGGAGCGCCGTGATCGCGGCGGCGCTTTCGGTCGCGCTGGGCGGCGTGCTGGTCCTGGGGACACTCGCCGTCCGGCGGATCGATTGTTGCTGGAGTGAACTGCGCGAAGCGCGGGTGACGAGCGAAGCGCGGGATCTCGCGCCGGCCCTCGCGGGGGCGGTCGCCGAAGCCCGCCGGCTCGCGGAGCGGGGGATGACGGCGGCGCTGCTTCCGCGGCCCGCCGCGGTCGACGAGCTGAGCGCGGCGCTCGCCGGCGGTGACGGGCGTTTGGAGCGCGGGGTGGCCGTCCTCGGCGCCGACGGCCGGCCGTGGGCCTGGGCCGGCCGCCACCGTTTCGTTCCGCCGCCGGACACGACCGAGCTCTCGGCCACCATTACTCCATTCTACGTGACCCTCGCCGCCCGGCGCCAGACGCGAGACGGCGGCGTCGCGGTCGGCACCGTGCTCCTCGACGCGGCCCCCGCCGTCGCGGACCGCAGCGGCGCCCTGGCGGTACGCTTCTCCGCGGGCCACGGCGCCGGTCTCCGCTTCTACGCGCCGGGCGACGCGCCGAATTCGCACGACGTGTTCGACTACACCAATCCGCCCCGTTGCGTCGAGGAGCGCGTTCCCTGCGACACGCTCTTCAGCGTGGAGCCGGTGCCGCCGGCCCCGGCCGAGGCCCGGGAGGCCGTCCGCGCGGATACCGCGGGCCGCGCGTCGATGCTGGTGGTGGCGGCGCTCTTCTTCCTTCTAATGGGAGCCGCTCCCGGCGCGCCGCGCTGGGGCGTGGTGGGGGTCGCGGCGTGGGCGGCCTTGCGCGTGCCGTGGGGGGACACGCCGTGGCTCGGGTCCCTCTTCAACGACGCGATCTTCGCGCGCCCCGGGCTCGGCATCGTCGGCGAGTCGCCGGGAAGCGTGATCGCCACGGCCGCGGTGGTGCTCCTCGCCGCGATGGCGTGGTGGCGGCGCGGCTCCCGGCGCCGCCCCTGGTCCATCGCGCTCGCCGCGTTGCTGGTGCTCGCCGCGCCCTACCTGGTACGCTACATCGGGCGGGGGATCGCGCCGCCGCCCTACGGGGTGGGCTTCGGGCTCTGGATCGCGTGGGAGAGCGCGGCGGCCACGGTGGGGATGGCGCTGGTGATGCTGGCGGCGGCGTTGGTGCGCGGGCCTTCGACGCCGTCTCACACCCGGTGGGTCGTACCCGCGGCGTGTCTCTGGGCCGTGATGGCCGCGGTGGTGGGCATCTGGCTGTGGCAGCCGGTGGGCGCCTGGCCCGAGTGGTACACGTTCCTCTGGCTTCCGGCGCTGGCGGGCGTCGTCATCGCGCCGGCGCCGCGCTCCTGGACCCTGATCGCCGTGGCGACCGTGGCGGGCACCGCGGCGGCGCTCGTCACCTGGGGCGCGGCGGTCGAGGGGCGCCTGGTCCTCGCCGACCACGATGCCCAGGCCGTCGGCGCGGCGCGGGACACCGTGGCGGAGGCGGGGCTGCTCGCCATCGGCCGGGAGCGGGCGCCGGGTCCCTCGCCGCAATCGGCGGCGGCTCTTTACGCGCTCTGGCGGGCCACGCCGCTCGCGGCCGCGGATTATCCCGCCACCCTCGCGGTGTGGTCGCCCCAGGGGACCGCGAAGGCCACGCTCCGTCTCGCGGCGCTCGACCTTCCGGACCCGCTGCTCGCGGCGCTGGTGCGGTTGCCGGTGACGCGCGCCGGTCCGCGCGTGGAGCGGCTCTCCCGGATTCCGGGGACGCACTACGTGCTGGTGGCGCCGCTCGCCTCGGGCGACGTGCTCACCATCGGAGTCGGGCCGCGCTCGAGGCTGGTGATGCCGTCGCGGGTCGCGGTGTTCTTGCGGGGGGAGCCGCCGATCGAACCGCCGTACGCCGTCTCGCTCTCGCTGCCGGTTCCGCCGCCGGCGGCGCCGTCCGCGCGGGTGATCTGGACGCGATCCGGATGGTCGGCGGTGGGGGAGCGGCGGGTGGACCTGCCGGACGGCGTGCGCCACCTGCATCTCCGCGTGGACCTGCACGGCCCTCCCGATCTGCTGGTGCGGGGGAGCCTGGTGGTGCTGATCGATCTCGCCCTGCTCATCGTGTTGTGGGTGGTGAGCCGGGTCGTGGCCGACGGCTGGACCCCGCGCCCGCCGGGATTTATCCGTGCCTTCCGGGAGAGTTACCGGGTGCGCCTGGCGACGGCGCTGGGGTCCTTCTTCATCCTCCCGGTCCTCGCGTTCGCGATCTGGAGCTTCGCGTGGCTCGCCGAGGAGACCCACCGCGACGACGACCTGCTGATCCGCCAGACGCTCTCCGACGCCGCGGGCGCGGCGCAGAGCTTCCCCTTCGATCGACCGGGACCGCTGCGCGGCGCGGTGGCCGACCTCTCCGACCGTCTGGACGCGGATCTGTGGATTTATCGGGGGGGACTGCTCGCCGGGACCAGCGCTCCCGTGCTCGATCAGCTCGGGTTGCCCGACGCGTTCCTCGCGCCCTCGGCCTATCGCCGGCTCGCGCTCGAGGACGAGCTGCAGCTGATCGAAGACGACCAGCTCGCCGGGCGCGCGGTGCGGGTGGGGTATCGCGTGGCCCTCGCCGGTCCGCCCGAGGCCCAGGCGGTGCTCGCGGCGCCGCAGCTGCTCGACGACCAGGCGGTCCGCCACCAGCAGGAAGACCTCGCGCTCACGCTGGCGCTGGTCACCCTGGCGGGGCTCGCCGCCGCGCTGGCCCTCGCGGACGCGGCGTCGCGGATGCTCGCGAAACCCGTCGCCGCGCTCCGGGACGCGGCGCTGGCGGTGGGGCGGGGCGGCGCGCCTCCGGCCATCGGTCCCGACGCGCCGCTCGAATTCGAGCCCGTGGTGCGGGCGTTCGGGCGCATGGCGGCGGACGTCCGGCGGAGTCACGAGGCCCTGGAGGAGGCGCGGCGCCGCACCGCGCAGGTGCTGGCGAACGTCGCGACCGGCGTGATCGCCGTGGACGACGGCCTCCGGGTCACCATGGCGAATCCGCGGGCGGAGGAGCTCCTCTCCGGTTCACTCGAGCCGGGCGCGTTCCTCCCGGCGTCGGCCGGGGCGCCCTGGGCACCGGTGTGGGTGGCGGTGCGGGAGTTCGTCGCCGCGCGCGAAGAGACCATCGTGGATCGCGAATTCGAAATCGCGGGCCGGCAGATCCGGGTGCAGCTCGCGCCCCTGGGGCCCGCGCCGGACGGATGCGTGATCGCGCTCGACGACGCCACCGCGCTAACCGGGGCAGCCCGGGTGCTGGCCTGGGGAGAGATGGCGCGCCAGGTGGCGCACGAAATCAAGAATCCCCTTACCCCCATCCGTCTGGGCGTCCAGCACCTGCAGCGCTCGCGAGGCGGTCCGCGCTTCGCCGCGACCCTGGAGGAAACGGCGGAGCGGATCCTGGCCGAGATCGACCGCCTGGACGGGATCGCGCGGGCGTTCTCGCGGTTCGGGGCCCCGGGTGGAGGGGAGGCGCCGCTCGAGGCGGTGGACGCGTTCGCGGTGGGGCGTGAAGTGGTGCAGCTCTACGCGCTGGGTGGGGCCGAGGGCGCGCGGGTGGAGCTGGAGGGCGAGCCGGGGCCCCCGGCGGCCGCGCGCAGAGACGAGTTGAAGGAAGTGCTGATGAATCTCATCGAGAACGCGCGGAATGCTGGGGCGCGCCGCATCAGGGTGCGCGTCGCCGAGGGGGGCCGCCGCATTACGGTGCAGGACGACGGACGGGGGATCCCGGCGGAGGCGGTTCCGCGGGTGTTTGAACCGACCTTTTCCACCACGTCATCGGGTTCGGGCCTGGGACTCGCGATCGCGAAGCGTCTGGTGGAGAGCTGGGGTGCCGGCATCGGACTGACGAGCGAGCCCGGGCAGGGTGCCACGGTCAGGATCGACCTCGCGGCGCGCTCCTGAGGGCCGGGTGATCTCCGTCACCATGTGACGGGCCTCACGACATCTTCTTGTGAATCAAGCGACTTTGGTGCAAGTTTGCCGCCCCGGCGCGCCGGAGCGGGGCGCGCCGGTCCGTAGCGAATCTCCAACGATTGAGGTCCTTGTGCGACACAGTCTTCTCGTGGGCTCCATCGCGGCTCTCGTGATCGGCGCCGGTGCACCCCTCACGGCGCAGATCTCCTTTGACGCGCGGCGGGACGCGATGGCCGGCCTCCCCCTCTTCGGGGACGGAAGTCTGAGCCGCTACAATGCGGCCTTCCGCGCGGTCCCGAAACCCTCGGGCCACGCCTTCCTCACCATCCCGATCCCGCTCGGCATCCTGCAGGCGCTGAAGGACAGCACCGCGTTCGACACCGACTCCTCGTACTTCAATCCGGTGGAGCTCGCGAACCTGATTCTGCACCCGCCGATCTTCCTCGAGGTGAAGAAGGCGCCGACGCCCACCAACAACGTCGAGTTCGACATCGGGCAGAACGCGTTCCGGGTCAACCTGGGACAGAGCGCGGGCCTCGTGCCCACCGATCAGTTCGGCTTCGGAGCCTCGGCGCGGCTCCTCGACATCGGGTTCGGGGCCAAGGGCGTGCGCATCGGCGCGATGGTCTGGCTCAATTACGACGTCGGGTTCGTCCTCGGCGATTCGCTGCGCCAGTTCCTCGCGGACTCGGCGCCGGCGCACACCAACACCAACTACAACGTGCTGGAAGAGGCCCTGGCCCAGGGCGGCGTCGCGCCGCAGATCGGCTGGGCGGGGAAGCTGACCGGCACCGATTCCAGCGGCCTCTACCTCGGCGTGAACGCGCGGTACTACCTCGGGCTCGGCTACGCGCGGATGCAGGGGAACACCGGCTTCACCACCGGGGACACGCTCTTCGCCGGCTCCAATCCGGTGACGCCGTCGGTCGCCGCGAACTTCGACCGCGCCACGCTCAAGGACGGCATGGGGCACGGGTTCGGCGGGGACATCGGCCTCGCCTACGTCTCGGGGCCGCTGCAGGTGGGCCTCGGCATCAACGACGTCGGCGCCACGATCACGTGGCCCAAGGCCAAGATCGACACCTTCTATTACGACACCACGACCCAGAACGTCCAGCACTTCACGGTGGACTCCGGGGTCGAGACCAAGACCAAGATCCCGGTGTCCTACCTCCTCAACGGCACCTACACGCTCCCCACCGGCACCACCGTCGGCGCGGCGATTCTCGACAACGGCCGCGGGACCACGGTCCACATCGGCGGCGAACAGCGGGTGGGGCCGCTCGCGGTTCGGGCGGGCATCGAGCGGGACGAGCGGCACAAGATCGAATTCGGATGGGGCGGAGGCCTGCGGTTTCTGTTTCTGTCGCTCGACGTGGGGTTCGTGACCCACTCCAGCTCGCTATCGAACTCGAGGGGCGTCACCATGGCGACGTCCATCTCGATCTACTAAGTGGTGAGGAGGCTCGGACAGATGAAGGCCAAACGGATCGCCCTCACCCTCGCCGCCGCGGCGCTGGCGCTGTCGTGCGGTGAAGGGAAGGCCATTTTCAACGTGGACGTCTACAGCTTCATGACGGGCACCGGCAGCGACACCGTGCACTACACCCTGCCGCCGAGTGTCTCCGGCAACTTCGACGTCCCGCCGATCCAGGTGAGTCTGGTGCAGGGGATCGGCAAGGCGGTGGACACCGTCAGCCTCCAGGCGGCGGCCGCCCTGGTCAACGCCTTGGGTGGCGGCACGGCGAACTTCCAGGTGTTCTTCGCCAGCGACTCGGCCAGCACCTACGCCGGCCCACCCTACATCGACGCCTCGGGGACCGCCGGTCCCGGCGCGACGACGGACACCCTGAAGGCCAACGTGGTCTTCAACAACAACCTCTTCAGCCAGGACAAGCTGTGGGTCGGGATTCGGCTGGCCGCGAGCTCGGGTGCGAGCGGCATGGACGGCACGATGAAGCTCAGCGCGCTGACGCTGCACATCGTGCTCGAGGACAATAAGGGGTTCTGACGTGAGGCGAGCGGAGGGTCCGGGCCCTTTCCCGGGCCGCCGCGCGATCCGCCGCCCGAGCCGCTGGCTCCGGGCGGCGCTCGTGTTTCTGGCCGCGATCACCGCCGCCACCTGCACCGACAATCCCAGCGGGCCCTCGCGCCGCATCCCGGGGTACCTCGCGGTCCGCCCGGTCTTCCGGAGTCCCATCAATCTCGCGGCCTTCGGCCTGACCCTGGACTCGGTCCAGGTCGTGGTGGTCCGCCCCGCGGCGGATACGCTCGCCGACACCACCGTCGCCGACGATCCGGACTCCTCCGCGCTCCGGCTCGCGATTCAGCTCAGTCTGGAACAGGCGGTCGAGACCCTCTCCGTCAGCGTGTTCCTGAAGAGCGGATCCCTGGTCCTCTTCTCGGGCACGCAGAGCGTCCCGATTCACGCGGGGCCCCCGGACACCAGCGCCGCGCCGACCATTCCGTTGTCGTATACCGGCCCCGGAAACAACGTGGCGGCGATCCACATCGCGCCCGCCGATTCCGTGATCAGTTTCTCCGATTCCCTGCGCTACCGGGTCACCGCGACCGACTCCGCGAGCAATCCGGTGACCCAGTTCTTCGTCGCCTGGAGCTCGAGCGACACGCTGGCGGTCCGCATCAACGGGTTCGGCATCGTGCGGGCGCCCGCCGCCCGCCGTTCGGCCCGCATCCGGGCGCTGACGCCGAACGGCGTCGGCGACTCGACGCCGGTCACCATCGCGCCCCTGCCGACGTCGTTCGCCAAGGTCGGCGGCGACCTCCAGACGCAACCGGTCGGCAGCCCGCTCAGCCAGTCCCTCGAGACTCGGGTCACCGCGGCCGACGGACTCGGCGTGAAGGGCCTCGCGGTCCGCTTCAGGGTGACGAGTGGCGCCGCGAGCCTCGCCGACTCGATCGCCGTCACCGACACCGGCGGCTACGCGACCGAAAGCCTGCGTCTCGGCACCACTCCGGGCCCGGTGGTGGTGACCGCGACCGCTTCCCTCGGCAGCCTGACGTTCAATGAGACGGCGATCGCCGGAACGCCGACCTCGATCGCGGTCCAGGCCGGGAACGGGCAGAGCGCGGTGGTCGGCACCGTGCTCGCGACCCCGCCGGCCGTGGTGGTGCGCGACACCTTCGCGAATCCGGTCCCGGGCGTCGCCGTCACCTTCTCAGTGGTGGATTCGGGCGGAAGCGTGACGGGTGGCGCGCAGACCACCAACGCGTCCGGCGTGGCGACGGTCGGCGGCTGGACCCTGGGCGCGCGCACCGGTCTCGACAGTCTGCGCGCCACCGCGGGCGCCCTGAGCGTGGTCTTCACCGCCACCGCGCTCCCCGGTGCCGTCTCGACCGCGACCTCGCTCGTCAGCGTGGCGTCGGACACGCTGACGTCCGGCACCACGGAGACCCTCACCCTCCAGGCCAAGGACGCGGGCGGCAACAACCTCACGACGGGCGGGCTCGCCGTGGCGTTCACGACGGCGGGCGGCACCAGCACCGGAACGATCGGCGCCACCACCGACCAGGGGAACGGCACCTACACCGCGACCTTCACCGGTGTGGTCGCGGGCACGCCCACCACCATCGGGGCGACGATCGGCGGGACCGCGGTGACGTCCACCCTGCCCGCGATCTCCGTGCACCCCGGCGTCGCGAGCGCCGCGCAGTCCGTGGTGTCGGTCTTCGCGGCGAGCATCGCTTCGGGCGGCGTGGACACCCTCACCCTGATCGCGAAGGACGCGGCGGGGAACCCGCTCACCGGCGGCGGGCTCACGGTGGCGTTCACCCGCTCCGGCGGGACCAGCACCGGGACCATCGGCACCGTCACCGATCACGGGAACGGGACCTACTCCGCCACCTTCACCGGGGTGCTCGCGGGCACCGCGGTGAACGTGGGGGCGACGATCGGCGGCGCGGCGGTGACGACGGCGCTGCCTTCCCTGACCGTGGTGCCCGGTCCCGCGTCGGTCGCGACGTCCACGGTCAGCGTGGGAACCGGGACCATCCCGTCGGGCACCGGGACCCTGGTCACGCTGCACGCGCGGGACGCGGCGGGGAACAGCCTGACGGCGGGCGGGCTCACCGTTCTCTTCAGCGCGAGCGGCGGGACCTCGACCGGCGCGTTCGGCACGGTGACCGACAACGCGAACGGCACCTACACGGCGACATTCACCGGGGCGGTGGCGGGGACCGCCACCACCATCGGCGCGACGATCGGCGGCACCGCGGTCGCGACCGCGCTGCCGACCGTGACCGTCACAGCGGGCGCGGTCTCGACCGCGACCTCGGTGCTCCAGGTGTCGGCGGCGACCATCGCGTCGGGGGGCACGGTCACCCTGACGCTCCAGGCGAAGGATGCGGCGGGGAACAATCTTGCCGCCGGCGGTCTGACGGTCGTCTTCAATCACTCGGGGGGCTCCTCGTCGGGGCCCGTCTCCGGGACGACGGACAACGGCAACGGGACCTACTCGGCGACTTTCACGGCCGTGGGTGCGGGGACGGCGACCGTCGTCGGGGCGACCATCAACGGGACAGCGGTGACGAGCGCGGCGCCGACGATCACGGTGACGCCGGGCGCCGCG
>Ga0079221_10000162_pt1 | contig 15439 bp, 9 predicted proteins | sample GAAS200_FD_75069 | JGI IMG/M metagenome (GOLD analysis project Ga0079221, IMG submission 75069) | Agricultural soil microbial communities from Georgia to study Nitrogen management - GA AS200 | ecosystem: Environmental > Terrestrial > Soil > Agricultural land | place: USA: Georgia | collected... | reverse complement strand
GGAAGTGATGGATATGGGCTGATTCTTATCCACGCTTCGCAGAACCGTACGAATCCCGGCCGCGACGCTCTCTGAAGAAGAAGCAGTCTTCACCACAAACGTCATATGGCTCAGAAAGAATGGCGATGCGATTTGAAGATACGGTTGATAGATGGCTGCATCGGAACTTTGCGCCAGCCCTCGTTGCTTGACATCGCCCACAACCCCGACGACCGTGAGCCAATCTTCCGGCTTGGGTTCATCCTCCATCGAAATGCGCTTCCCCACAGGATCTTGGCCGGGCCAGAGCGTTCGCGCAACGGACTGGCTCACGACGACGACTCCGGGAGCAGTTGCGTTGTCCGCTTCGGTGAACTCGCGCCCGCTCAGCAGCAGCATTCCCATGGCTTTGAAATAGCCGGGACTAATGCAAGGTTTGTCTACCATAAAGCCCGGAGGCCGCTGGCTGCCTTCCACTTGAAAAGTGCCCATAGTTAAGAATCCACCCAGGGGCAACAAGTTTACCGCCCCGGAAGCAGACACACCTGGCAGCCGCGAAAGCTCATCGAGCGATCGCACATGAAACGCCCGCATCTGCGCCGCAGTACGATAGGTGGAATCCGGCAGGTCCACGGTTATGGTCAGCACGTTATGAGGCGAAAAACCAGGATTCACTGCTTGCAGGCGCAAGAAGCTCTTCAGCAACAATCCCGCACCGGTGAGCAAGACAAGCGCAAGCGCAATTTCAGACACGGTCAGCGCGCCTCGTAATCTTTCATGGCCCCCAGTCACGCTTCGCCCGGCCTGGCTCAACGATTCGCGTGCGTCACGCCGCGTAGCCTGGAACGCTGGAGCCGACCCGAACACAATACCTGTAATCACGGAGATCCCGAATGTGTACGCAAGAACCCACCCATCCATTCGGATCATTTCTATTCTGGGAACTTTTCCTGCAGGCGCCAGGGCCAGGAGTGCCGGGACACCCCAAAACGCGATTAAAATGCCGCACGCGCCGCCCGCCAGAGAAAGTAGAGTGCTTTCAGTAAGCAACTGGCGCACGAGCCGCCACCGTCCGGCTCCCAAAGTGCTGCGCAGCGCCATTTCATGTCCACGGCCCGCCGCCCGAGCTAAAAACAAATTCGCCACATTCGCGCATGCAATCAGCAGTACAAATGCTACTGCCCCCGCGAAAACCAGCAACGAAGGGCGAATGTTCGCGACCAGCAAGTCTTTCAACGGGATAATCAGCGGCATCCGGTCTGCTTTGTTTTCTCCCGGTCCCAGCGGCCGGCGTTCCGCAAAAGCCCCCAGTTCCGCTTGCACTTGTTGGGATGTAACGCCGGGTTTGAGCCGCCCCACGACCGGCCGCGTGAAGGAATTGTGCTCGTCAATGCGAATCTTGAGCGGCATCCATAACTTGACCTCGGGGAATGCAAAGCCGGCAGGCATAACGCCAACCACCGTGTGGCTGATGCCATCGAGCCGCACTGTCTTTCCTGAAATTTCCAGGTCCGCGCCAAATCGCTCCTTCCACAATTCATGGCTCAGGACCACGACATTGTCTCGCCCCGGTTCGTCTTCTTCTGTAAGAAATCCCCGGCCCATCGCCGGATTCGTCCGAAGCGTGGGGAAGAAATCGGTGGTCACATACGCCACGGGAATTTGCACCGGATCGCCCGCGCCCGTCAGATTCGCCGTAGCCCGTGAAGTAAACGATGCGACGCGTTCGAAGGCCTGGTCCTGCTCCACAAACGCGAGGTAATCGCGGTCGGAAACGCCGGGTTGCCATTCGAAGGGCCCTCCTCGCGGCGTCAATGAAACCAGGACCAGGCGTTCCGCTTCCGGAAACGGCATCGGCCGCAACAATACTCCGTTCACCACAGTGAAAACCGCAGTGTTGGCGCCGATGCCGAGCGCAAGTGTAAGAACAGCAACCGCTGTGAAACCAGGATTTTTGCGCAGCGTCCGCACACCATAGCGAAGGTCCTGCAGCACGGTTTCAATGAAATTCACTCCCCGCGCATCGCGGCACTCTTCCTTCGCCAGCTCAACTCCACCAAATTCCACACGCGCCCGCTGCTGCGCCTCTTCCCTGCTCAATCCCCTCCGCACATACTTCTCAACTTGGCGCTCGAGATGAAACCGCAATTCCTCATCGAGTTCGCCTTCCACGGCCTTATGTCGAATGAGCGCTCGAATTCGCGTCAGCAAGTCGTTCAGCATGTCGAACCTCACTCGTACCGCAGCGCCACCATCGGATCGACCTTCATCGCCCTTCGCGCAGGCACCCACGACGCGGCAATCACAACTAGGGTCAGTAGCGCAGCCGCCGATAGATAAGTCAGCGTGTCCGTTCGGGAAACGCCGTAAAGAAAAATGCCCGATCCGCTCCAGCCAATCCCCGTTGTAGGAAAAAACCGCATAACCGCAAACGCACAGAACGTACCTATGGCTAGGCCCGCGAAAGTGACCTTCAGCGATTCACGTAAAACCAGCCCTGCAATTTCGAGGCGGGCCGCTCCAAGCGCCGCACGAATCCCAATTTCTCGCGTGCGCTCTGCAACGGAATACGACGTCACTCCAAACACGCCGACGACAACCAATATCAGCGCCAATCCGCCAAATGAAGCCAACAGCGTGATCATCGGCCGGCGCAGCGTCAGCGATTCGGAATCGTGGATCTGCCGCTGCATGCTGCCCATCTCCCAGTAGAGTTTCGGATCCACCGCTGCAAGCTGCTTGCTAAAGGATGCTGCAACGGCGGCAACGTCGTTCGCTGCCCGCACTCGGATTGTCATGCTCCAGCGGCTTGGTAATGTTTGCGCCACGGGGAGGTAGACCATCGGCCTCAAATCCTCTTCGGGATTGCGCTGCCGAAAGTCAGAAACGACGCCCACAATTTCTTTCCAAGTCGTCGGCGAATTGGCGAAAGCCAGATGACACTTGAGCGGGTCCACATCCGGGAAATAGGCTTTCGCGAAAGTCCCATTAACGATGGCGACAGGCCCGGCTTCTCTCGTATCGGTTTCCTGAAAAGCACGCCCTCTAAGCATGCGAATCTTCAGGCTCGAAAAGTATTCGGGGCTTACCGAAACAAAGAAAATCTCCTCGCCAATATTCGCTGGCTTGGACGATGGAGCCTCGATGCTGAGTCTCATGCTGTCTGCCCCATTCATCGGAAGCGAGTCCACGATACCCACGGACTCGACAGCAGGAATTGCGCGTATTCGTTCCACCGCCTTCCGCGTGAAAAGCGTCTTTGCCGAAGGCTCGGAGTAGCGCGAAACTGGCAAGCTCACGCTTGCGGTCACCACGTTTTGTGGATCAAACCCGATCGGCGCGGACTCCACGTGCAGCAAGCTCCGAAACAACAGGCCAAAGCCCACGAGCAGTACCATTCCGAGAGCGGCCTGAAACATCACGAGAAGATTCCTGGGCCGCCGAGTCACTGCTCCGCTTGCCGTACCTCGAATCGCATCCTTCAGACTGTCGTTGAGGTTCACGCGCATCGCTTGCAATGCAGGAATCATCCCGAAAGCCAAAGCGCTTAAAAGGCAAACACCCAAGCCAACCGCCAAAATGCGGGCATTTATTTCTACGTAAACATTGTTCTGGACGATTCCGGATGCCAGCTTGCCGATGACATCGTTGGACCATCGAGCAATCAACAGGCCGAGGCTCCCGCCGCAAAGGAAAAGAAGTGTGCTCTCGTTCAAAAGCTGGCGAATCATGCGCCCGCGTGAGCAACCTAGCGCTGACCGCACAGCGACTTCTCTATAGCGCTTCACGCCCCGCGCCAAAAGCAAGCTCGCAACGTTAGCGCACGCGATCAAAAGCACGACCCCGGACGCGACTGCTGTCATCCACAAACCACGTTGGGCGTTTTTCACAGTCGGTCCGATGTCCCTGAACGTTTCTTCAAAACTCTCAACGATTAAGTGGCCGCTCCGGTCGGAAGTTATTAGAGGACCCCTTAAACCATCCGCGATGATTTCTGTTTCTGAACGCGCCTGCTGGAGAGTGATTCCCAGCTTCAGACGCGCCAGAATCCGCATTCTAACCGCGCCGCCCACTCTCAATGTGGCATCATTCAAATAGGAGTCCAACACCAACGGCGCAAAGATTTCCGCGTCCCCGTCCGAAACTTCCAATGACTTTGGCAATACCCCGATGATCGTTACCGGTCGACGGTTCAGAACGATCTGCTTGCCGACAATGTCCGGATCACCATGAAAATGCGTGCGCCAACAGGTGTAGGAGAAAATCACAACCGCGTCTTGGCCGGGAATCTCTTCCTCTTCTCGGAAGTTGCGGCCCAGCAACGGTTGCACCCCAAGGGTAGGCAGCCAATTGGTGCTAACGAGCCGGCCCGGCAGATTTTTCCAGCCGGACTGGTCGCTGCCATAGAAATAGTTCACCCATCCTGTTCCCGCGACTTGCTCGAATGACTGGCTGTACTTTCGCAACGCCAGATATTGGTTCGGGAAAGGTGAGTGCATATCTCCGCCAGCGTCCGTCGTCCAAACATTGACTAACCTTTCGAGGTGAGGAAATGGCAGAGCGTGCAAAAGCTCCATGTCCACTAAGCCGAAAATCGCAGTGTTCGCGCCGATTCCCAGCGCGATGGTCAGGACGGCAGCGGTCGTGAACCCGGGGGATTTGCGTAGCACCCGTAGCCCAAAGCGCAAATCCTGAACAAGACTCCCGATGAAGTTAATTCCCCGCGCGTCGCGGCACTCTTCTTTCGCGAGCTCGATTCCGCCAAATTCCACGCGGGCCCGCCGCTGCGCCTCTTCCCTGCTCAATCCGCCCTGCACATGCTTCTGAACCTGCCGCTCCAAATGAAACCGCAACTCGTCGTCCAGCTCAGTTTCCACAGCTTTCCGCCGAAACAATGCTCTCACGCGAATCAGCAAGTCACTCAACACGCCACACCTCACTCGTACCTCAGCGCCACCATCGGATCGACCCGCGTCGCCCGCCTCGCCGGGAAGTAGCTGGCCGCGAGCGCTACGCACATTAGGAATAGGGAGACGCTTCCGAAAGCGACAGGGTCCAGCGAGCTGATGCCGAACAGAAGCCACGAAAGCAGCCGCGAAACGACAACAGAACCCACAAGCCCCGCAAACAGGCCAATCACCATGGGCTTGGCGCTCTGACGAAGGATCAGGCCTAGAACGTCTCCTCTCGCCGCCCCCAACGCCATGCGGACTCCAACTTCATGCGTTCGCAGGACGACGACGTAACTCACCATACCGTAAATCCCCACTGCAGCAAGCACTAGTCCCAAGAGGCCGATGACGGTCGAAAAAACGGCCGCGACCCGCGAGATGACAAAACCAGGATTCATCGTCATCAATCCGTCGAGTGTCTCGGCGTAGACCACAACGTTGGGGTCCACCTCCTTGGCTTCCCTGCCGACCGCCGCCATCAGACCGTTCGGATCATCCTGCGCGCGGATCATGACCTCTGCGTATTGATCAGGAGAAAGAGGAATAGCAAAGAATCCGGGATCAATCTCATTGAGCCAGGCGCTGCGCATGTCCTTACTGACGCCGATCACCTGGAAGGTCTCGCTTGGAAACGATTCCTGGAAGCCATGGAATTGGCTGCGTGCATCCAACATGACGCGCTTCCCAATCGGATCCTGGCCCGGCCACATCTTCCTTGCCGCCGCCTCGCTCATGACTGTGACCGGAGCGCTCGCCCGCGCCTCATCCTCGGTGAATGTGCGGCCTCGAACAATCGGTATGCTGAGGGTCTCGAAATAATTCGGGGAGACGTAACTGTAATAGAGTACGGGCGCGGGAAGATTGGATTCCTTTTCGGAAAGGTCGCGTAGAACCTTCGTTGACCGCAATCCCCCTCCGAGCGGCACGCGGCCCTCGGCCACATCTGTTACTCCTGGCACCGTCTTTAGCCGTTGAACCACCCGACGGACGATGCCGGTCATCTTGCCGGCGTCGTACCCGAGACCTGGCGGAATCTCGAAATCCAACGCCAGAATCTTTTTTGTTTCAAATCCAGGGTCGAGTCTGACCGCGCGGGCCGAGCCCCGGGCCAGAAGTCCGGCCGCAATCAACAAAACCAAACAGACCGCAACTTGGGCGGCGATAAAAAAATGACGCAGCCGCCGCCCGCGTCCTGGCTTCACGGAACCGGCGAAATTCGCGCCATCTTCCTTCGATGTGGAGGCAAGGTCGGGATTGGAAGCTTCAAGCGCCGGAGCCAGCCCAAATAAAATTCCGGCGACGAGCGAGACTGCAAAGGTGTAAGCAAACACTCGGAGGTCCGGGTTCACGTTGATGGCCAGGAAACCCCACTCCGGAGGCAGGGCCCCAGCCACCGAGGTTTCGAGAAACCGTTCCGCGAACCAGGAAGCAAGCAGGCCCGCGCCTCCCGCCATAACCGCTAGCAGGCTCGCCTCGGTCAGCAACTGCTGGATCAACCGGCCGCGACTTGCTCCGAGCGCGAGGCGCAAGCTGATCTCCTTCCGCCGCGCCGCCGATCGGGCCAATTGCAGGCCGGCTACGTTGGCGCAAGCAATCAGCAGAACAAGCCCCACCGCGCTCATCAATGCGGCAAGCACGGTGATGACCTCGGGGCTGGGATGAACGCCAAACGGCGAAGCGGACTCCACAGAGATCGTGACCGGTCTGCTCTTCTGCGAGCCTGAAGCGTGGCTGCGCCGTATTTCGTCTGCGAGCACGGTCAATTCCGCTTGCGCCTGGCCTTTCGTCGCGTCACCCTTGAGACGCCCGTAAATTCCGCAGCACTCATCGTTCGAATTATGAAGCGGGTCGCGTCCAACCTCGATCAGTGGGAAGGCTGAGATGGGAAGCCACACGCTGGGCGCATTCGGATACGTACCGATAAAATCTTTCGGGGTAATGCCAATCACTGTGAATGGTTTCCCATTCAACTTCAGTGTCTTTCCCACCACGCTTGCGTCGGACTGCAAGCGGCGCGCCCAGAAGTTGTAGCTGAGCATTGCCACAGAATCTGATTCGTGATCAGCAAAACTGCGGCCCATGAAGGGAGGAATGCCGAGCGTCGAGAAGTAGTTCTCCGATACCATGGCGGCGCGCCCCAATTCCGCCGTTCCACCCAGTTGTTCAAAGAACCGGATACCAAGCAAAGACGTGATTCCTCCGGCCGGCGCGTTCCTGCTGGATGCCGCGCCAAGGTCGCTCACAGAAACATCTGCTCCCGAAGCCGCGAAAAGCCCTTCGAAGGATCGATTGTGCTCTCGGAAATAGAGATAATCGGCGTAGTTGAACGCTGTGTTATTCACGTCTCCGACGGCAGACCGATAAACCGCCACGATGCGGCTTGGGTCGGCAGATTGAATGGGGCGCAGCGCCGTGGCATTGAAGGCCGTAAAAACGGCTGTGTTCGTGGCCGTCCCAACCGCAAGAGCAAAGATCGCCAGGGCGGTGAAACTACGATTTTTCCCTAGCATCCGGAAGCCAAAACGCAGATCCTGCCAGACGGATTCAAGCCAGGCGAGGCCGCGCGCGTCGCGGCACTCTTCTTTCGCCAGTTCGACTCCGCCAAATTCCACGCGCGCCCGCCGCGTCGCCTCTTCGCGGCTCATTCCGCTCTGCACATACTTCTCAACTTGCCGCTCCAAATGAAACCGCAGCTCGTCGTCCAATTCCGCCTCGACCGACCTACGCCGAAACAATGCCCTCACGCGAATCCACAAATCGCTCAACATCTCGCACCCCTAAGCCGTCCCCAACACCTGAGCCACCGCCGCCGTCAGCTTGTCCCACGCGTCTTTTTCCACTTCCAGCTGACGTCGCCCGGTTTTCGTGAGTTCGTAATATTTCGCCCGTCGGTTGTTCTCCGACGTTCCCCAGCGAGCTTTAATCCACCCGCGCCGCTCCAGCCGGTGCAACGCCGGGTACAATGAGCCTTGCTGCACGCGCAGCACGTCGCTCGAAATCTGCTGGATGCGCTCGGAAATCGCCCAGCCATGCTGCGGCTCCAGCGCCAGCGTTCGTAAAATCAGCAAATCCAGAGTTCCCTGCGGGAGATCAATCCGTGGCACGTCACGCCTCCCCTTCCACTTCTACAGGGGCACGCTACCACTTCTCCTGTCGAAGTGCAAGGGGAAATACCGAATTGAGCCAAGCAGCTAGGATCGCTCAGAAATTTCAGGATTCCCGGCTTCTGCCTTTGTCTTTTCCTGCGAACTGTTAACTGTCCCTATGTACCGCCGCGCCCTGGTTTCCACAAACTTCCTTGACATCCATCACCAAATGGCCGTACCAAAGAGAAAGCCCGGCCATCATCAAAATCTAGCCAGGAGGCTACATGCCCGACGAAAAGAACTTCTTTGCGGGTCTCGTTGACTTCTCGTTCCAGCATCAGCTCATGCGCCGCCTCGTGAAGGTTCTTTACATCATTGGGATTCTCGCCGGCGGCATCTGCGTCGTCACCTACGTGGTCATGGGCTTTCAAAACTCCCCAGCTGAGGGACTCATTGCTCTTGTGGCAGGAATCGTGTCGCTTTTTGTTGGCATTCTCATTTGGCGTGGGCTGCTCGAGCTGGCCCTCCTCGTTCAGCGCATTGCGGAAAGCATTGACCGCGCTACGCACCCCTGAAGCATCAGCGGCAAGACAAAATGACATCTGACGACGCTCCCCACCCAGCCCGCGTCTCAATGCGTTCGGCGTCTCCTTTCCAATGGCCGCGGGACACTTCTCCCGCCGAGCGCAAATCCCTCGTTGCCGGCAGCCTGGGCTGGATGCTCGACGCCATGGACGTCATGTTGTACTCATTTGTCCTCGCGTACCTGATCCGCGAATTCAACATGAGCACGAGCACCGCCGGCCTTCTCAACTCGCTCACCTTGGGGGCCTCGGCGATCGGCGGATTTTGCTTCGGCATTCTCGCTGATCGAATTGGCCGCACTCGTGCTCTCATGGCTTCGATCCTCGTCTATTCCATTTCCAGCGCGGCTTGCGGTTTTTCTCACTCGATTCCACAGCTCGCCACCTTTCGTCTCCTCCTCGGCCTTGGCATGGGTGGCGAATGGAGCAGCGGCGCGGCGCTCATCGCCGAAACCTGGCGCGCCGAGCATCGCGGCCGGGCTCTCGGCCTGATGCAGTCCGCATACGCCATCGGCGAAGCTGTGGCCGCAATCGTCGTACTTATCGTGTTCCCGCGCCTGGGTTGGCGCGCGGTTTTCTTTGTGGGTGTGCTTCCCGCTTTGCTGGTTTTCTGGATTTATCGTGGGGTTCCCGAGCCGGAATTATGGAAGAACCGTTCGCGCGGCAAAGAGTCCGGCGGGCTTCGGCAGCTCTTTCAAAAAGACGTCTTTCGCAACGGTCTCCTCGCCACCGCCATGAACGCTTGCGGCATGTTCGGCTACTGGGGCCTCTTCACCTGGATTCCTGGTTATTTGTCGCTTCCTGTTTCGCAAGGAGGCCGGGGACTTACCCTTGTCGCCGCGACGACATTGTATTTAGTCCTTTCTCCGGGAAAATGGCTCGGCTATGCGTCGTTCGGATTCTTTGCCGACGCGTTCGGACGGCGCAAACCGTATTTCACTTATTTGCTCGTCGCCGCAATCCTCGTCCCTCTCTACGCCGTCATCCGAAGCCCCATCCTGCTTCTGCTCCTCGGGCCGTTCGTCGCGTTTTTCGGCACCGGATTTTTCTCCGGCTACGCCGCCATCGCCAGCGAGTTATTCCCAGGCGAAATTCGCGCCGCGGCCATGGGCCTCAGCTACAACCTGGGACGAGGCCTCTCCGCGGTCGCGCCATTTGCGGTGGGGGCCATCGCCACTCGGTTCGGATTTCTTCCTGGATTTTTTCTTCTGGCAGGAGCGTTTCTCGCCGCGGCGCTTCTCGCTCTGTTGCTTCCGGAAACCCGCGGCCGCGAACTAACTTAATCCCGCGCCGTGCGCGCGCATGTGTGCGCCGCCCGCCCGCAGCGTAAACTTCATCGCAAAATATTGCGCTTGCCCCAGGGTTCTTTGCAAATCCGCGTCATCCGAATAGCGCCGCCGTGGAATTCGCCGTGCCAGTATACTGATCTCGAGCGGATCCCGCCGGAACGGATACGGCTCCAGCGTTATCGCATTATTCCCCTCGGGCTGCAAAATCCAGTCCACTTCTTTGCCGTAATAATCAGCGGGAACGGCGTCAATCGTCGCGCCCTCCAGCGGCCCCATGCAAAAATACAGCGACAGCCGGTCCAGCGCTTCCAGCCGCAGCAAATTCGCCTGCAGCCACTTTTCATCCGTGAAATCTTTTATCCGGGAATCCGCGCGCAAATCCACCTTCAACCGCAACTGCTGAAGCCGCAGCGTTTGCAAAAAATCATTCACAACCTGCGACTCATGCGACTTGATGTATTTCGCGGAAAATCCCGGCATCGTGGCGCGCGTCCGGTCATACAACCCCAGGCAATGCATGCTGACAAGCAAGCCTGCGTAGTGGTCCGCCTTTACCACGCGCTCGATTCCCCGCTGATAGAGTTCGATGTGATCCCGTGTTGGAATGGACATGAAGCTGTAAGGCAAAAACGTCACCGGGTCGATTTCCGGAAGAAGTTCCCATTCGTTCCAACCATTATCGTGTTCAGTGGCCGCGAGAATAAACGAGTCCTGCGGTTGCGGCAGGGCAAACCCATCGCTTCCCAGCTCCCGGGCAAAGTGCCCCGCCAGGACCGCGTGATCTGTTTGTCGAATCAGGACGAGATGCTCGCCCTGCTCTTGAATGATCATTCCGCTGGCCTCATGCGCAGCGACGCTTCAACGCAATGCTTATGAGCAAGGGATCCGCTCTTGGCCAGGGACACGCCGAGAGTACTTCCTGGGAGCGACCATAGTATTATGCTCCCGTGTTTTTCCTGAATCCACACTTATCCTCGATCAAAACAACCGCCTTCTGCCAAACTCTGCCCAACTCCGCATTTTCCAGTTGTCCGCCACAGCCCTCAAAATCCCGATGGAACACCACTCTTGCAACCGATAGAATAGGATCCGTGCGGGAGTGGCGGAACTGGCAGACGCGCAAGACTTAGGATCTTGTGGCCGAAAGGCCGTGGGGGTTCAAATCCCTCCTTCCGCACCATTTGTCACCGGCCATCCTGTCATTCCTAAGGCGCCACCTCTCCTTAGTGCGCAGTGTCCAAGCTCGTCCATGCGCTGTCCGGCGACGATGCGTCGCAACCCGCGCTTAAGTTGCAAACAAAAAACTGCGAAACTGGATGCATCTCCCAGATCGTAGAACGCCAGCAACCAGATGTCGCGTTACTAAGGCCACAATCGTCCGCCGCCTTAAAATGATAATTGTCCACCATCAATTGCCCCACAACTTTGACCTGCTCTCCCTGGTGGGAGTTGACGCGGTCGAACGTCCAGTTCGGGTGGCGCGTGTGCCGCGGATAGGGAGTCATCTCCGCCACGACGCTCTTTTTTTGTAATTGGCTGAACAACGGGTCACCCTCTTTGGGATGCTTCGTGCTTGCCTGCGCCGCAAGGCTGGAATCAAATCCCAGACCGATGTGATAGTCGAAGTCATTCGGGTCTGCAATTCTGCAATTACAAGTCTCCCCTATGGCGGTGTGTCCCGGACTGGCCTTGCTCGTATCCTGCACGAAATAAAGGTACGCGATTACCGTGTGGATGTTGCCCTCGCCCAGGCCGGCCAGTGGATTGGCGAACGCAGCATGGTTTGAAGAATTCAGCAGCTGGCTCTTCTTCCCCTTGCCCTTGCCCGAAAGCTGCGGCAGCTTTGCTTCCAGACTCGTAAAGTCCGCAACACCGAGATTCTTCGTCGACGCCAGGCTTGGGTCCGGATCCTGGTCCTTCAGAAAATCGAGATATGCGTCATAGTTGGGATGTGCGGCGGCAGAGCAGCCGTCAGGGAATTGGTCATGACACTGTTGCAGAGTCACATTGCCATTGGGGCACCTTGCAGCGTGCTGCTGAGAGGCCTGTTGGGCAAGTTGATGCGCCCGATCCTGCGCCAACAAGGAGCCCGATGCAGCGAGCAGTAAGAAAGCCAGGCTCGGTATCTTCATAAGACTCTCCTTATTCAAATAAACTGTTACTTCGTAGAATAAGACGGGACCCTGCAGATAGTGAAAGTAGCAGGGCGAGCGTTTCAGGAGGGCTTTCCAGCGAGTTGATTTGCGTCAAGGTCGATCATTCTTTACATGCCTCTACGCCTTCATTTTGGATGGTCCAGTGCGGCCAATATCAGGGGTTGGGCTTGAGGGGAGAGGAATCACGAGGAATAGCATTATCTCGCCGGCGGAACCACAGCCACAGCACGACCAGCGCGACGAACGCCCCCGTCGTATCCAGCAGCGAATCGTAAACGGACGGGCCCCGGCTGGCCACGAACGTTTGATGAAATTCATCGCCGGCGGAATAGACCGCGGCAATCAGCAGCGCCACGCTTCCCCAGCTCCAGCGCCACCCGCTCTGTCGGCCACGCACCGCGCGGTAGAGCAACAGGAAATACACAAAGTATTCCCCAAAATGCGCGCACTTGCGGATGATGTGATGCATGTAGTCGTACCGGCTTTGCGCCAGCCCGGGAATTAGCCAGCGCAGGATCGGCTCGAAAAACCATTTCGTGCGATCGGCGGAAAAAGGGTCCGTGGACATGGTGAAAATCACGACTGACCACACAATCGCGGGCCACCACGCCCACAGCCACGCTACCCATCGCGGCGTCGGAGTCTTCGCGCGAATTTCAGACAAGCTTGGGGCGGGACGCGGGTTGCGCCACGGTTGCGGGTCCACGGTTAAGGTTCACTCTTTCTGATTCTCTGTGCACGCTTTTCAGCTTTCAGGTTAGCAGGGAAAACGGTTGTGACACAAAAAAGGTCGCAGCATGAGTTTGCAAACGAAATCCATGAACCATCATGCCGTGTTTGGCGAATACGACACGGCCGGATGGTGTCGCCATTACTCCATGCGATAGTTAGGCGCCTCTTTGGTGATGATCACGTCGTGCACGTGGCTCTCCCGCAGTCCCGCCGCGGTGACGCGAATGAACTGGCTCTTTTCTTTGAATTCTTTCAGCGTACTCGCGCCCACATAACCCATGCCGCTCCGCAGCCCACCAACCAGTTGGTCGGTTAGCGCGCCCAACGGTCCTTTATAAGGGACGCGCCCTTCCACCCCTTCCGGCACGGACTTGCCGCGCTCGCCTGTGTCCTGCACCGTAGCGTAGCGGTCAGAGCCCGCTTCCATCGCGCCGGTCGAACCCATTCCGCGGTACGACTTGAACGTGCGCCCTTGATACAGAATTGTCTCGCCCGGCGACTCTTCCGTTCCGGCGAAAAGGCTTCCAATCATCACGCACGAGGCGCCCGCCGCCAGCGCCTTGGAAATGTCTCCCGAATACTTAATTCCTCCATCGGCGATCAGCGGAACCTCAGTTCCCTGCGCCGCGCGCGCTGCTTCCATGATGGCCGTCAATTGCGGCACTCCCGCGCCTGTCACCACACGGGTGGTGCAAATGGATCCTGGCCCGATGCCCACTTTCAATCCATCCACGCCGAGCGAAATCAACTCCTTCGCGCCATCGTACGTCGCCACGTTTCCAGCAATGAGCTGCGCTTCCGGCAAGCGCTGCCGAATCGTTTTGATCGCTTCCATCACGCGAAACGAATGCCCGTGCGCCGTATCAATCGCCAGGACATCCACTTTTGCCTTGGACAACTCCACCGCGCGCTCCAGAAAATCTCCCGTCGCACCCACAGCCGCGCCCACGCGCAATCTTCCATGCTCATCCTTCGCCGCACGCGGATATTCCAGTTTCTTCTGGATGTCCTTTACCGTGATCAACCCTTTCAAATTGAAGTCCTGATCCACAACGAGCAATTTCTCGATGCGATGCTTCTGCAGAATGCGCTCGGCTTCGTCCAGCGTGGTGCCTACTGGCACAGTCACCAAATTTTCCTTGGTCATCACCGAGCTGACCAGTTGCGAATGATTCTTCTCGAATCGCAAATCACGATTGGTCAGAATGCCCGTCAACCGCGAACCTCGTGTTACAGGCAGGCCAGAAATCTTGTACTTGTTCATGATTTCAAGCGCCTGCCGGATGGTAATGTCAGGCGAAATCGTGACGGGATCCACGATCATTCCGCTTTCCGAGCGCTTCACGCGATCCACTTCTTCCGCCTGCTTTTCTGCGGACATGCTGCGATGCACGATGCCGATGCCGCCCTGCCGCGCAATGGCAATCGCCAGCCGCGATTCCGTTACGGTGTCCATTGCCGCGGACGCCAGCGGCACATTCAGCTTCACTTTGCGCGAAAAATTCGTGGCTGTATCCACCTCCGTCGGCAGTACCGTTGACCGGCCCGGCACCAGCAGCACGTCATCAAAAGTAAGAGCGTCGGGAATCGAGCCTTCGTTCATTCGTACCTCACATCAAAAGTTTAGCCGCAAGAAATGGGCCATAAAGCAACGCAGCCCAGCGGGTGCCCGCTGGGCCGTTAAACCAACGCATCAAAATCGAAAAAATGCCTCACGGTGAATCTCCCATTCTAGGGTGCGCCGCCACTTGGGTCAAGTTTACCCACCCGCCGTCTGCTATTCTCCAATGCGAGCGATTTTCTAAAATGGAAATCATGATCCCGCAATTTGAGACGCATCCTTTGCTGAAGAACGGGCATGCGATGACGATTGCCGCGGCTTTGGTGCCGCGCCGTTTCGACATTCCGGTGCCGCAGGCGCGACGCTTCCAGGTGGACACGGATTCCATGTTGCTGGGACATTGCCATTGGCAGGCGGAAAAACGCAAGGATGTTCCCGTTCTTGTCTTGGTGCACGGGCTTGAAGGCTCGAGCGATTCGAACTACATGCGAGGCATCGCGGAGAAGGCGTTCAAGCATGGTTTTCACGTTGTACGTTTGAATCAACGAAACTGTGGCGGGACCGAGGCCCTTACTCCCACGCTCTACAACTCTGGAATGAGCGGCGACTATCGCGCCGTTTTCGAGGAACTCTCGAACGGTGACGGGTTCGAACAAATCTTCTTTGCCGGTTACTCGATGGGAGGAAATCTCGTCACCAAAATGGCGGGCGAATTTGCAGACGGAGTGCCAGGCGCCCTCCGCGGCGTCTGCGCCGTGTGTCCCGCTCTGGACCTCGCGGCCTGCGCGGACGCGCTCGAGCGCACTGAGAATTATCTCTACCAGCGCCGCTTCGTCTCCGGGCTGATGGACCGCTATGCCCGCAAACAGAAACTGTTTCCACAGCGCTACCGGCTCAACGGCCTCGGCTCGATTCACACCGTGCGCCAGTTCGACGACGCCATCACCGCGCCGCAATTCGGCTACGGCGACGCTCAGGATTATTACGAACACGTGGGCGCCAAGCGCGTCGCCGTGCAAATCCGTGTTCCTTTCCTCATGATCACCGCCCAGGACGATCCCTTCGTGCCTTACGAATCTTTCCTGGCCGCAAAAATCAGC
>Ga0079221_10000161_pt1 | contig 15474 bp, 12 predicted proteins | sample GAAS200_FD_75069 | JGI IMG/M metagenome (GOLD analysis project Ga0079221, IMG submission 75069) | Agricultural soil microbial communities from Georgia to study Nitrogen management - GA AS200 | ecosystem: Environmental > Terrestrial > Soil > Agricultural land | place: USA: Georgia | collected... | reverse complement strand
TCACGCAGCGGCCCAGGAGGGCTTTCGCTGGGAACCGAGGTGAAAGAAATGTGAGATGTGGTTGCGGGAAACACATCCATGGCAATTGTGGTTCCGTAGGTGTACATCCGCAGGTCTTCGTTGGGCAGCCCTGAACGGCCGTTGGACGCGCTAGGCGGCCCGATTTCGCGCGCGTATGCCGCCGTGGTCGTCAGCGTCACCCGCGCTTCCGCAAGCAAGCGACTGCGCAGCGAAGCCACCTCGGCGTCGCCCGGGCTCAGCCTTTCCGCCTGGTTCAGGAGACGCAGGGTTTTGCGGCGGTGGTGTTGCGCGTGCTCAATGCTGGCCAGCAGAAAGACCGCGGAAAAGTCATTCGGCTGCTTCTCAACCGCCTGCGCTGCCCCCGCGTGGGCCTCGGGAAGCTTGCCCCGGTAGAATGCGATGCGAGCCCTGCCCAGCAGAGCCGCCGAGTCCTGCGGGTTCTGCTTCAGCAGAAGATCGTAATGTGTCAGTGCCGCGCGATATTGGTGATCGAAGGTCAGCAGGCGAGCAAGCTCAAGCCTGGAGTCGCGGTCGTCGGGATAAATTTCAAGAACGTGCCAATAATCCTGAATTGCGGCCTGACGCTGGTTTAACCTCGATTCCTCGTATGCAAGTCCCTTCAATGCATCCCGGTCTTTCGGGTTGATTTGAAGCCGCTGGCGATAGAATTCAATCCACAACTGCGGCGAGGCGTCGGCCGGAGGTCTCAAGGCGCTCCGCTGGGCGACCTGCTGAACCTGGTTGTTGCTCTGTGCCGCCCTTGCCGCATGCGGTCCTGCCGCACAGACCACAAATAAGCAAAGCAGGCCCTCAAGCAGGCAGATTCTCCAGCCACACGTCTCTTCGATCACGCCGTGAAGGGCAGTCATAGCAAGGCGAGACTTTCTGAAATCCGATGCCATCTACCGGTTCCTCGTTTGAAAATTTCTGCCGAACCAGCTCCGGTTCGGCCTTATCTGTCGGTCGCGGCGGACGTTCGTTAGCACGGTTCAGGAGGCGTGCCGCGTGACTCCAACGTGAGTGACTTTCTCCCAGTGCCGGGACCCGGTCAGGAACCGCACAACGCCTTCAAACCGGTAGTAGAGCACCAGTTGGCGATAGCCGAGGTTTTCGATGAAGGCAAACCACAGCAACTTTGCGAGGTCCGCGTAACTCGGGTAACGGCGGTAAGTGAGTTCTTCCAGGAGAACAGCGCCGATGGAGAGCAGTCCACCATAGGCAAGACTGAGAAGAACGAACAGCAGGTAGAGCAAGGCCGGCACCATACCAAAAATGATGGCCAGCGGCACCATGAAGTAGCCCAGAAACTCCACCACGGCCCCGAGAGCTTCCACATAAAGGTGAAATGGAAAGCTGAAGTTGCCCACGATTCCGTACTTGCGGTTGAACAGCATTTCGGAGTGCTTCCAGAGCGTCTGGCATAATCCGAGCTGCCATCGCCGGCGCTGCTTGCCCAGCATCTTCAGCGTGGCCGGGCACTCCGTCCAGCAGACCGGGTCGGATGTAAAAGACATACGAATCCGACGCTTGTGCAGCGCCGCCCAGTGGTGCAGTTGGATGATCAGGTCCATGTCCTCGGTGACGGTATCATGGGCAAATCCGCCTGCCTCCATCACGGTTTCGCGGTGGAACACCGCAAATGCACCCGAAACAATCAGGGTCCCGCCCAGCAGGTCCCATCCGGTGCGGCCAAAGAGAAAGCTGCGGAGGTACTCCACCACCTGGAAACGCTCTAGTGACGATTTGGGCAAGGCCACCTGCGTGACGCGTCCGTCGCGAATCTGGCAGCCGTTCATCACGCGAACGATACCGCCGCTGGCAACCGTGTTGATGGGTGAATGGATCACCGGCCGCATCAGGCGCAACAGGGCGTCCTTCTCGAGGATCGAATCCGAATCAAGTGTGCAGAAATAGGGTGTGCGGCAGACGTTGATTCCGACATTCAAAGCATCCGGCTTGCCGCCGTTTTCCTTGCTGACCACCAGAAGATTGGGAAGGTCCGGGTTCATGTAGAAGCCGAGCACTGGCCGGGTGGGAATTTGCGGGCGATAGATAAGGTCCATCTTTACGAGATGGAAGTGCTCGACCAGGCGGGCGAGCGTGGCGTCAGTCGAGCCATCGTCCACCACCACGACCTCGAGCTCCGGGTAGTCGGTCTGCAGCGTAGACTTTGTTGTCTCCACGACGATCTGCTCTTCATTCCATGCCGGGATCACAATGGTTACGGGAGGCGTCACGGATGACTCGCGGATTTCGTCCATGTCGTGGTAGGCCAGGCGCCGGTTGTAAAGCCACACCGTTGCCAGGGAAAGCACCATCAGCAGAGTGTAGACACCGTTTCCAACCAGGAAATAGGAAACAATGAGGAAGTTAAACGTATTCATCCCGTGAACGAAGATCTGCCGCCACAATTCCATGAGACTACCCTTCGCCCCGGTGCCGGGCGTCCGCCAGGATGTCCTGGGCAAGGATGCGAACGTCAAAATCGGGTTCCTTAACGGCGACCTGCTCCACCCACTCCTGGATCTGAGGGTCAGGTGACTGTCCCAGCAGCCGAAGGAAGCTCTTCCGCAGTTTTCCGTTCCCTGCCCCATTTTCGAGCGCCGCGATCAGATAGCTGGTCTTACCCATTTCTGCCAGATGGCGCAGGACTGCCGTTTCCCTGCCGTTGCCTGTTTCGGCGCAACGCGTCAGCAGGGCGGGAACCAGCCCGGCACGCTGGAACTCATCCGCAATCTGTTCCCGGCTGTACCGGTCGCGTGTAGAAAGAAAGTGGGTGGTCAGGAGGTCGAGGCCTGGCTGCCCAAAGCCTCTCAGCGTCCGGACTGCCGTTTCCCGCACGCGCCAGTTGGTGTCCGTGAGGGCCTTTGAAATTCGCGCGGCATATGGAAGGAAACGGTTGCCGGCAAACGACCTTACCGCATGTAGCCTGACAAACCATACCGGATCCTCCAGCAGCTTGAGCAGCATCGAGGCAGCACGCTCTCCGGCAAGGCGCGCAATCACCGGCGCAGACCGGGCCCGAACGTCGGGATTGTCGTCAAACGGCAGGTCTGCCAGGAAAATCTCTGATATCTCCTCCTTGAAATTCCCGCTGGCCAGCCGGAATTCCGGCCTGCCGGCAGCTTCCCGCTCTACTATTTCCCGCATAACGTCCGTAGCCAGAAACCGAATTCGCGGATTGGTATGCCGAAGTGAACCGCGCAGATCGCCGGCGCTCTGAAGCGAAAAACCCACCAGCGCGGATTTCAGGGTTCTCACCGAGAGGTTGGAGGTAGGATCCAAAACCGCCTTATGCAGATGCTCGACCAGGGGCAGGAAGCTTCCGGGGTGATGGATTGCGGCAAGGGAGCGCACGGCCACCACCTGAAGATCAGGATTGGGATCGTCGAGCGCCTTGACCAGCAGAGGCCAACTCGCCTCGTGGCGAACCAGCCCCAGATTTTCAGCGCTCTTGGAACGAATCAGGAAGTGCAGGCGTTTGACCCGCCTCAGCAGTCTCTGTGGATTGAAAAGAGCTTCGCGCAACGAGGCCTGGTCAACCTGCCCCATCAGACGCTGCTGCCACATTTTGACCAGCCCGAGGTCCTCGCAAAGCCGCCTCAGCGTCGCCTCTTCAGCCGGCGAAACTTTCCTTTCGAGGCAAAGTCGTTCCAGCACGGAAAGGCGGTCGGAACTGGAGATCCCGCGCAATTCCTCAAGCCCGACAGGATAGTCGAGCCACCCGGAAAGAACTCCCGCGACAATGGGACCGTACCGCTCGCGGAACGCATCAACCCGCTTGAAGAATTTCTTGCGCCGGTGGCGGCGGTGGAAAACAATCCCGATCAGAAAAAAGTTTCCCAGCAGCGCAAGAATGAAAAGCGCAAGCACCAGCAGAGTGACGTTTTCAATCAGAAATGGCATAGCATTCGAGGGCTGGCTTTCAGCCCTCTTGCCCCGTGGCCAAACTCCTGGGCTGTCACGGGATGCGGCGGAAATCCCCCCACGTCCAAGTTATCGGCTGTCGAGGGAAAATGATGAGCGGGATTCACGAAGAATCGTGCAGGAAGGCGGAGCGCCGCCCTTTGGGAGCAGCCCAGGCAGGTTTACTCGATGCCGGTGGAGGCAACCTCGATGAGAGCTGATGGAAGCCTGGGTCGAGAAAGGCCAGTGAATTTTAGGGATCAATAAAAAAGTCTACTCGCGGCGGGTTGATGTGGGTTCGGTCTCTTTTTTTTGGCTTGAAAGCTATCGCTTGACCGGAAGCCCGGCTTTTTTCCAGCCTGTGAGACCGTCCCGGTAAACGTTGACGTCACCGTAGGGGAATCCTTGCGCCAGCAGAATGCGGCCTGCCGAGCGGCTGAAGGCGCAAACGTCGCCACCGGATCCTCCTCCCTGATAGAGCACAATCGTCTTGTTCTTTGGCAGCCGGTTCCACTGCTGCTGAAAAGAATCTATCGGCATATTGAGGGCCCCGGGGATATGCCCTGACTGAAAATCGCTTGCGGCTCTCACGTCCACGAAAAGGGCTTGAGAGCTGGCGTCGTAGAGCTTCTGTGCCTGCGGGGTTCCGATCATCTTCGGCTGGCGCTTTTTGGCCTCGTCCTCGCTGCAGGCCGCCGCGGAATTCTGATAACCTGCAAGCAGGTTCGATGTACCTCCCAGGACCTGCATACTGTCCGTTGACGCCTTGGACGGCGGCTGGGCGGGGGCGGAATTCTCGCTGGCCTTGTTTTTTTCAGCGGGAACCGGCGCCGCCTGTTCGGTCGGCTTGGAGTCGCTACCGGAACCTTCCACGGCAGCTATTTTCAATTCGTTTTCCACGAGTTGAGCAAAGGTCGGATAGGGCATGGGCCCCACAGTCATCTGGCCGTTGATGAAAAAGGTGGGGGTGGCGTGGACGCCCAGAGCTCTGCCGTCCGTAAGGTCCTGGTCAACCCGTGAGCCCATTTCGCCTTTCTGAAGGCAGGCGACAAATTTCTGCGAGTCGAGCCCCATCTCGCCTGCATATCGATTGATAGCCGGCAGGGTCAAATCTTCCTGGTGATCGTAGAACATGTCCACCGCCTGCCAGAACTTGCCCTGCTGGCCCGCGCATTCAGCAGCTTCTGCCGCCTTCTCAGACTCGGCGTGGACGTTAACAAGAGGATATTCACGGAAAGCGAAGCGAACCCGATCACCGTAGTTCTCCCGAATCTTCCTGGCTGACACTTCAGCCTGGCGGCACGCCGGGCACTTGAAGTCTCCAAATTCGACAATGGTGACTTTGGAATTCGGGTCGCCATAGAAATGGGTGTCGGGACGAACGAGGTGGTTTCTGACTGCCTGGCTCGACGGAGGTTTCGGCGGAGGCATGCTCCCGTGTGAGCTGAGAATGATAAAGGCGGGAACTCCTACCACGAAAGCGAACAGGATCAGAGCGAAATTCCGCTGCACCACGGAGAGCGCCTGGGCGGGTTCCAAAGACTTCGGCGGGTGCGAACGATCCGCGATGGACAGAATGAAAATTGCAGTCGCCAGCAGAGCAGAGAGCACGCACCACATGCACCACGAATGCAGCACGAAAGCTTCAATGCCGGTGAGGTAAACCGAAAAAAGAAATCCCGCGCCTGCAACCACCATCACAACGTGTTGCGTAAGGCGGACATAGGTACTCGGCAACAAAGGGTAGAGGAAAAGCAGCAGCACCAGGAAGGCATACATGAACACGCCGTATATGGGTACCGGCAGGCCGCCGAGGTGGGAATACGCGCTGGCGCGAACGGCATCGCAGCCTCCTCCCACGCAAACCATGGGGTGGGCTGGCGAGGTGTATTCCCACAGGAGATAAATCGAGTCAAACAATCCAACAAGGCTTAGAACCATCAGCAAGATTTTTCGCATTGTCCTTTGTCCTACGGCGCCTGGGTCCGGCGGGACTCAGACGGTCCTTTTTTGCCTTTGGTGCTGCCCCTTATGCAACTGGACTGGCGGCGCCTCCAGTTTGAGCAAGCACACCCTAAGAGTATAAAGCCAAGCTTCGCGGCGCGAAACCTCTACGGCGAGGTTCTCCGCAAATGCATGGGATTGGCCGGCCCCCGGCCCCGGCCGAGCGGCAGACCTTCGCGGATGGCGGCGGTCACGAACTCTTTCGCCAGGGCAACGCTCTGTCGCACCGTGTTCCCCTTTGCCAGACCTGATGCAAGCGCTGAGGCGAAGATGCACCCCGTCCCGTGGGTATTTTGCGCTGCGATCCGAGGCAAACGAAACTCGACAAACTCATGCCCGTCAAAAAGCACATCCACCGCCTTGCTGCCCTCCGAATGCCCGCCTTTAACCACGACGTTCTGCGAACCGAAGCCATGGATCAGCCTCGCAGCCTCCTTCATACCGTCGAGACCATCGATCGCCCGGCCCAGAAGAGCACCCGCTTCGTGCAGGTTTGGCGTTACAACTGCGGCGAGCGGCAGCAAGCTTTCCCGCAGAGTCGTAATCGCTTGGGGGTCGAGTAGAGGAATCCCGCTTGAGGCAACCATCACCGGGTCGACGACGACGGGAATTCCAGGGTGCCGCCCGATTTCGTCCGCCACAGCTCGAATGATCTCGGCATTTGCAAGCATCCCTGTCTTGATCGCGTCGCAGCCAACATCTTCGATACACACCTTCATCTGCAGGGCCACAAACTCCGGGTCAGTTTCCACGACGCCAAAAACACTCTGTGTGCTCTGTGCCGTCAAAGCCGTGATCGCCGTCATTCCATAGACGCCCAGCGCGGATGCCGTCTTCAGACCAGCCTGAATGCCGGCGCCGCCGCTCGAGTCAGAGCCGGCAACGATCAGCAGGCGGGCAGGATTTGCCGTGCTTGCCTCCATAGCTTTTTCATTTTACCTGCATTACGTCCACGTTGAGGCCCGCCCGACCGGCGGTCGGACCCCGTGCAGCCTGGATGGCTGAGAGTTAAAATAGATGGGCTGCCACTTTCCTGGGGAGGTGCAGGATGCCTGCAATCATTCGAGTCGAGCCGAGCGGTTCCGGCCGCTTTCGGGTCACTGTCACGGAAGGCGCCGGCAAGTCCACCCACACGGTTTCGCTTAGCCCCGAGTACCACCAAAAGCTTACTCGGAATCAGGTCTCGCAAGAAGTGTTCATTGAGCGGTCGTTCCAGTTCCTGCTGGAGAACGAGCCCAAGGAATCCATACTGCGGGAGTTTGATTTGCCCCTCATCGGCCGCTACTTTCCCGAGTATGAAAACGAGATCCGAAGGCGCCTGGCCAGTTAGCTTTCGGAGCCCGCATCGGCCAACGGGGCTAAGACACAACAATTGTCCCACGCTTAGTTTCGCCGCAGGCCGCCATCAGGGATTCGCATATCCAAGGCTCTTCAGCATTTCAAGGTCCTGTTTCGAAAGCCGGCCCTGGGGATTAAGTCCACGATTGGTTTGTTTGTACCACATATCCAGGTCTTCCCGGTACCCACTGAGGTTCGCGACACTCACATTGCTCGAGGATAGTTGCTTTTCCTGTGAAAAGGCGTCGCCGAGCCGGTAAACCTTGAGAGCATCGTTATCCCCGGATGTAATCACCTTGATATCGCCCTCGACGAATCCACGCACCGAAGGCGTGCGCTTCGTCTCTGCCCAGGTCCAGAACATGGTCATCCACTGCGGGGGCAGCAATGTCGGTTCCGCATAGGTCAGGAAAAAGGTAGGCTGCCCCGTAGCATCCTTTCCCTCATTCGCGATCACGGGATTAAGGCTGTATCCAGATTCGCCCGGAAACTTGAATTGCAGACCTACATAACTGAGAATCGTCGGTAAAATGTCAACCGTGGAGACGTTTGTGCTGATCCGTTCGCCTTGCGGGATTTCTTTGGGGTAGGAATAGATCATTGGAATGTGTACTGCCGGTTGGTCGATGTGGTCGCCGTGTCCCCAGACCCCGTTCTCGCCCAGGCCTTCGCCATGGTCCGCCACAAAAACGATGAGGGTGTTTTCTCGAACTCCCAAGTCGCCCAGCAGCTTCAGAGTCTTCGCGAGATCATTATCATCGAAGGCAATTTCGCTGTCGTAGGCGCGGATCTTGGCAGCTCGGTCTGCATCAACCGACGCCGATACCGGAAAGATTTTGGCATCCTTTTCCTGAGGAAGGTTGCCGAACTCGGGATGCAGATCGTACGGGTGGTGAGGATCAAAATAGTGGACCCACAGGAAGAACTTCGAGCGGCCGTGTTTCTCAAGCCAGCGACGGCTCGCGTCGCCAACTTCGTTGCCGTGGCGGGCGGCATTAACCACTTTGTAATGGTACGAAAAATTTTCATTGTATACGTTGAAGCCGCGCCCCAGACCAGTAATACCTTTTTTCAGAGGCCAGGCGCTGACGAATGCCGCTGTCCGGTATCCCAGGTGATGGAGCACCTGAGCCAGCAGAACCGGGTGGGGGCTCTCGCTCATGTGCATCCCGTTGATCGTTGCGCCGTGCTGCTGAGGGTAGAGAGAGGTCATCATCGAGATATGCGACGGCCCGGTAAGTGGAATCGCAGTATAAGCGTTTTCGAACAGGACCCCGTGCGCCGCCAGGCTGTCAATTGCTGGCGAGGTCCGCCGGGCGTACCCGTAACAGGAAAGATGATCGGCCCGCGTCGTGTCAAAAGTCACCAGCAGCACGTTCGGGGCGTCTTTCAGATCGAAATGGGCCTTGCTGACCTTTGCGCGCTGCCCGGCAAAAGAAATCAACGGCACGAGAAGGGCCGACAGCATAGCGCCAGAGATTTGGCGCATGGAAACACCTCCAGTAACCAGTATAGAGCAGCGACTTGCAGAAACCGGTATGGCTCCAGAATTTCTGAAGGGCTCAGTGAGGAAAGCGCCCTTCGAGTCTCTGGACCCATTCGTTCGACGACTCAATCTCGCGCGTCATCAATTCCCGTTCCACACTTCCATCTTTCATTTGAATGATCCGATCAGCGCGCAGTGCAACCTCAGGATTGTGCGTCACCATTACGATGGTCAGGCCCAGGTCGGCCTTCAGCCGCAGCAAAAGGTTCAGCACCGCTTCCGCATTCCTGGAATCCAGGTTCCCCGTCGGCTCGTCGGCCAGCAGAATGTCCGGATCATTAATGAGGGCCCGTGCGATGGCAACGCGCTGCTGTTCGCCAGCGGAGAGTTCGCTCACTTTCCGCAGCCGTTTTTTTTCGAGCCCCACAGCCGCCAGGAGGCCGTCAATCGACTTGGGAGCGGACCGCGCCTTCCACCCCAGCAGGCGCGGCGCGTCAATGTTGTCCCGCGCGGAAAGGAACGACAGCAGATTAAAGCGCTGAAAAACGAAACCAATCCGGGTGTTGCGCATGCGTGCCCGGGCCGTGTCCCCAAGCGAGGAGATCGAGACACCGTCGATCAGCACTTCGCCCCCGGTCGGTTCCGCCAGACCCGCGATCAGGTAAAGAAGAGTTGATTTGCCGGAGCCGGAGGCTCCCATAATGGCCGCAAACTGGCCGGCCGGAATTTTCAGATTCAGCGCATCGACAGCAGGCGGAGCGCCCGGTGTGCCGTCGTAAATCTTGGTCAAGGCGCGCGTCTCGATCAGGACTCGCGGCCCTACGTCGTCAATGCGGGCGCCACTATTCATAAGCAAGTGCCGAAATCGGCTCGCAGGCGCTGGCGCGATAGGCGGGGTAGGCCCCGCCGAGCACGGCACTGGCCAGCGCAATCGCCGCTACCCGCAGCACTGTCCCCGCGGACAGCAAAAAATGAAGCGCTGGATAGATGGACAAAACAATTGTCCTGGTCAGCAAGTAGAGAACGAGGGAAAGCCCTCCCCCAAACAGGCACAGCAGGCAGGCCTCACCGACGAATAGCCACAGCATGTATCGGCGACTGGCGCCCAGCGCGCGCAGGATTCCCAGTTCGCGCGTCTGGCCCAGCACCTGGACGTATAGCGCCAGAAAAATCACCAGAAAGTTGATGATCCCTGCGAACACCACGATCACCAGCAGAAACTGCCTCAGACCGATAAATGATGAGGGCGTGATCAACGTGGCAAGATCGCTCATCCGTGTGATCTGGTAATCCTTCAGGGCCCCGCCGGCAAACTGGCGTAACCGCTTTTCCACGTCTCCGATAGGGCTCCCAGGCGCGGATTTCACAAATATCACGGCGCATTTTCCCGGGGCCAGCAGGTCCTGGAGCGTCTTAAGCGGCACGAACACCCGCGCGCCCCTGCCGTGCTCGACCACACCGGAAACCGTGAAACGGTGGTCCAGAATATTCAGTGTGCTGCCCAGATGGATGTTATGGGTCCGTGTATAGACGTCATCCACAAGAGCTGTGTAAGGACCAGAAAACGGCCCCCCCTGAAGATATACAAAACCTCCTGTCACCCGACTAAAACTGGGCAGATCGACGCCGAAGACGGCTTCCAGGCGGTTGGTGAAGCTGACGTTGGTTGCGGTAGGCGTTGCCGCCTCCACGCCACCGACTTCTGTGAGTTTCTGCGCGAGCCCGTCGGGCATCACGTTCTCGCCCAAGCCCAGAATGTAGGAAGAATGGGGTGGCTGAATCATCAGATCTGCTCCAATCCCCTGCGTCCGCTGCACCTTTTCCTGCATCACGCCATTGGACAACCCCTTGATCACGAACCCCAGCAGCAGCGCCACGCTGATCATGACCATGGAGAGCAGCGTCCGGACGGGATGATGCAGGAGTTGTCGCAGCATAAGCTTGAGCACAGCGTTCGTCCGCTCCCTTCAGAGTGCTTCGGGGACATGAATTCTGTTTACCTTATTATCTTAAGGCATTGGATGAGTTTTTCCGATGCGGAGTTGTTATAAGGCCTTGGAACCGGCGCTCGTAGGAATGTCTGGTTGGCAATTTCGCCGGAATTGCAAAGGGGGGGTCGGGAAAGGGCCAGCCGAGATTATTAGGTGATTATCAGCGACTGTCGGCGGAGAACGTCGCGGGAAAGGCTGGCTGGGAAGGGACTGGGTAAGAAAGCTTGAAGGTGGATCAAGTCCGCCGGAGCGTCCGCCGCGACAGGCGGCAAGAACTGCCCGTCAGCAGGCCTCCTGAGCGTGTTTATCGGGGAGTGGGCAACGGGCGCTCCGCCAGTTTTTTGGCAAGGGTCAGCAAAACGTCCCGGTCAGTGGGCGAGAGCCTTGGCTGCAAGCTTCTCAGTTTCAACAGGAACCTTGCTTCTGCCCCTGCAGCGCCTCCCTCCTGGGCCAGACGTTCGAGAGTCATATCAGTCGTTGCGAAATCGCACGCTTCCGGGGTCGCATCGTCGTAATAGAAGAGCTTGTAAAGCGGTACATCCAGCGCCCCAGCAAACCGTTCCAGGGTTTCCAGTGAGGGAACTGTATGGCCATTCTCGACGCGCGAAATGTAGCACCGCAGCAATCCGGTCCTTTCCTCGATATCACCTTGAGACAGGTGTTTCTGCTCCCTCAGCTCTTTAATGCGTTCGCCAATCCCCATCGCAGGTCTCCTCTATTGTCTGTCGAGTGCGCGGCACACTGCCTCACCGCCCCAAGCGTACTGGATATTAACTAGGTGAGACAAGGGTACAGCAGTACTAGCACCTGAGTTCCAGTTGCGGAAAACGGGGATGGACAATAGCTACAACAAACTGAAAATAAAAGATTAAGCCAGTATTGGCCGATTTCCCTATTCTGGTCTCATTGACCGACGGAGGATGAGTTTTCCCTTAGGATTGGCTTTCGAAAATTCGAGAATCTGTCAATCGGTTATTTGGACAAAAGGACCGTCAGCAAAGCCATCCGAACGAACAGTCCGTTCTGGGCCTGCCTAAAATATGCCGCTCGGCGGTCCTGGTCCACTTCCATGGAGATTTCTTCCAGGCGGGGAAGCGGGTGCATGATGATGGCGTTGGGCTTCATTAATCGGAGCGAATTTTGGTCGATAACGTAAATCCCGCGGCAACTCTCATAGTCGGCGATGCGGTCTCCAAACCTTTCTTTCTGAACCCGGGTCTGGTAGACAACGTCCACTTCCGGAAGCACGCGGTCCAGGGTGGTTTCCTCGGTGAACCAGGAGCCGTGCTCTTGCAGGTGCTCCAGGATGTCTTCCTTCATCTTCAACAGTGGCGGAGCAACAAAGTACATCTTGATGTCGTTGAATTTGCTCAGCAAGTAGGCGAGGGAACGAACCGTGCGCCCCTGTGCAAGGTCACCCACCATGGCAATCTTCAGGCCGTCGATGGACCCGATTTCCTTGTGGATGGTGTAGAGGTCGAGCAGGGCCTGCGTGGGATGCTGACCAACGCCATCGCCGGCGTTAATGATCGGAACCCGCGAGACGGCTGCCGCGCGCTTTGACGTGCCCACCTCACTGTGCCGCAGAACGATCACATCCACATAACCGTTCATGATGCGAATGGTGTCTTCCAGGGTTTCGCCTTTCGCCACCGAAGAGAACTCTGCGGCATTTTCCGTTGAGATTACACGGCCTCCCAGCCGGTGCATGGCCGCTTCAAACGAAAAGCGGGTGCGCGTGGACGGCTCATAAAACAGCGTTGCCATTAACTGGCTGCGGTACTCATCGGTACCGCCGCGGGCAACCAGCGTTTCCATTTCGGTGGAGACCTCAAAAAGGTGGTTGATCATTGGCAGGTCAAACTGCTGGGCCTCAATCACATGGTGCAGTTTCATAGTTCCACATCCTCCGGCCACAGGGTGCAACGGGTTCTGAAGTTTGAATGGAAAACAAGTTAACTCCAGAACATATCCCCAACTGGCGTTGGGCGTCAACCCACACTGCGTTCTGAACCACCAGCCCTCTAACGCTGCGAAGGCGAGCCTCCGATAGAAAACAAAGGAGGACCTGAGTCTGCGAAGCGAGCGACCCCTTCACGCCTTTAGCTTCGCACCAGCGACCCAGCCCCACGGGAGAGCCAACATGGGTGATAAGGAAACCAGGCCGAGAGTCCTGCTTGTGGATGACGAGCGCGTTGTGTGGCAAGTCCTGGGAGAGAAGCTGGGACGAAGCGGATTCGATTGGCGCGGGCGATCGAGCGCAGAGGATGCGCTGGCTTGCCTCGAACAGGAACCCATCGACGCAGTGGTGTCAGACCTGAAAATGCCAGGAATGACAGGTCTGGAACTGCTGGCTGAGACGCAGAAGCGCTATCCCCATTTGGCGTTCGTCATGGCCACAGGTGAGGACGATATCCGGGTGGCGGTCGACGCCATGAAACATGGCGCGGACGACTATCTGGTGAAGCCCTTTCACCTGGACGCAGCGGTGGAATCCGTGCGACGCGCGCTGCGAAGAAAGTTGATGGAAGCAGAACTGGATAGGTATCGCCGCCAATTGGAGGAGATGGTAGAACGGCGGACCTACCAGCTCCAACTGGCCATGAAACGCATCGAGCGCGCATACGACCAGACCCTCGAAGCGCTAGGAGCCGCACTCGACCTTCGAGACACTGAAACGGCTGGCCACTCCCGACGCGTCAGCCTCTACTGCCTTGAAATCGCCCGGGCGGTGCGCTGCACGAATGAGCAGCTCAAGACTATTGCCCGTGGAGCTTACCTGCACGATATCGGGAAGATTGGCATTCCGGATTCAGTGTTGCTGAAGCAGGGCAAGCTAACGGCGGAAGAGATGGCCATTATGCAGACCCACGTCCGAATCGGATACGAGCTGCTCAGCCGCATACCCTTTCTCTCTTCAGCTTCAGAAATCGTGTTAGCGCACCAGGAGCGTTTCGACGGAGCCGGTTACCCTCGCGGGCTCACCGGAGAAGAAATCCCCCTGGGAGCCAGGATTTTTGCGGTTGCAGACACTCTGGATGCCATGACCTCAGACCGCCCCTATCGCCAGGCCCAGCCGTTCAAGACAGCGCGCGAGGAGATTATTCGCGAATCGGGAAAGCAGTTCGACCCGGACGTCGTTCGCGTCTTCCTCTCCTTTCCCGAGCAGACATGGGAAAAAATCCGGCTGCAGGTGGCGACTGGCCGGGGGCGTGTGAGGCACCTGGACGCGGATGGGGAAGAGAGCTTTTTGAACGAAATGCTGGTGAACTGACTTCAAAAGCCGCGGGGCCTCACGGCCGAGGGGTCCATTCAACGGGCGATCTTTCTCATGCGGCGGCATGTCCGTTACTGTTCGATATAGCCCAGGATTTCCGCCGTACATCCTGCCAATGTTCTCCCCGTCCGGCCCGGCCGATGGTCCACCTTGGTAGCAAAAGCAACTTTCTGGACCATGATCCTGTACTTCTGAAATTCGCATTCATCGGCCAGCACAAGATGGTCACTGTCGAAGAGTTCGTCAAAGCGGATTTCTTTGGCTTCGAGGTCCACCTCCGGATCCATGACGCGCGCCACCAGCTTTCCCTTCTGGTAGATGGCGTCCTGCGCCCGGTTTGAGTGACCGGCGCCTGCCGGACTCGTATCTCCAAAACTCACCAAGTTCTCGTTCACTGCTCTTTCACCCTCCTATGGCACGAAGCGCATTCCATGTGCCTGCTGTTGCAGCCCCGATCGCCAATTGCAATGGCAGATCAATCCATTTTTTTTAATGCAATCCCGCATCATTGGTCAAGGACTCTCCGCCAGCTTTCTGAGATCCGGAATTTGGCCCACCGCCTTTGGGTTGCGAATGTCGCGCGAAGCGATTACTCTTGCGCAGAGCGGGCGGCGCCAGCCACCGCGATTGCAAGCGGGCAAAGTCTGACTTACGAAGTGGTGCTGCTTCACAAAAACAACGGCACCGCAGAGTTCCAGGGAGGACATTTTCATGGGTTGGAATTCTCAGGGCCGGATATTTCTCGCAATCCTCTGCCTGCCAATCCTGCTGTTTGCGGCGTTACTAATGGCTGCGCCGCAGAGGCAGCAAACGCCTCTTGGAAACCAGTTGGCGGCGATGGCCTCTCGATTTGGCGGCAAAGTCACCTTCGCCGTGGTGGACCTCAAGACCGGCGAGCGATACGGCCTGGCCGCCGATCAGCCCGTTGCAACGGCATCGGTGATCAAACTGCCGGTCATGGTCGAGGCATTCTTTCAAATGCAGGAAGGCAAGCTGCAATGGTCGCAGCCTGTGGAGGAAACCGGCTTCGACCGCGTCCGTGGTTCCGGAATCTTGCAGGACCTGCATCAGCAGATCGGACTCACGCTCGGCGACGCTCTCACGCTAATGATCGACTTAAGCGACAACACCGCGTCCAATATCGTCATCCGCACCGTCGGGATCGACTCAGTGAATGCGCGCATGCGCACCCTGGGGCTCCGGCACACTGCCCTGAACGGCTACGTTTTCCATGAAAAGGACGCCACAAATGAGGATGCAAAAAAGTTCGGGCTTGGGGTCACGACGGCCGACGACATGCTGCACCTGCTCACCCTGATCAAGCAGCACGAGATTCTCACGCCGGCGGCCTGCGACCAGATGCTGATAATTCTGGGCAAGCAGCGCGACAATGATGCTTTCCCGCGCTACACCAGCAACCTGCCGGGCGTCACCTGGGAGCACAAGACCGG
>Ga0079221_10000160_pt1 | contig 15485 bp, 12 predicted proteins | sample GAAS200_FD_75069 | JGI IMG/M metagenome (GOLD analysis project Ga0079221, IMG submission 75069) | Agricultural soil microbial communities from Georgia to study Nitrogen management - GA AS200 | ecosystem: Environmental > Terrestrial > Soil > Agricultural land | place: USA: Georgia | collected... | reverse complement strand
CTGGTGGTCAGCAAGCCCGAACATCAGGAGCGGCTCGCCAAGATGGGCATCAGCAATCCCAAGCGCATCTACGAAACCGAGGACCTCGCGCCAGGACGCCAGATCATCTTTGCGTGCACCGGCGTCACCGACGGCAACATCCTGCGCGGTGTACGCTTTTTCGGCGACGGCATCCGCACGCATTCGCTGGTGATGAATCTGGAGGAGCGGCAGGTGCGGTTCGTTGATTCCGTGCACCTCGAGAAACGCCCCGACGTCAAAGTGCGCTTCGCCTAGCGTTTCCCAAACACAAAAATGCGCCGGCTCCGTGTTATCACGGAGCCGGCGCGCTGCCGGAATGCTAGAGGAGACTGAACGAGCTATCTGCGGCCCATGACCGCGGGCTGGGGCCGGCGAGCCAAGGGCACAAGAGGCTTCGGGGTGACCGGCGGCATGGTGCGCATCTGGCCGCTGGTGGAGACGTGGTCGCTGATGGCCTGCAGCCTCTTCAGGATGCCTTGCCACTGCTCCCAATCGAGCTGACGCAGGAAGGGCCGCAATCCCTGAATGAACGGATCCTCGAGCAGCGCCTCGCCGTTCGATTCCGGGATGAAGAAGCGGTTCAGGCCCACGCCCAGGGCTTCGGAGATTTTCTCCAGCGTCCCCAGGCTCGGCGTCATCTGGCCGCTTTCAATGCGAGAGAGATAGGAGCGCGATACCCGCGACCGCGCCTGAAGCTGGCTCTGCGTCATCCCGCGCGATTCCCGCAACTGGCGAATGCGATGACCGATATTCTCCACGGTCTCGCGATTCGGCCACTTTTCGAATAGCTGGCGGTTGTCGCCGGGGAGCTCTTGCGTCACCGGAGGTGGAATCAGGAACTCCACCTTCGGCGGCAGCAGGCGCAGGCAGCGGCGGCAATTTCCAGAGTTCGTGCGGTATTGAACCAAACCGCAACTCTTACAGCGTATAACCTCACGATCCATGTCTACATCCTTAGTCCCGTTGTTGCCGTTGCTGTTGTTGTCCGACACCGGCGGCTCCTCATGTGCGCGATTCCGGCATGCGGATTTGGAGGACGATTGACGTCTTCAGGGGGAAGGCAGAAGCTGGCGCGTCAGGGATATTGCGGGTGCGGGGTAGGTGTTGTCAAGCATTTTCTGTAGTTTTTCCTAGGTAAAAGTACTACAGTCCCTTAGAAAACTACGGTTTTCTCCGTACATTCGCCGTGTAACGCCTGTGGGCCTGGACTTTCGCCAGCGGACCCCGAACAAATGGCGATCGCTTGGGACCACGGCGGCGGTCGCCTCATTGCCCCTCTCGTTCAAGATTCGCGCTAAAGTAGGGCGGGCGAATCGGGCGCTGGCTGCATGCGCAAAACCGCCGGGATTTTCCCTCGGACATGAACCTGAACCTGGATTACCTGCGCGAGTGGCGTGGCAGGACGGAATCGCGGTCCGATGAGGTGACTTCCGCGCCGATGGCGGCTTTGTCGGCGACGCTGGACCGCGATGATCCGTTCCCACGCGCCGGAGATCCGCTGCCGCCGCTCTGGCACTGGCTCTATTTCTGGCCTCTTCCCCGGCAATCGGAATTGAGTGCAGACGGGCACGCCAAGCGCGGAGAGTTTCTTCCGCCGGTGCCGTTGCCGCGGCGCATGTTCGCCGGCGATCGCGTGCAATTCCAGCGCCCGCTGCGCGTGGGAGAGAAGATAACGCGAGTTTCGCGGATCGTTGACGTGAACCATAAACAGGGCCGCAGCGGGCCACTGGTCTTCGTCGTCGTACGGCACGAAATCAGCGACCGGGAAGGTTTGGCCTTGGTCGAAGAGCACGATATCGTTTACCGGGAGGCTCCCAAAGCGAACGATCCGGCGCCGCAGCCGCAGGCGGCACCCTCCGGCGCGGCGTGGGTCCGGGAAATCCGCCCGGAGGGGACGCTGCTGTTTCGCTATTCGGCCCTGACGTTCAACGGCCACCGCATTCACTACGATCGCCGCTATGCTACCGAGGTGGAGGGCTATCCGGGATTGGTGGCGCACGGGCCGTTGATCGCGACCTTGCTGCTCGATCTGCTGCGCCGGAATCTCCCCGACGCAGACGTCGCATCCTTCTCGTTTCGGGCGGTCCGGCCGCTTTTTGATATCGCGACATTCTCGGTGTGCGGGAAAGCCGCCGCGGACGGAAAAAGCGCGCAGTTGTGGGCTAAGGATGCGGAAGGATGGCTGGCGATGGAAGCTACGGTGGGGTTGAGATAAGCTCGCGGCCCCGCTGAGGAAGGCCCGGGAACGATCTTGTGCTGATTGAGCCAGACCAATATCAGGAGCTGCGCGGCTCGGTGCGCGAGCTGTGCAAGGAATTTCCACCCGAATATTTCCGGCGAACGGATGAAAAGCGGGCTTATCCCGAAGAGTTCGTGCAGGCGCTCACCAAAGCAGGATGGCTCGCCGCGCTGATTCCCGAGGAATACGAAGGTTCGGGGCTTGGCTTGACGGAAGCTTCCGTGATTCTGGAAGAGATCAACCGGTCGGGAGGCAATTCGGGGGCGTGCCACGGGCAGATGTACAACATGGCCACGCTGTTGCGTCACGGCTCCGCGGAGCAGAAACGCAAGTATCTGCCGAAGATCGCCAGTGGGGAGTTGCGTCTGCAATCCATGGCCATTACGGAGCCGACGGCCGGAACGGATACTTCGAAGATCACCACGACGGCGGTTCAGCGCGCCGGCAGCTACGTTGTGAATGGACAAAAGGTCTGGACCTCGCGCGTGCAGCATTCCGATCTGATGATTCTGCTCGCGCGCACGACGCCCATTGCCGAAGTCGCGCGGAAGACGGAGGGAATGTCGCTGTTTCTGGTGGATCTGCGCGAGGCCATCGGCAAGGGACTGAAGGTTCGGCCGATTCCCAACATGGTGAACCACGAAACGAATGAACTTTTTTTCGATCATCTCGAAATCCCCGCGGAAGATCTGATCGGCGAAGAGGGCCAGGGCTTCCAATACATTCTCGACGGGCTCAACGCCGAACGCGCACTGATCGCGGCCGAATGCATCGGCGACGGATACTGGTTCATAGACAAAGTCACGAAGTACGCGAAGGAGCGCGTCGTATTTGGCCGGCCCATCGGACAGAATCAGGGCGTGCAGTTTCCCATCGCGAAGGCATTTATCAAGATCGAGGCGGCGAACCTGATGCGCTTCAAGGCTTGCGCGCTTTTCGACGCTCAGAAGCGATGCGGCGCCCAAGCCAACATGGCCCTGCTTTTGGCTGCGGAAGCTTCCTGGGAGGCCGCCAATGCCTGTTTGCAGTTCCACGGCGGATTCGGATTCGCGTCGGAATACGACGTGGAGCGCAAATTTCGTGAGACGCGCCTGTACCAGGTGGCGCCCATCTCCACCAATCTGATTCTTTCCTACGTGGCCGAGCACGTACTTGGACTTCCACGCTCATTCTAATGGCGATGAATTCGCTCGCGCCGCGCTCTTATCTCTTTGTTCCCGGCAATCGCCCGGACCGCTACGGGAAAGCGATTGCGGCGGGCGCCGACGCCGTGATCGTGGACCTGGAAGACGCCGTGCCCGCACAGGACAAATCGGCGGCACGGGCGGCGCTCGCGGCGTGGCTCTCCCCGGGGCATCCCGTGTTGATTCGCGTGAATGGCGCCGAGAGCCAGTGGTTTCGCGAAGATCTAGCTCTCTGCAACGCACCGGGCGTCGCGGGCGTGCTTCTGCCCAAAGCAGAAAGAGCCGAGGACGTCGGCACGATTGCGGAGCATTCCGCCGCCACGACGCCAATTCTGGCGCTCATCGAGACCGCGCGCGGATTCTGGAATGCGCAGGCGCTGGCGCAAGCTCCCCATGTCCGGCGCTTCATCTTCGGCTCGACTGACTTCCAAGTTGATCTGGGAATCCAGGGCGAGGAAGAGGAGTTGCTCTATTTTCGCTCGCAGCTTGTGCTGGTCTCGCGCATTGCCGGACTGGAGCCCCCGGTGGATGGCGTCACCACGGCGATTGACGATGTAGAGCGCATCCGGCGCGACACGCTGCGCGCCAAGCGCCTGGGCTTTGGCGCGAAGCTTTGCATACACCCCCGGCAAGTGAATGCGGTGAACGAATGCTTCGAGCCGAGCGCGGAGGAAGAAACGTGGGCGAGGCGAATTATCGAAGCGGCCGAAGCCGTGCACGGCGCGGCGGTATCGGTGGACGGCAAGATGGTGGATCGGCCGGTGATCGCGCGAGCTGAAGCCATCCTCGCGCGAATCAAGGAGCGCGGGACGCGCTGAAGCCGAGCAGGCTGATCGCGCTGCCGGGAGCGTCAGCGTTCGATGACGCGAGGGACGCGGAAATATGGCGGGCTGGCGTCGGGCGCGCCGGCGAGGACATCGCCGACGACGTCGCACGGGGCAGGCTCATCTTCGCGGAGCGGAGTTCCGGCGGCGGCGCCTTGGCCGGAAGCGGCCGGAGGCGCCACCTGCGCCATAGGCTCGACATTAGCGGTATCGAGCTCGTTCAGTTTTTCAACGTAAGTCAAAATTGAGTCGAGCTGGCGCGAAAACATCTCAATTTCCGATTCGGTCAGATCGAGATGGGCCAATTCGGCCACCCGCAAGACGTCTTCTCGTGTGATCTTCATGTATTTTTTTTAGGAAGCCCTGACGCCCGCGGGCGCGGCTTCGCGGCGCGAGTATTTATTGGCGACGTAGTCATCCACCAGGGCCTGAAACTGCGCCGCGAGATCGTCGTAGGTGCCGCGCAGCGTGGTGAAGTGCTGGCCATCAATGTAAACGGGGCAGCTGGGGGTTTCGCCAGTGCCGGGCAAGCTGATACCGATATTGGCGGCGCGGGATTCGCCGGGACCATTTACGATGCAGCCCATCACCGCCAGCGTCATGGATTCGACGCCTTCGTACTGCTGTTTCCATTCCGGCATCTTGTCGCGAACGTAGCCCTGAATGCGTTCGGCGAGCTGCTGAAAGGTGGTGCTGGTGGTGCGGCCGCAGCCGGGGCAGGCGGTCACGCTGGGAACGAAGGCGCGCAGGCCCAGCGCCTGCAGCAACTCGCAGGCGGCGTAAACCTCTTCGCGGCGGTCGCCGCCCACGCGCGGCGTGAGCGAGATGCGGATCGTGTCGCCGATTCCTTCGTTAAGGAGAATGCCCATGGCGGTGGACGACCAGATGGCGCCCTTCATGCCCATGCCGGCTTCGGTAAGCCCGAGATGGAGCGGCTGGCGGGTGCGCGCGGCGAGCGTACGATAGACCGTGATCAGATGCAGCGGGCGCGACACTTTGCAGGAGATGATGATCTGGTCTTCGCGCAGGCCGCACGGCAGAGCGAGTTCGGTGGATTCGATGGCGGAAAGCACCATGCACTCGTTGATGATCTCATCGGAGCTGAGGCCGAGATTGCGGTCGGTATTCTCCTGCATTTTGCGCATGACCAATTCTTGATTGAGCGAACCGCCATTGACGCCGATGCGCACGGGCTTGCCGTTATCGCGGGCGACAGCACAGATGGTGGCGAACTGTTCGTCGCGGCGCTTGCCGGCGCCGACGTTGCCTGGATTGATGCGATATTTGTCGAGCGCGCGGGCGCACTCGGGATATTTCGTCAGCAGGACGTGGCCGTTGTAGTGAAAATCGCCGATGAGCGGCGCGTCGCAGCCGGCGTCCAGCATGCGCCGTTTGATTTCGGGAACAGCGGCGGCGGCTTCGGGGACATTTACGGTGACGCGGACCATTTCCGATCCGGCGGCGGCGAGCTCGAGGCATTGCCGCACGGTCGAGGCGACATCTGCCGTATCGGTATTGGTCATGGACTGAATGACGATAGGCGCGCCACCACCCACCGTCACGCGGCCGACCTTTACGGCATAAGTTTGGTTTCTATGCATCACAAAATCCCGCCCGTATCGAAGCGTAAATTATATCGCGAATGGCGCGATTGTCGCGGTCGACCAGACCTGCTCGCAGGGTTAGCTCACGCAAATCAAAATCAAACTGCGAAAAGCCTCAGGTCTCCCGACATAAGGCGTCGGGACGACCTGAGCTACAAAACCGGCTTCGGGGCCTCACCGCAATCCTTCACGCCTGGGCTTGCGACTTCGGCTCGAGGCCGAGGGCCGGCGCGACCGTGCGCATGGCGGCGATGCAAGTGGCGATGTGGTCTTCGAGGGGAAGGCCAAGTTCCCGAGCGCCGCGGACGAGGTCTTCGCGGCTGACGCCGCGAGCAAAGGCTTTGTCCTTCATCTTGCGCTTCACGGAATCGGCCTCGACTTCGAATATGGTCTTGCCCGGCTTGACCAGCGAACATGCGGTCAGGAATCCGGCCATTTCATCGCAGGCAAAAAGGGTGCGGTCGAGCGGAGTTTCCCGCGCGACGCCGCTGTAATCGGCATGGGCGAGAATGGCGTGCAGCATCTCCTCGGGGTAGCCGCGTTCGCGAAGGATCTTCGTCCCCGAGGAAGGATGGCCTTCAGTCGGGTGATGTTCCTGATTGGGCCAGCGCTCGTAATCGAAATCGTGCAGCAGCGCGGTGAGTCCCCAGAGTTCCTCATCGGCGCCGGCTTTGCGGGCATAGGCGCGCACGCAGGCCTCCACGGCGAGCGCATGTTTGCGCAGATTGTCGTTCTGGGTGAATTCGCACAGCAGAGTCCAGGCATCGTCGCGAGTCGGCATCATCGTCGTTTTTGCTTAACAACCGTGAGGACGGCGTCCTACCGAGATGAAGTTTCCACTCGGGACGATTCGCGGGCGCGTTCGAGAACGTAAGCGTGGATCAGCTTCACCTGCGCCGCGGTGAGATCCTCGGCAAACGAAGGCATCCCGACTTCGCGCAGCGCACCGCCACGCACGATGTCTTCGAATTTTTCGTGCGTGCCCGCGGTGGAATAACGCAGATCCGGCACCAGGCCGCTGCTCACCACCTCCGCGCCATGGCAGCGGGCGCAAAACGTGGCGAAGAGGACGCGGCCCTTATCCACGTCGGCTTTGGAAGCCGCTAACTGGAAGGTCGGCGTGGGAACCGGTTTAGCGACGTGCTCATACGGCGGCAGCGTGGCGGTGCCGCCGATGGCAAATGCCAGAAGCTTTCCGGGCGCGATTTTGCCGTGGCCGGTGGCACGATTGCCCAGGACCTCAGGTCCGCCCCAACCCGCGAGCACGGCGAGATACTGCTTGCCATCCACCTGATAGGTCATCGGCGGCGCCATGATTCCGATCCCGGTGTCAAATTCCCACAGCATTTGGCCGTCGGTTGCGCGATAAGCCCGCAGCCTGCCGTCGGCGCGGCCTTGAAAAACGAGATTGCCCGCAGTGGAGAGCGTTCCGCCGCTGCCCGGATCCGGGAGATCGACGTGCCAGGCTTCGCGCTGCGCCGCCGGGTCCCAGGCGACCAGTTTGCCCGCCGGTTTTAGACCCAGCCATTGCTTGCGGACCGGCCCGATGTAGCCGCGGTCGAGGCCGGTGGTCTGGTCGTGCAGGTTGATCTTCCAACTGGCGGTCACGGCCTGAAGCGAGGTGGCGTCCAGCGTGCCCATATAAACAAGGCCGGTCGTGGGGTTGAACGAGAGCGGGTGCCAATTGTGCGCGCCGGCGCTCGATGGTTTTACGATGGTGGCGTCCTTGAGCTCGCGAACGGCGACGTTCTCGATGGGGCGGCCATTCGAATCGATGCCCGTCGCCCAATTGATCTCCGCATAGGGCTTGGCGGAAATGAGCTGGCCTGTTTTGGGGTCGAGCTCGTAGAAGAAGCCGTTCTTATTGGCCTGCATCAGGACGCGGCGCTGCTGGCCCGCAATATTGAGCGTGGCAAGCATGAGCGGCTGGGTCGCGTCGTAATCCCAGTTGTCTCCCGGCGTGGTCTGATAGGCCCACATCTGTTCGCCCGTGTCGGCGCGGAGGGCGACGATGGAAGCGACGTACAGGCTGTCGCCTTTGCCGCGGAGTTTGTCGAACCAGGGCGAGCCGTTGCCGGTGCCAAAGAAGACGAAATTCGTTTCCGGATCGTAGACAATGGCGTCCCAGGCGGTCCCACCGCCGCCCGCCTTCCACCATTCGCCGGACCAGGTGGCCGCCGCCTTGCGCATGGCCTCGGATTCGAAGGGCTTCGAAGGATCGCCGGGAACGGTGTAGGTGCGCCAGACGAGATTGCCGGTCTCCGCGTCATAGGCGGAGACGTAACCGCGCACGGCATACTCGGCCCCGGCGTTGCCAATGATCACGCGCCCATTGGCGATGCGCGGCGCCCCGGTGATGGCGAACGGCCCATCTTTCGGCGTGGTTTGAACGCTCCAGACGACCATTCCGGTCTTGGCATCGAGGGCGACGAGGCGGCCATCGAGCGTTCCGACGTAGACGCGGCCGCGATAGAGGGCCACGCCACGATTGACCACATCGCAGCAGACGAACTTGGCGTGATCCTTGGGAACCTGCGGGTCGTATTGCCAGAGAAGCTTTCCGGTTCGGGCATCGAAGGCGTAAACGAGGCTCCAGGCGCTGGAGGTGTAAAGGACACCATCCTGAACGAGCGGCGTCGCTTCGAGGCCGCGCAGGGTGGCCAGGTCGTAAGACCAGGTGAGGCCAAGCTTGCCAACGGTCTGTTCGTTGATCTCCTTGAGGCTGCTGAAACGCTGCTCGTCGTAGGTGCGGCCATAGGTGAGCCAATCCGCGGAGTCCTGGTCCGCCGCGCGAACGGCGGCATCATCCACCGCCGTTAGGCGACTGCGGGCACAGCCGGCGATCTCCAGAATGGCCGCCGCGAGCAGGCAGAGCGCTGCGGCTCCAAAGGTCTTTCTTCGCGAAGGGATTCGATGCACTTGGGGCTTTGCAGACATGGGGACTCCTTTTCGCGGATTACGCAGCCGTACGTTTACCCCGCGCTTTCCGCCGCGTCAATGGCATTTTTGCAGTCCCGCAGGACTTATTGGGGCGAGCGGGTGCAAGCGTGAAAGGGCGTCTTCCCATTCTCGGGACAGCGCCGCCAAGGCCTGCCAAAGTGTGTCTTCGATGCTTGGAGACGTTAAGTTAATCTCGATGCTTGCGCTCGAGATCTGAAAGTTGCGGCGTGCGGGTGCGCGCCATTGGGGCGCCGACGGCTCCGCCGCCAACCCGTCCTTCGGGAGTGGGAAGCCCTTCGGTTCTCTCGTGCCGCCTCTTGCCGAATACTCGCGCGGACCAGCCCTTGGCCTGTTCCAGATAGATGTAAACTACCGGATTCAGGAACAAGGTGACGGCCTGCGAGAAAATCAGCCCGCCGACCACGGTTATTCCGAGGGACCGCCGCGCTTCCGCTCCGGCGCCGAACCCGAGAGCAATGGGCAGCGTGCCCATCATCGCCGCCATTGTGGTCATCATGATGGGTCGGAACCGCACCAAGCACCCTTGGTAGATCGCCGCCTCGGCGCTTTTATTTTCGTTGCGCTGCGCCTCCAGCGCGAAATCAATCATCATGATGGCGTTTTTCTTCACGATGCCGATCAGCATGATCACGCCGACGAATCCGTAAAGGTTCAGCTCCATATCCAGCAGGGGAGAGACCCAACCCTTCTGGGCCGCGAGGTGGAAGAGCTCCAAGGTGAGCAGCGCTCCAAATCCCGCCGAAGGCAGCCCGGAAAGAATGGTGATCGGGTGGATAAAGCTCTCGTACAAGACTCCGAGAACGATGTAGATCACCAAAATCGCCATCACTAACAAGGTGCCCAAGCCGCTCAATGAGGCCTGGAAAGCCTGTGCGGTGCCCTGAAAACTTGTGGCGATGGTCGCGGGCAGCGAACGCCGGGACAGATCGTTAATCTCGGTGACCGCGTCGCCGATGGAAGTTCCCGGCTTGAGGTTGAACGACATCGTGACGGCGGGGAGTTGGCCCAGGTGATTTACCGAAAGCGGCCCAAAAGTGCTGGTGAGTTTTGCCACAGCGCTCAGAGGAACCAGCGTCCCGTTTTTGGAGCGCACGTAAAGCGATGACAGGGCATTGGCGTCGCGCTGATATTCGGGCTGAAGTTCCAAGATGACGCGATACTGATTGTTGGGCGCGAAAATGGTGGAAACCTGGCGAAAACCGTAGGCCGAGTACAAGGCATCTTCCACTTGACCGGCGGTGACGCCGAGGGCCGACGATTTGTCTCGATCAATCACGACGTTGATCTGCGGATTCTTGATTTGCAGATCACTGGTGACATCCAGCAAACCCGGAAGCTGCTGCATCTTGGTCAGGAAATCCTGAGATGCAGCGAAGAGCTCCGAAGTACTAGCCCCCTGCAACGTGAATTGATAAAGGGCCTTACTTTGTATTCCGCCGATGCGGACAGGCGGATCGTTGCGCAAATAGACGTTTATTCCCGGGATGGTCGCAAGTTTCGGACGCAGTTCCTGAATGACCTGATCGACCTGCGGACGCTGGGAGCGCGGCTTCAGGTAGATACTGAGTTGGCCTTGGTTGAGGCTCCGGCCGAACGACCCCACTTGCGACAGCACATAGGCCACGTAAGGATCGTCCTGAACGATTTTGGCAACCTGTAATTGGTGTTCGACCATGGATTCATAGGAGGCGCCTTCGATGGCTTCGGTGGTTCCATTGATCTGGGCGATGTCTTCGCTGGGCAGGAAGCCTTTAGGAATTACAATGGCGAGGTACACGGTACCCACCAAGAGGGCCGAAGAGACGGCTATGGTCGCCAGCTTATGCCGCAGCACGACCTCCAGGGTGGCGCCATACCAGCGGGTCATGCCCTGTTGGATTCGCTCGAAGAGGTTGAAAAGGCTGCCGTGTTTCTCGCCGCCGGCTTGGTGCGGCCTCAGGAAACGGCTGCACATCATCGGAGTGAGCGTCAATGAGACGACACCCGATACCAAAATAGCCGACATAATGGTTACAGCGAATTCATGCAACAAGCGTCCCAACACGCCGCCCATAAATAAAACGGGTATAAAGACGGCTGTAAGTGACAGAGTCATGGACAAGATGGTGAAACCGATCTCGTTGGAGCCATTCAGGGCGGCCTCCATAACCCCTTCGCCATGTTCAATGTGGCGCACGATGTTTTCGAGCATGACGATGGCATCATCCACCACGAAACCCACAGACAGGGTGAGCGCCATCATGGAGAAATTGTCCAGCGAATAGCCACACAGATACATCACCGCAAAGGTGCCCACAATCGAGAACGGTAAAGCCAGGCTGGGGATGGTTGTTGCCGGAATATTTCGCAGGAAGAGGAAGATAACCATAACCACGAGGATCAGGGCCAACTCCAGGGTAAACTTCACGTCTTGCACGGAATTTCGGATGGTGATCGAGCGATCGAAGAGCGTTTCCAGCCCGACGGCTGGCGGCAATTGCGCGCGGAGCGCCGGGAGCATGGCTTTGACTTTGTCGACAACTTCCACGGCATTGGTTCCCGGCTGTCGATAGACGGCCAATTGGATACCACGCACCCCGTTGTACCAAGCCGCCGTTTTATCGTTCTCAACCCCATCGAGGACATGACCGATATCCGAGAGGCGCACCGGCGATCCATTTCGATAGGCCACGATCAAGGGTGCGTAATCGGGCGCAGTGAAGAGCTGCCCGGTGGCCTCCACGTTTACCGCCTGGTGCGGTCCCCAGAGGGTGCCGGTAGGCAGACTGACGTTGCCCTCGGTGAGTGTCTGTTCGACCTCGTCTATGCCGATCTGGCGCGTAGCCATAGCTTTCGGGTCCACTTGGACGCGCACGGCATATTTCTGGCCGCCATAAACCTGTACCTGCGCCACGCCGTTGACCGTGGAGATGCTTTGGGCCACGAGCGTTTCGGCATATTCATCAACCGTGGAAAGCGGCATGGTGGGCGAAGTGAGCACCAGGAAAAGAACAGGGGAGTCGGCCGGATTGAATTTGCTAAACGACGGCGGCGCCGGCATATTTTGCGGAAGGCCACGGCTGGCCTGGGTGATGGCTGCCTGAACGTCTTGCGCCGCACCATCAATGTTCCGGCTGAGGACGAACTGCAGGGTGATATTGGTTCTGCCCAGAAGGTTCTGGGAAGACATTGAATCCAAACCGGGAATGGTGGAGAACTGTTTCTCCAGCGGAAGGGCTACGGCCGCCGCCATGGTATCGGGGTTTGCGCCGGGAAGATTCGCCTCAACGCGGATCGTCGGATAGTCTACGTTGGGCAAATCGCTCACCGGCAAGGTGCGGTAGCCCGCCACGCCGACGAGTAGAATTCCAAACATCACCAGCACGGTTGCCACCGGCCGTCGGATGAAGAGTTCCGGTATGCTCATTTGATGTGTCCTATTCTTATTCTTAACTCACGCATTGCTACCACTGTGAGCAAGCCAAAGGGACGCACACGCAGGCGCTTGAGCCTTAATCGCTCAAGTTATTTTTGATCTGCACTTTGGAGCCGGGCACCAGGCGCACCTGGCCGTCTGTTACGACGGTTTCGCCCGGCTGAAGTCCCTTATCAATGACGGCTTGTCCCTCGACGGTGCGATTGGAAACCACCGGCCGAGGCATGACAGTGCCGTCTGGCTGGAGCACGTATACAAACGACCCTTGTTGCCCGGCGGTAATGGCCTGGGAGGGTATGACCGTGGCGTTTGCTTGCTGCGCAAGGGTCATCAAGGTATTCACATACAATCCGGGCCAGAGAAGGCCGCGACGATTCTCGAAGGTCGCGCGCAAGTGAATCGTCCCGGTGGTGGTGTCCACGGCATTGTCTATGAAGGTGAGCGTCCCCACCTCCGGCGCATCGGAGCTATTCGGCACGGTGGCGTCGACGCGCAAGGGCCCCGCAGCCATATACTTCTTAATCTGAGGGAGATACTCCTGTGGAACCGTGAAATCGACGTGGATGGGTGATACCTGATTAATGACGACAATCGGCACGTCGGCAATCTTCACCAGATTCCCCGGCTTCACCATGACTGAGCCCGTCCGCCCGTCCATCGGTGAGTAAATCTTGCAGTATTCCAGATTCAACTGCGCAGTTTGGAGCGCCGCCTCATCTGCGGCGACCGTCGCTGCGGCGGCATCCGCCGCACTCTTCGAGGTGTCCGCATCCGACGGGGAGACCACGCCATCCGCGAGCAGCTTTGCAAGACGTTCCGCTTGAGCGCGGCTATTGGCGGCAACAGCCTTGTCCCGCTGGAGGGTGGCTTGCTCTTGAGCGAGCGCCGCCTCATACGGCCGCGGATCAATGGTAAAGAGCAACTGGCCCTTTTGAACGAAATCGCCTTCCTTGAAATGAACCTGGAGGAGTTCGCCGGAGACCTGCGCTCTTACGGAGACAGAATAGGAGCCAACGTTCCCAATGGCGGTCAACTGCACGGGCATAGCTCTCTGGGTGACCTTGGCCACCACAACAGGAACGGGCATAACCTTTGGAGGCGGAGCGGCCTCCTGCTTTGAGCACCCTGAAAACGCCAGAAGAATCAGAAGAAACGGGCCCACCAAACCCCGTTCGGCGCGGGAGAGCAATTTTGCTTTCGATCTTGCGCGTAGAATATGATGACGGTCCATAGTGACCTGTTCGGCTTGATCTATTACCTGCACGTGAGGACCAGGCACACCTGACCTCCCACGCTGCGTCTTAGACGCACCTTCTTTTCCTTGCGTTTCACCCCATTGCAAGTGACGTACGCCCTAGACGCTTCCCACTCGGCCGAAATTTTCGGCCATTTCCGATTCTACAATGCGTGCTTCAAAGATAACAGGGGATTCGGAACGGGTTCGAGCCGAATTGTGCGGCGGCGAGCCGGCTGACAAAACGGGCTAAAGTCTAGGACTATCGCCTTGGGCCGCTAACACTTGCCGCTTTGGCTGGCTTGTGCGTCGGAGATTGCCGTGATGAGTTGCTCGCCGCATGGGCGAGAAGGACCGGCTTGATCAGTGAAGTCCAGAGGACATAACACTTTGCGCTGGGGTGAAGGCCGTCCGCGACAAAAAGGTCTCCAGATGGGCGGCCGCTTTTATCGAACATCGGCGTGGCCACGTCGATGTAGGCCGCATGATCCTGGGTGACGAGAAATTCCTGAATCAATTGATTCGCCTCTTTCATCGCCGGCCAGGCCTTCCACCGCAAGAGGGAAGGCTTGATCGAAAGCACGTAGATCCAGGTTTCCGGCAATTTCTCATGCACCATCTGCACGAATTGCCGAACGTCACGCGCGACGCTCTCCGGAGTCTTGCCGCTGCCCGGCGCCAGATCGTTGTCTCCGGCGTACACCACCACGGCGGCCGGATGGTAAGCGATCACGATGCGGTCCGCATAGTGATTCACGTCGGTGTACTCGGACCCGCCAAAGCCGCGGTTAATTACGGGAAGCGGCTTCATGTCTTCCGCAAGCGAGCTCCAATACGCAATGCTCGAGGAACCGGTAAAGATAATCCCATCCGGCGGCACGGGATGCGCCTGGTCCTGACGTTCGAAGGCTCGAATCGTGGATTCCCATTCCTGCGCTAATACAGTGTCGCGAAATTGACGAAATCCAACTACGAGGAGACCCAGGAAAATAAACGCCAGAAGCGCCGAACTCTTGAGTACAAAGCTGGTTCTCTTTGGCATGAGGAAGAGAGTACGCCTTGCCATTTAGGAAGACAATGCTGTCGAGCCACGGGGGAGATCTTGCGTACAGCTCAGCGGAATAGATCCTGTTCTGGACTGCGGAGAAGTTCGCGTGCCGAACCCTCCGCCGCTTTCCACTCGAATCCGCGCATCAAAACCACGGGAAATCCGGACGGCTTGCGCATCAAGATGCCGGCGGCTGCGGCAACCTGATCCGCCACCGCGACGATTGTTCCCGTCAGCTTCCGCCCGCGACGATCGGCGCTTCCCCGATAATCTTCCAACGGAGCCAGACCTGCGACGCCGATGGCCACATCCACGAGGCCCTCGCGCCATGGCCGCCCGAAGGTATCGGTCACAATGACCGCCCCGCAATTCAATTGCTTCCGGAGCCGGGCGGCGGAAGCGTCCGGATCTTTGGGCAGGATCGTCGCAAAGTCATCACTCTCGACGTTGGATTGGTCCACACCTGCATTTGCGCAGACGTAGCCCAGATGAGTTTCGGCGATCAGGACGCCGCGGTCCATCTTAATAATGCGGCGGGATTGCGACAGGATGAGCTCGATCAACCGCGGGTCCTTGCTCCATTTGCTCGCCCAGGTTTTTGCCAGCGCCGATGGTTGAATCTGCCGAAGGTCTGCGACGGCGCCTTCTGCTTTGGAAACAATCTTCTGGGCCACGGCGAGAACCACAGAGGAGTCGAGCGGCTGCTGCTCCCTCTTGGCTGCATCGCGAATGAGCTCGGCCAGATCGTCGCCGCGACGCACTTCCGGGAGACCCGAGAGGGCTACTATTTCGATGCGCATACGATTCGGAGAAAAGTGGCCACATCGCTATGGTGCGAACCGGCGAGAAATTCGGCCACATCCTCCGGCGTGTCGATATCGAACATCAGCCCGCGCAGCCGCAGGATCTCCGCGCGAACATTTTTCGAGCGCGCCTGATCGAGATGCGCGCGGCG
>Ga0079221_10000159_pt1 | contig 15495 bp, 10 predicted proteins | sample GAAS200_FD_75069 | JGI IMG/M metagenome (GOLD analysis project Ga0079221, IMG submission 75069) | Agricultural soil microbial communities from Georgia to study Nitrogen management - GA AS200 | ecosystem: Environmental > Terrestrial > Soil > Agricultural land | place: USA: Georgia | collected... | reverse complement strand
CCGTGGAAATCGGCGAACTGCGTAGTCTTCAATTGCTTGTTGAAATCTGCGCTGCCCGTTTGCCCCAGGAATTTCTCATCGCCCCAAAGTCCTCGCGCCGCGGCCGCTTCGGGGTTCCTCAAATAGGATTGATAGCGCTCCTCTTCCGTAGGATTGCGCTGCTCCTTCGGATACATTTTGTCGCCGTCCGATTCGTTGTCCCACCATGTCAAGCCAAAATAAGTCGCGACCATGTTCGTGCCCGGATGAATGTGGCAAATCATGCATTGGCTCGACGGAATCGAGCGTGTGAAGGCGTGTTTAATCGGATGGCCCGGTTCGCTCTTTGGAATCGATGGATCGGAGGATGCGCTAAAGCCCGCGTGTCCAAACGTCGCGTATGCGCCTGAGTGCGCGGGATCGCGATCGTTGGCGTATATCACGTGGCATGCTGTGCAGCCGCTTCCGCGATAATCTCCGGGATGATCGTTGGTTCCCGGGAGGGACAGAATCGGGTCTAGCAAGCGGGTCTTTTGCAGCCCAAGAAACACCGGATCCGTCCGCAGCTCGGTGCCGAAGCCGCGATCGCTGAGCTTGTCATCCGGCTTCCCCGGAACTTCTTGGCGATTTGGATTGCCAATCTCGGCCTTCTTATGTCCACCACGTTCGAAAACGCGCAAGACATTTCCCGGCTGCGAAATTTCCCAGCGGTAAAGCGGATCCAGTTCCGGAATCACACCTTTGGCGCGAGTTTCTTCCTCGGTCGGCTTTGGGAATGTCTTAATGGATTGGGGCAGGCCTTCGCGATTGTAGCTCTCTCCAAAGCGCGCATTCTTCGATGCATACCCCCCATTGTTGTAAAGCGCCGCACCCCAGAGAAGTCCCGCATGCGTCATCATGCTGGTGGAGACCGCGCGTACTTCTGCTGCGTGACAACCGATCGCACCGCAAGCTTCCGTCGCCACGCGTAGGTCGCCCGGATTGACAAACTTGATGTATTCCGCGGATTCCTTTAACCACAAGGTGTAAGCCCGTTCGGGAAGATTTGCGCGCTTCTTGAAAGCTACATTGCGCGGCTGCACGTGCGCCTTTTCTTTGATGGAATTATATTCCGGCGAACCCGGCGCCATTCCCGGCGCAACGCCAACGGAGGAATTTCCGCCGTGGCAGTCGGTGCAGCCGAGATGAACGGTTCTTGTGGGATGCATTGTCGGTTCATCCGTCGCGGTATGGCAAGAAATGCAGCCCGACGTTTTTTTATCCGCTTCATCCTGCGACTGGCCGCCAAGGGACTTAGTGGCGGGCTTTAGCCTGGCCCGGTTTGCGCTAGCAGAATGCAGCGCAACAACAAGAGACAACACAGAGATGCTAAGCACGCAGACAATTCGTGGGGAAGAGGCGCCGGAATTGTGGAAAGAGCTCATCGTCTGCGCGCCTCAGAAAGTAAACTTCACCGAGCCAAAAAGCGAGAACTGCGTGCGGCCTGTGTAGATATCTTTGAAACCCTGCCCCGGCTGCAGCGCCGAAGCGCCTCCGGTGAGCACGATGTTTTCAGTTAGCGGCGGCCGGTATTCCACACCAATGCCCGCATCTTCTCCGACTGCATGATGGATAGGCGTCTGAAACAGCAGAAACTCCAGCGGCTCCGTACGTTCGAAACGCAAGTAATTGAAATTCGCAAACCCTTTCAGCTTCGGGGTTATGTCGAAATCCGCTCCGGCATTCGCCAAAAAAATTCCCGGATTCACGAAATTCGCCTGACCTTCCTCTTTGCTGACGCGCAATGAAGGAATTAAGCTTCCCGGCGTCGTGAGTAGCACGCCCGAACCCAGCAGGCGAATCCCTTCGCGATTCCAGAAGCTGAACAGTCCGCCCGCAAAATTCGGCAAGTCCACAATGGAATCGAATCCCCGGGCGCGCCCGTCGCGTGGATTGGCGTCGCCCGACGTATAAAACGCAGAAATGCGGTAGCGCATCCAGTCATTGTCATAGGAAATCTCCGCCGCAGCCATTTGCGCGTTCATGGTGACTCGCCTTCCAGCAATGGGATTGAACGTGTCCTCGCCAACCGCCTGATAGAAAGCGTGCGTGAGATTCACGCGCCGAATGTGCCCGCTGCCCAGCCAGCCGAAATAGCCGACGCGAATCCCATGCAGAATCGGTCCCCCGCCAGGGTTTTGGTTAATGACATTTCCAATCGGCGCGGGCCGCACCAAAAATCCGTTGTCGTCGTAATGCAAGCTAGGATCATCCTTATTCCAAGCGGCCACGAATTCTGCGGTGTAACCTGGGAAAAAGAAATCCTGCAAATACACATTGCCCAGCACGACCTGTTGATGCCGCCGATCTAACGTATCCAGGCCGCTGTTCGTGTTTTTCTCGAGAAAGTGAAAGTAGGCGAGGTTGTACTCGATCCGGTCGCTATGCAGGTTGCCTAAAATGCGCAGCGCAGGTTCCTCGTCAACAAACAAAAACCCTCGAAAATCCGCGTTGAATTGCTGAATGCCGGCCCGCGCCGAAACAAAATCATAATTCGGGCCCAGATCGTGCAGCTTGACCTCGACGAACGCTTCCTGCATTCCCAGATGATTATCAAGACGGTTGGTGCCGCTGCGCACGTCCGGCCCGACGATCCCGAGTTCGCGCACTTTCAAATCATTCAGGCTGAATTCAGGGGTGACGCGAATACGCCAGTCCACCGGCTTGAACGATGCGTCGCCATGAAACAAGTCAAACGCAAAGCGCAGCGTTTCATCGAAAAATGCCTGTTCACCCTTGCCAAAAAAATCCGAACTGCCCCCGCGCGCACTGCTGACATTGCTCGGCGAAGGCACGCGTCGTCCATCAAAAAAGGTTTCCGCAGACGCCGTCAGATTCAGGAAAATCTGTTGCCCCAGACGCTCCGGCCAGATCGGCTCATCGCCCTTCAGGCGGTTGCGATTGAACGGGTCATACCAGTGCGGCTTCACGTAGAGGTACTCGCCTTTTTGCGGATAGCGCCGGTAATCCGGCTGCTGCAAAGCCCAGCGATTGGGCACAACGTTGTAAACATCCGCGACAGGAGGAAGCATCTCCGCAGAGTTAATTTCGACGTAGTTCGCGTCCGCATCGAGCCGGTGCCGAAGCTCGCGATAAGTGCCGGAAGTCGCGGCGGCTCCCGCAGACAAGGCAGGCCCTAGATCCGGGAGTCGCGGCAAACGCGAGCGCGTTTCGGCTGCGCCTCTTGAAACGAGAGAAATCTCCAGCGAAACCACTTCGTTGGAAGAGAGTGCAAGCTCCGAGAGCACGAACGGCGCGTAATTCGGTGCTTCCGCACGCAACTCATATTTTCCGGGAGGCATAGGAAACAGGCGGAAGATTCCTTCCGCAGAAGAAGTTGTCGTCAAAGTCTGCCCGGATTGCAAATTACGCAAACTCAGGACCGCTCCGGGAATCGGCAGAGCGTTACCCGGAGAGCTCGTCGTGTCGCGGATAAAACCGTCAAGCGCCGCGGTATTTTGTGCCTGCTGACGCGGAAGGCGTTGTTGTGGGCCTTGCTCCCGGGATTCCTTGGCAGAACTCTGCGCTGGCGTGGACTCTTGTTCTTGAAAAGTTCTCGCGGCAAATGCAAAGGAGAAGACGAAACAAGAACAGCAAGCCGCGCACGCTGCGCGGCACAAGAGTCGCAGAGAAGAGCCAATCATTCCTTCGGCCTGAATGAATCTGAAAAACGGAATCGCGTTCTATCTAATAATGTCGAGAACCGGCGAGCAACAGGTTTCACGCACGCGTGGAGCGATTCAAATAACAAGCCGATGGAGTCGCGCCATTCACCAATACGCCGCAGAAGAGTCGTAAATCCATTGAGCCGGAGCGAACCGTGGGTTACAAGGGGAGAATCCCTCGATGGCTATCGCCCACAAGTTGCGCAAGCCCGTCGAATCGCTGCAAGCGCTTCGCTCGCGGAGAAGAATGCTAGTCGTCTGCGTCTTCCTTACTTTGGGGATCGCTGGCGTGCTTGCATTGTTCTTGTTGGGATGCGGTGGTGGGAGCACCGCGATAGTCTCCCCTCCCCCGCCGGTCGTTCAGCCGTTGCAGGTTTCCGATGTGCAAAACATTGTCCAAGCCGCGGTGAATTCCGTGAATGTGGACATGGTCGTCGCCGTTGTGGATCGCGCTGGATTTGTTCTTGCAGTATTTCACACTCAAAACGCGCCAACCACCGCCACTGGAAACTTTGGGCAGACTCAGAACGCAAATGACCTCGCCGTAGCTCTCGCGCGTACCGGCGCCTTCTTTAGTAACGACCAGGGGCCTCTCTCGTCCCGAACAGTTCGCTTTATCAGCGGAATTCACTTTCCTCCGGGCGTCGCGAATCAGCCACCAGCCGATTTGTACGGCATCGAGAACACGAATCGCGGTTGCACGCTCATCAATGATCCGAATTTTCAAAGCAAGGTCCCACCTTCGCTTGCACTCGGGGGAGGATTCGGCCCCGGCGTGATTACAGGGAAGGCGGACGTGAACGATTCGGATGCGGCCGCAGTAAATCCCGGCGGCGTGCCAATCTTTTACAAAAACGTGGTGCTCGGCGGAATCGGCATTGTCACTTCGGCAAGCGATCCGAGCGTAGCGGAGTTTGCTGCTTTCACCGGTTCGACGACCGCGAGAACTGGCCCAACCGACACCTTCGGCCCGACTCCCGCTGCTCCCGGTGTCGTTTTCATCGGCGGTATTGCGCTTCCCTTTGTCACGCAAACCTCGCTTCCAGCCGGTCTCTCTGCAGGCCCAGTTGCTGGCACCGGAAGTTTCTTGGTCGTGCCAACCAGTAGTCAGGGGCAACCTCCCGAAGGAGATTTGATTACGCCGGCAGCAGGGCCTATCGGTGGATTAAGCGCAACGGAAGTGACGCAGATTTTGGACAACGCTGAAGCCACCGCGAACGCCACACGAGCCGCGATTCGCTTGCCCATTGGCTCGCGCACCCGAATGGTCATTGCCGTCGCCGATCTCGACGGAGCCGTCATCGGCTTGCGCCGCATGTTCGATTCCACGGTCTTCAGCATTGATGTTGCGGTAACCAAGGCGCGCAACATGGTCTATTTCAATAGCGCTTCACGGACCGCGGCTGATTTGAACGGCGTGCCGATGGGCACGTCGGTCACCAACCGCACCATCGGCTTTGGCGCGCAGCCGCTCTATCCTCCCGGAATCGATGGCTCCGGTGCCGGCCCTTTCTTCAATCTCTACACCATGGACCTCGCGAATCCTTGCACGCAGGGATTTCAAGCTGGAGCGGCAAACGCGAACAAAAGCGGAATTGTATTTTTCCCGGGAAGCGCGGGCTTGTACCGCAACGGAACGCTCATCGGCGGGCTCGGCGTCAGCGGCGACGGCGTGGATGAGGACGACTATGTCACCAATGGTGGAGCTGCAGGATTCGAGGCCCCCACGGCCACTCGTGCCGACCAGGTGACAGATCAAGGCGTGCGCTTGCCGTATTTCAAGTTTCCCCGAAATCCCACCAACTGAGCCTCTCGCTTCGATGCTTGCCTTGATTTTGTGAATTAATGGTGACGCGATTTCTTGCTTCCAGCTATCTTCGCCAGAGCGCGCGCAATGTGCGGAAGTAGCGGCCGCATATCTAAGCGGCCGCTTTTTGTTTTCCCTGGATGGCTTCCGCGCGTTTACTTCGCACCACCGGACGGATCCGCCGAAGTCGCGCTATTCACATCGAGATGGAACTTGTGGGCCGTGTCAAGCGCTGCGTAGCAATTCCTATCTTTGGCGTAGCCTCGGCAGCGGCGAGCCGTATGTTTGTCGCGCGGCGAACGCACAAATTGCCAGATTTGCGCATAAGCGATACCACTCTTTGACGGCGAAGGCGGATCCTTCGGCGTACTGCAGCCTGGGGAGGGCGGGCACGAATCTTCATACACCCAGTACACAAGCCCTGCGGGCTTGATTTGCTCGCGAATGAAATCAGATGTGATGAGGTTATGCCCCTCGCCTTCGTCAATGGGAATGCCGGAGCAGTAGACGCCGGCTCGAAAGCCCAGGCGCTCCAGTTCCGAAGCCCAGGCTTTCAGGTAAGTGACATAGGTGGATGGAAGTCGCCCGCCCTCTTCAATATCGAGGAAAATCACCGAGCCGGTAGGGAAACCTTCGCGGCGCGCCGCCGCAGCGGCCGCCTTCGTATCGTCGGCTACGCGTTTGCGTGTGTGAGCCTGGTCCCGCAATTGCCCGGAGTCAGGTCCCGCAAAAAGAAGAACGAAGCCAAAGCCTTGTGAATGTAAAAATTCGCGCTTCCCGCCCCAGGAGTTGGCTGTCTCCCCAGGAGGATTTCCCAGCCAGTAACCGGTGAACGCGAAATCCCTCCGGAGCAGCTTCATCGCCTCGTCCCCGGGATAGTCGTTTCGGTCGAAGCCTAGATAATAGTGCTGAAGCTCTTGTGCGGTGGAAGCGGAATTGGCGACGAATAGCACAGCAAGGGCTAAAGCAGCGACGCGGCCAGCGAGAGAAAAAGATTTAGCGCCGAGGAGACAGAGAACGCCGGGCGCACAGGGAAGAAAAAGACAAAGCACAGTGGTCATGAATGTTCAGCCTTCACGGAGTTTGTGCCCCGCAAGATTTCCCAGCCCGTCGTAAGCCGCATACTTATACGTTTCACTGAGCGTTGGATAATTAAAAACCTGTTCAATGAATTCGTCGATGGTAAGGCCCTTGTCCAAAACGGTCAGGCCAATGTGAATCAGCTCCGTAGCATTTTCTCCGATCATACTGACGCCGAGAAGCTTTTTGTCCGCTCGCGCAAAGATAAGTTTGAGCATCCCGGCTGTGTCGCCAATGATGTGGCCTCGGGCATTGTTTTCATAGAGCGCGCGTCCCACCACGTAATCGATTTTCTTTTCCTTGCAGGATTCTTCCGTTTCGCCTGCGGCCGAAATTTCCGGAATCGTGTAAATGCCCATCGGCAGCAGCGAAGCGACACGGTGCTTGTATTTCAATCCAAAAGCGTGGCAAACCGCGACGCGGCCCTGCTCCATCGAAGTGGAGGCGAGCGCGGGGAACCCGATGACGTCGCCAGCGGCATAAATGTGTGAAACCGAAGTGCGGTAGTTCTCGTCCACCGGAATATAGCCGCGATCGTTGAGCGCCAGCCCGGCTTTTTCGAGCGCCAGCCCGTCCACCGCAGCGCGACGGCCTGCGGCAAAGAGCGCCGACTCCGTTTCAAGGACTTTCCCGCTCTTCATGGTAAGCCGCACGCCAGCCGCGGAATTCTCCGTCTTTACCGGCCGCTCGTTGAACCAGAAATGCATGCCGAGACCCGCAAATCGATCGCGCAGGCGGTTCGAGATTTCGTAGTCGAGAAAAGGAAGTAGCCGGTCGCGTCCGTCAACCAAAGTGACATCCACGCCAAGCGCCATAAAAACGGAGGCGTATTCGCAACCGATAACCCCGCCGCCGATTACGGCGAGACTCTTTGGGATGCGCTCCATCTGGAGAAACGTGTCCGAGTCGAAAGTGTGAACGTCATCGAAAGAAATCTCTGCGGGGCGATGCGGCTTCGAGCCGGTGGCGATGAGCATCACCTCGCCTTTCAATCGCCTTGTGCCATCCGTTCCCGAAACCGCGACTGTGTGACAGTCTTCGAACGACGCCTGCCCGCGGACCAATTCAATCTTGTGCAGCGCGAGATTCTTCAGAATGCGGCTGCGCTCCATGTCCACGACTTCGCGTTCGTGGTGCATGAAGTCATGCACAGTAAGATTTTCTTTCAGAGAATAATCAATTCCGTAGAGACCCCGCTGTTTCAGCCCGGAAAAATAAAGCGCCGATTCGCGCAAAGTTTTGCTCGGCACCGTGCCGGTGTTGATGCAACTCCCGCCCATGTACTGGGCGCGCTCGATGATCGCCACGCGCTTGCCAAAATAAGCGGCCTGGGCGCCGGCCTTCTCGCCCGCAGGACCGCAGCCAATCACAATCAAATCAAAACTCTCGGTCGAACTCACTCGGCCCCCCTTAAACGGGCAGAACAGACAGAGGATGCGCACTGCGAACCTGCGAGGATTCTAGGGGAAGCGCGAGGCCAGAGGAAAAGAATCTGGGATTTCTGTGCCGTATTTGATTGGATTCAGCCAGAGCATGGCGGAAATATGCGCCGAAATCACGGCTGGCCATAACCGGCCAAATTCGACTGCGCCGTCAAAGGAAGCCCGGAAATGATTGACAGGATGAGGGATACAAAAGGAGTCCAAACAAAACAGGATGGATTTTTGGTTGAATTGGGAGTAAATTTCGAGCGCTACAGCTACAGTCCGCCGGCATGCTGCATCTAAGTAACGGGGAGAAGCGGAGGGCCAATGGGCCATGACAGCACAGTCTAAGCGGCGTGCGCTTAAGGCCTTGCTGGTTGCGTGCGGGCTCCCGGTCACCGTTCTCGCTTTCCGGTCTTTTTACTTCCAAGAATTATTCTTTGCATTTCTTTTGTTTGCCATGCTGTTTTTAGTTCTTCTGCTGGTGGCAGGCGTTGCCGTTGGCCTTTGGCTGCTCTACGCGCGCGCCGTAGTCTATTTGGCCACGCAGACCGCCAGAGAAGGGCACCGCGCCTTGCCCGCAGCCAGAGCGACGGTTTTGTGGTTGGCTCCAACGGTCACCAGAACTGCCGGCGCGGTTTCCTCGGCCCAGCAGGTCCTGCTATATCCACTCGCTGGTCCACTGCGCAGATGGCTGCGTTCCTTCCGCCTGGATGCGTCTCACTTTCGCGTAGATGCGGAACGGGCCGTGAAACACTTGCGTCTTCTCCTCAAGCAAAGTTGACGCGCGGCACACTAGGTGGGCGCGCCGGAAGTCGTCCGAATCAAAAAATAATCCAACCATCTACAAAGCAGCTTTGGACGTTTGCGTTCCTTGACGTGGACAGCAATGACCGCGCCACCAAAGTCTTGAGAAACGTGTGTTGAATCTGGGCTAGGATACAGGCGTGAAAGAAACTCAGCCGCCGCGCAGAGGCCCTTGGCTGGGCTGGCAATGGAAGGCGATTATCCCGATCGTGGGGGTGTTGCTGCTAGGCCTGATTGCGTTTCAGGCGGTGGTGGTCGCGCTCGATATTCCCAGCGGACATTGGATCGTGATTGTTGCGGCAGCCGGAGCGGTGGCGATTTGTTTTGTGACGCTCACGGTGTTGCTGGTGCTGATCGAGCGGCCGCTGGAGGAGTTAAAAAAGATTATAGGTCGAGTGCGCGAAGGAGATTTGAGCGCGAAGGTGGAGTTTGCCAAGCGCAACGATGACGTCGGCCAATTGGGGCGGCAGTTCAATGAAATGATTCAGGAGTTGGGGGAAAACCGCTCGGAGATCGAGCGCTTGCACCAGGGCGAGATGGCTCGCGCGGAACACTTAGCTACCATCGGAGAGCTGGCGGCGGGATTGGCCCACGAGATTCGCAATCCGCTGGCGGGGATTGCAGGCGTAGTCGAAGTGATGGGGCGGGAACTGCCAAAAGAAAGCTCCAGCCTCGCGGTTTTGCCCGAAGTCCAAAACGAAATCCAGCACATTCAGGCGATTTTGAGCGATCTGCTGGCGTATGCGCGTCCGCGGCTGCCTGAATTTCATCCCGCGGACTTGAATGCCACCGTCGAACAAGCCGTTTTCTTGGCGCGCCAGCAGGTTCGAACCAAACCCATTGAAATCACCCTGGAGCCGGATAAGAAGCTGCCACGGATTAGCCACGACCCGGTCCAAATTCAGCAAGTCGTTTTGAATTTATTGCTCAACGGCATTCAGGCCGTGCAGAGCCGGGGAAAAATCCAAGTGGCTTTGCGGCAGGAAGGCGAATGCGCTGTCATACGAATCAGGGATACGGGGAAGGGAATTCCTCACGACTCTTTGCCGAAGATTTTCAAGCCGTTTTTTACCACGCGGAAAGAGGGGACGGGCCTCGGGCTTCCGCTGGCGAAAGGGATTGTGGAATCCCACAAAGGAAAAATTGAAGTGACAAGCGAGCCTGGGCAAGGCGCGCAATTCGAGGTGTGGCTGCCGATCCTGCGGCACGACAGCAAACCTGTGATTGGTTAGTGGAGAGTGATAAAGTACGAATAATGGCGCAGAAAAAAATCCTGATAGTGGACGATGAAAAACTGGTGCGCTGGGCGCTGGCGAAGAAGTGTGCCGAACTTGGCTACCAGAGTGTAGAGGCCGCCGACGGAGAAGAAGCGCTTCGCATGATGCAGAACGAGTCGCCGGACGCGGTTTTGCTGGATGTGCACCTTCCTGGTCAAAGCGGCATTGAGGTCCTCGAAAAGCTGAAACAGGCGGGAGACACGTCCACGGTCATCATGATGACCGCCGACCCGCAACTGGGAGACGTGAAAGCGGCTCTGCGGCTGGGCGCGTATGACTTTGTCAGCAAGCCGATCAATTACGAAGAACTCGGGGTGACGCTGCAGAACGCGCTGGAAGCGGGAGCGCTGCGCACGGAAGTCGAGTCCCTGCGCGGAGAAGTGCGCCGCCGCACCGGCTATCACGAGGTGATCGGCGTCTCGCGAAAAATGACCGAGCTGATGAAGTTCGTCCACAAAGTCGCGGCCAGCGAAGCCAGCACCATCCTGGTTCAGGGCGAAAGCGGAACGGGCAAGGACCTGGTGGCAAAAGCGATTCATTACCAGAGCGGGCGAAAAGACAAGCCGTTTGTGGCCATCAATTGCTCCGCGATTCCGGAAACGCTGATGGAGGCGGAACTGTTTGGCCACGAACGCGGCGCTTTTACCGATGCCAAGGCCATGAAGAAGGGCCTGTTTGAAGTAGCCGATGGCGGAACGCTCTTTCTCGACGAGATTGGCGAGCTTTCGCCGCTCTTGCAGGCTAAGCTTTTGCGCGTGCTCGAAGATCAGGTCATCCGGCGCGTCGGTGGCGTGAAGGACATCCAGGTGGACGTGCGCGTGATTGCGGCGTCGAACCGCGACTTGGAACGCGCCGTGCGCGAGGGGCATTTCCGCCAGGACTTGTATTACCGGCTGGCGATTATTTCCATTTTTCTGCCGCCGCTGCGCGAACGCAAGGAGGACGTGCCCGCGCTGGTGGATTTTTTTGTCGAGCATTACAACCGGAAATTCCGCAAGAACGTGCAGGGACTGAACGAAGAGACGCGGCGGCTGCTGATGAATTACACCTGGCCGGGAAATGTGCGCGAACTGAAGAACGCGCTCGAGCGCGCCATGCTTCTTGAGGAAGGGACGCTGCTGAAGCCGGATGATTTGCCATTTGCGGTGGCCAGCGGGCGCAGCGGAACGGCCCGGGGCGCGCCCACGGCGATGGAAGCGAGTTCCTCCGCGACGCAGGAGCCAATCGAAGGCGGCTCGAAGCGGCGTTTGCCCGCGCTTTCCATTCCCGAGGGCGGAACCTCGCTCGAAGACATCGAGCACGCACTGGTCGAGATGGCCCTGAAGCAATCCAACGGAAACCAGATCAAAGCCGCCAAGCTGCTCGACATCAGCCGCGACGCGCTGCGTTACAAAATGAAAAAGTTTGGCCTCGTCCATGGGGAAGAGGAGCAGCCCGCCTCGCCAACCCGCTCCTGAATACCAGCCCCTCGTAGGGGCGGGGCTTGCCCCGCCCGGCAGCGCTTCATTATGAAAGAAACCGCAAGGATGGCCACCCAAGAGGTCTCAGCGGATCGAGGTCTGCGCCCGCAACGCTACGGCTTTTGCGGCCGTCCGAAGCAGATGACATATCCGCTGTTGTCCACAATCTCGAAAGCTCGAAGGCCGTCGTTGGTGTCGGCAAGTGGCTTGTGCATGGGTACGGCTTTCGCGACGAACTCCGAATAAAGCGCGTCAGGATCAGAAGTGTGCACGTATGCATCCCAGGGTGCCCATTCATGGCGGGAACGATTGGGTTGCGGATGAATCTGCGGCGCGACGGCCTTCAGCATGATCATGACGCGGTCGCGCTCCACGATGCCAAAGAAATCTTTGCCGTCTCCGTTTCCACCACCTGTGTAGGTGACCGCAAATCCCAGCTTCGAGCGATAAAAGTCGAGGCTCGCCTGGAGATCGTCTACGATAAAAGAAGGCGCAATGGTGTTTAGCGTCGGCACATGCGCATTCTATCACCGCAGAACCAGATCAAAGCCGCCAAACTGCTCAACATCAGCCGCGATGCCCTTCGCTACAAAATGAAAAAATTCGGCCTGGCCCACGGAGAAGAAGCTATCGCTATACGCGAAAGGATTAGAGAAATCCCAAGAACAAACAGCGGAACAAAACGTAGCATGAACAAAGCGCAGCCTCGCAGGCGGCCGCTGCAATTCATGACCGTGGTCACTTGCATCCCACCTGAAAGCAGAGATTTTGGCTGAAGAAGGGAATCACGTGATTTTGGAAGCGGTCCGCCACTTTGCTGGTGTGCGTGCCCGAATACACTTCGAAGCTGTTCGCGATCCCATACTTATCGAGAGCGTCGTGCAGCTTGCCGGCGTCTATTCGTAAACCGTCTTGATCGCCAACATCAATCGCAATAGACCGATACTGACGCAGACCACCGACGTATTGATCCAAGAAAGCAAGCGGAGCATTTGCCGCCCATTTCGCGAGAATGTCGGGCTGTGCCGCGCCGTCTTTCACTGGAAGGTCTAGATAGAGTGGCGGGTTCTTAGGGTCAGGCGACCAAGCTGCCGCCGAAGCAAGCTGAGCTCGCTGAAAGAAGCCAAGTTTGGCCGAATCCTCAGCTGTTTTCACCGCTTCCAAAGCTTTCTCGTCTTCTGGCTTTAGCGACACGGCCATTCGGGGGGACAAACAACACGGGCTCATGATGTAGAGGCTTCCGAACACATCGGAATGCTTCATGCCAATGCGTGTTGCTCCGTAGCCGCCCATCGAGTGGCCAACCAGGCCACGGCTGAGCCGATCAGGAATGGTTCTGTAATGAGCGTCGATGTATGCAACCAGATCGTGCGCAATGAATTGCTCAAAATCACCTGTCGTGACTGAACTCGAATACATTGAACCGTTGTGAACTGTCTTCGAATCAGGCAAAACCACGATCATCTCTTTGGCGCCTTGGGCGATAGCGCCTTCGATGGTCTGCGGCACGTGGATTTCATGGGTCCATTGCTCGGCGCCGATGGAATAACCGTGCAAGGCATAGACAACGGGGTAGCGCCGGGACTTTTCGTTGGCATAGCTGGGAGGCAGAAACAGGAAGACGTCGCGGTCGACCGCATCTCCCTCCAAATTGCCTTCCAGGGCCGTGCCGTGAACTTTTATGCGCTCTACCGTCATAGGCTTCGCGCCGGGAATCACGGGAGGCACTTCGGTCTGCACCTGTGCCGCGAGTCGAGGGGCCACGCCAACTGTTATTCCGAGTGTCATTAAGCGAAGAAATTTGTTCCCCAACCGTTTGTTTGCGATCATTTTGTTCAGAGTCATTAGGCGCCTCATTGCTCGATGGAAATGACGGTTACTGACTTGGGCTCCAGTTTCATTGACAGCTTGCCACCCGCGACCCTCGCGGAAATAGGTTTTGGCACGACCATATTGGGCGTGTCGAACGTGTTGACGCTGTCAACCTTTGGGGCGGTTAGCGTTTCTCCCGCAGCCGATTTGGCGGCAACGCCGGCGAGGCTGACTTCGATCTCCGCCGGTTGATTGGGCTCGATATTGGTGACTGCCAGCCATAGCTTACCAGCGGGGTCTTTCGCCGCGATGGCGTCCACGCGTGGCAAGGTGATGTCGCCATGTGTGTAAGAACCTGTGTCGAAGACCACCGGTACGAAGGTCGCATCCTGAAACGGCACGTACATTTTGAAGACGTGGTACGTCGGAGTGAGCACCATTTTTTCTTTGTCGGTCAAGATCATGGCCTGCAGCACATTGATCATTTGCGCGATGTTGGCCATGCGCACCCGGTCGGCGTGGCGGGCAAAGATATTCAGGTTCAGCGCGGCCAGGACGGCGTCTCGCAAGCTGTTTTGCTGGACCAGGAAGCCCGGGTTGCTGCCCGGCAGCGGCGCATACCAGGCGCCCCACTCATCGACGACAAGTGAAACCTTCTTTTGCGGGTCGTATGTGTCCATGATAACGGAATGCTTTGCGATCAAGGCATCCATGTCCAGGGTGGCCTTGAGAATCTGAGCGTACTCGGTTTCTCCAAACCCCGTTGACGCAAATGCCGGCGGCCATTTCACGACGGTGTAGTTGTGCATCGAAAGGCCGTTGATGTCCCAACTCCACTGGTGATGTTGATAGGCCTTCATGATGGCTTCCGTCCACTCGGTCCAGCGGGGTTCGCCGCCGCCGGGGCCTACGGCGATCTTCAGCAGCTGGTGTTCTTTTTGCTGCTCTGGGTTGTAGTTCCGGACGAAGCGGCTATAAATCTTAAGCTGGCTCAGATAGTAATCGGGCGTCATGTTGCCGCCGCAGTCCCAGCTTTCGTTGCCGATGCCAAGGAAGGCGACCTTGTAAGGAGCCGGATGACCGTTGGCGGCGCGCTCTTTCGCCAGGGTCGTCGGCTGAGCGGTCGTCAAGTATTCCAGCCATTCAGCCCCCTCCTGCGGCGAGCCGGAGCCGACGTTGACCGAGACATAGGCCTCCGCTCCAATCTGGTCGAGGAAGTCCATAAATTCATGCGTGCCGAACGTGTTCGGTTCAAGCACGCCGCCCCAGTTGGGATTGAGGCCAATCACTCGCTGGGGGCCGATGCCTTTGCGCCAATGGTATTCATCCGCGAAGCAGCCACCGGGCCAGCGGACGTTCGGAACCTTCAATGCTTTCAGCGCGCCAACGACATCGTTGCGGATGCCTCGAGTGTTGGGGATAGGGGAATCCGGACCGACCCACACGCCTTCATAAATACCGTGGCCCAGATGTTCGGCGAACTGCCCGAAGATGTTGCGGTCGATCTTAGCGCCAAGCCTGGATGGGTCCACTGTCAGTTGCACCTTTTGCGCGACAGCTAGTTGCGCCGTGGCCGCCAATGCCATCAGCGGAAGGAGGAAGAGAAGGGCGCGAAAGAAAATCGAGGCGTTTATAGAAGGGCCCTTTAGGGCCATAAGTTGTGAGTTAGATTTATGCGTGAATGCAGATTGCATTTACAGTTCCCCGGAGTGAACGATATCTCATGCTCGTACGAAATCGAACTTGCCGCACAAGTCTCGCCAGGCGTTGTCCTGAAAGCGCTTGCAGTTTAATGCCATAATTCCTTGAGATTGTAAACGGGTCTGGGGCGGCCGGAGATAGCGGCAAGCCATTCCGATTTTGCTATAGAATTCCAAGGCGAGACCCAGCCCCAGCGAAGAACTAATATACTTGTTATACCCGAGCACACTATAAGTTTGGAGGTTACGATGAATTACTTAGCATTCAGGGCTTCCACCAGACCCGTCCCAAATCTCATGTGTCGAACCGTCTTTGTTAGCGCAGCCCTTGCCGCGCTTTTCATTCTGGCGTCGTGCGCGAAACAGGGTTCCGGCCAACATGCCACCGTTCTGATGCGTGATGGTTCGGAGCTTACCGGCACGGTCACGGCGACTTCGCCGTCGG
>Ga0079221_10000158_pt1 | contig 15609 bp, 14 predicted proteins | sample GAAS200_FD_75069 | JGI IMG/M metagenome (GOLD analysis project Ga0079221, IMG submission 75069) | Agricultural soil microbial communities from Georgia to study Nitrogen management - GA AS200 | ecosystem: Environmental > Terrestrial > Soil > Agricultural land | place: USA: Georgia | collected... | reverse complement strand
TCCGGCCGGTTTTTAGGCTGGCCAGGTCCGGAGCGCCAGCGCCCGGGCTTCTATCATGCGGTATCGAAAGTGTAAAGCACGAGGCGAGACTGGCTTGACCGGTCCTAGTACCACCTGTTACTTTCGAATCGTACACTCGATGAGAGGGCTCAAACGTCCACGAGGAGCGCACTAAGATGATGCGGAGATTCCTGTTTATCCTTTCCTTTGTGGGACTTACTTGTTCCTTCGCTCGTGCTCAACAAGGGCTGGGAACGCTTCCCGACAACAAGATCTATTGCAGCGGGATCGTGACCTCGGACCCGGCTCCGGCGGATACCTATGTCGTTACGGGGGAGGAGTCCTACTATCGCATCGTCTATATTCAGGGACGGTTGGTGTTCATAAATAAGGGAGCGTCCCAAGGCATAAAGGTGGGCGACGAATTCGAGGTGATCCGTCCCACACCGATTGACAACCTTCAATTCGAATGGTTCCGGCCACAGAAACAGCTGCTCCGGGCGATGGGCACGACCTATGAAGACGAGGCGAGGCTCCGAGTCGTAAACGTGCAGGCCAACGTATCCACTGCGGAAATCGTTTTTGGGTGCGGTTACGTGCAGCGCGCCGACATCGTGCAGCGCTTTACCCCGCGTCCGGCCCCCATGCTGAAATCGGAAGAGACCTTCGACATGTTTGCGCCTCCGAGCGGCAAGTCAAAGGCCATGATTGTTACCACCCGCTACTTCGGCCAAGTGGCGTCGGAAGGCACGATCGTGTACGTGAATCTGGGAAGCGGGCAGGGCGTTAAGGTGGGCGACTACTTCCGCGTTTTCCGTTTCCAGGGTAACAGCAATGAAATCGAATTCCAGACGCCCCGGGTCGCATACCAAGTTTTTGGCTTTGGCTCGACACCGCGTCCTTACACCGGGCCTGAACTGCCGCGGGACGTGCTTGGTGAAGGAGTGGTCGTGCGAGTAGCCAAAAACGCCTCGAGCGTAGTCATTACTCTGGCCAAGAGGGAGATGTACCCCGGCGACTACGTCGAGCTCGAATAAACCCGGTCACCGGGGTCAACAGCTCAGGCCACTGGATGAAGCCGGGGCCCGGCGCTCTGGTCTTCGGCAAGAGGTCGGGCCTCAGTCTCCGAAAATACTTCCGCAAAGAATGCAAATAGCCTCGTTGCCGGGTCACGCCAGGCGTCCGGCTGTAGATTAGCCTTACGGCAGGCTGCCTGGAGAAACTCCGTTGTAGACCAGTGATGCTCGGTGGCCACCTGGGGCAGGAGCAAAGCGCGGCTGGCGCCTCGCGTAACCACAATCCCGTGGGCTCCCGGCTGAATTTCTTCAGCCCGCACCGAGCTCAGCTCAGAAACCACCGAAATCTCGATTTCCAGCCCACTCAGCTCGTCCCTTCGCAAGGGTTCGAACCGCGGATCCTGCAAGGCGGCAGTTATGGCGCATTGCGCCACGGTCTCCGCCAAAGCATGATCGGCCTCTATGCGGCCAATGCAGCCCCGCAACTTTCCACGGAAGCGCAGGGTGACAAAAGCTCCTCCAGGCCGAGCCAGGCGTCCTTCGGGCGCGGGCAGATCGGGGAGCACTTGGGAGCAGACCGTCTCGACGATAGCTCGCCGCGCCCGGGCCAGGAGCGCGCACCGATCTTCGTAGGAGAGTTGCAACTCAGAGTGTAGGGGCATCCTGCGCTTTTCTGCGCCGCTCGAGCAGCCGCAAATGCCGCCTCTGCTTTACGCGGTCGTCCACGTGGCTCCAAAATTTGGAAAAATATTGAACCGCCGACGCAACCGCACTCATCACCACCAGCCAGACAAGAATCGTGGCCAGGGGACGCACTGCGGTGTGCTTTGCTCCCAGGATTACCGCGCAGACGGCAATCACCTGGAGCACCATTTTGGTCTTGCCCAACGCGGAAGCCGGTATCGTGAAGCCCTCCGCCGAGGCGATGTTGCGGAGGCCGAGCACCGTGATTTCACGTCCTATGATGATGACCACCATCCAACCGGGGACGAGCTGCATCTGCACGAGTGAAATGAATGCCGCCGAGATCAGGAGCTTGTCCGCGATCGGGTCGAGCAGAATGCCCAGCGTGGTCACCTGTTCTCGCCGCCGCGCGTAGTATCCGTCGGCCCAGTCCGTAGCGGCCGCGAGCAGCAAAATCAAGACCCCCCAAACAGCAAAATTCATCGGAACGCTCAAAAAAACGACGTTCGGCTGGCGGGTAAGTAGTACTACAACCAAGAGCGGTATAAAAAAGATGCGCAGGATCGTGAGGCTGTTTGGAAGGTTCATGAAGCACCCAGGCCAAGCACATCCGGCGGACGCGCCAACCTAGTCTGAATGCCACTTCACTATAGTCTGCCCTTGCTCCGGCAGTCAACGACCCTGGTCCGGCACACATCGAGTGAGGAACGTTCCTACGAGCACGTCTTCTCCTTGTGAAAGACGATGACGTTCAAAGACCGGGCACAGGGACCGGAAGCGGCTGCGGGTTGTAGCTAAACTGTTAACATCTTGATCGGGCGTTATGCGCCTGTAAAAAGCCGCGAAAATCGTACTATTACGCTCATGTGAACGCGACGGGGCACGCAAAATCGCCTAAAGCTGTGGATTTTCTTGTGGAAATCGCACGTTACTGTAAAGTTAATGGCATCGTAACTCACGGCGCAAGCGACTGGCCCCGGAGGCTCATGATCCACGGAAGTAACACACACCGCTGGACTTAGAACGACGAGCGCTGCCCCTGACAGGCTTTCCCGGCCGATGAATACCATCGAAGTGGCCCGCGGCGATTTGCACAGAAGTACAGCAACTCCCCGACGCCGCCTCCTTGGCCTTTAACTAAATAGAAACAAGCCAACCACGATAGAAACAGGCCAACCACGCCATTTCCGCCCCATTTACGGCTCCCGGGTGGGGGCCAGGCGCAACTGGCGAACCAGCGACTCGGGCACTTCCGCCTCGATGAACATCTTCGAATCGTGAAGCTCGCTATGGAGGACGCGCCCGAGACCGTGCACCAGAGCCAGCCTCCGGCCGTCGCTGAGGGGAAGTGAAAAACGCAGACGGCGCACCGGATCAACGACCATCGCCGCATCCACCCGCCGAAGCAAGTCTTGCAGACCGGTGCCTTCGAGAGCTGAAACGAAGATGTTGCCATTGGCTGCGATCATGGCTTTGCGGGTCTCAGGATCCAAACGATCGATCTTATTGAAGACGTGCAGCCGAGCGCTACCCTTCACCCCGAGCTCATCCAGGACCTTTTCGACTTCGGCATCCTGCTCGGCGTGATGCGGATTCGATATGTCGGTCACGTGGAGAATCAAGGCAGCCTGCTGCACCTCCTCGAGCGTGGCGCGGAAAGCCGCCAGCAGACCCTTTGGCAGGTCGCGAATGAAACCTACTGTGTCGGAGAACAAAACGCGGCGATTCGAAGGAAGCCGGACGGCGCGAACCGTGGGATCGAGGGTGGCAAACATTTTCGAAGAAACAATCACGTCGGCACGGCTGAGCGCGTTAAAAAGAGTGGATTTCCCAGCATTGGTGTAACCGACAAGGGCTACCGTTCCCAGGGGAACGGACTGGCGCGCGCTGCGACGCAGAGCACGCTGCCGGCGCAGGGTTTCGATGGCCGCGCCGATACGCCGCACTTTTTCGCGGATGCGACGCCGGTCGGTTTCGAGCTTCTGCTCACCAGGCCCTCGGGTACCGATGCCGCCTCCGAGCCGTGAGAGTTCGGAGCCGGCGCCGGACAATCGCGGCAAGAGGTAATTCAACTGCGCCAATTCCACCTGCAACTGTCCTTCGCGGCTGCGGGCGTGGCGCGCGAAAATATCCAGGATCAGCTGGGTGCGATCGATCACGCGACGATCCACGCCTCTCTCCAGATTTCGCTGCTGCACGGGAGTGAGTTCGCGATCGAAAATGATTAACGGCGCCTGCCGCGCTTGCGCTTCGGCGCGAATCTCCTCGAGTTTGCCTTTTCCCAGAACCGTAGCCGGGTCAATGGCCTCGCGCATCTGGAGAATGCTGCCGGCCACAACGGCGCCGGCGCTACGAGCCAATTCGGCCAGTTCTTCGAGCGATTCACGGGCGCTCTCGTCCGAAGAATGGCCGGGAATGTGCGGGGCGCGCTTCAGTCCCAATCCCACCAAGAGCGCGCGTTCTCGCACGTCGGTTGTCCTCGCGATTTTCATGCCAGCGAAGTTCTTATGCGCGAATTTAAAATCCGAGAGCGCGAGAGCACAAAGGGAGTTCTTTTGCTGCCGTTAATGCCCACTGTAGTAATTATACCGCCTCGTCCGGCCCTGCCTGGCCTGTGCTGTACTGGAATTGAGTCAGCAACGGCTGGAGGTGGCTCAGCACTGCGGACACGATCTCGGGATTATCGCCAAACCCGGCGAACCATTGGACTCCCGATTCCCGGCGAAACCATGTGAGCTGGCGCTTGGCATAACGGCGGGTGGCCTGCGCGATGGCCTGGGCGGTATGGGCAAACGGTTGGCCCGTTTCGGACTGCACTCGAAGTTCGCGATAACCGATGAATTCGAATGGCTTCGCGTCAATGGATGCGCCCTGGGCAATCAGCTTAGCTACCTCACTGCCCCAACCTTGATCGAGCATCAGGCGCACACGCCTTTCGATGCGTTCGTAGAGCGCTTGGCGCGGAGGATTGAGCCCAATTTTCAGGGCGGCATAGCCCTGCAGGCCTTCGCGGCCACCCCGATGCACGTCGGTTAGCGGCTTTCCCGACAGCAGGCAGATCTCCAGAGCGCGCACAAGTTTCTGGCCATCGTTCGGGGAGATACGTTCGGCGGCGGCGGAATCGAACCGGCGAAGGAGCCTGTGCAAATGAAGGCCGCCGCGTTTTGCGGCGGCCGCACTCAGCCGTGCGCGCAACTGGTCCGAGCGCCTGGGCGCATCGGCCAATCCCTCCAGGAGCGCACGAAAATATAAGCCGGTGCCCACGGTGAAAATCGGCAAGGTATGGCGGCGACGTAAATCCGCGAGTACTTCCAAGGCTCGGTTCCGATATTCTCCGGCGGTGAAGACATCGTCCGACGGCACTACATCCATCATGTGATGAGCCACTCCGCGGCGTTCGGCTGCCGACGGCTTCGCCGTGCCGATATCGAAGCCGCGGTAGACCTGTGTGGAATCACAGGCGATGACCTCTCCTCCCAGTCGTTGGGCGAGAGAGACGGCGAGCGAAGACTTGCCGGAGGCGGTTGGCCCGAGAATGGCGATAAGGGGCAGAGCGGATGACGGAACAGACGCTTTGGGAGCCATAACCGGGAAATTCGAGGCCATGACCAAGCCGATCAAATCAGCTTCCAATAACGGACGAGCAGATAGCACAAAAACAAAGCAGCAATGATAAGTGAACCCAATGCCTGAGCTTCTCTCGGCTTCACTGGGAACTCAAAGGCAAATTGTACAGAAAAATGAAACGCAGCTCGATGAAGGGCCCGCTAAAAGCGGAAGGGAGGGGCTGAAAAGGGGAGGAGCTGCGGATGGATGAATACGCGGCGCGATCGAGCGCTTCTTTACCCGAGGAAGACATCAACTGCGGTTCAGCGTCGGGGACTGCCCCGGAAGACATGATCCGGAATTGCAAAACGACGCGGCCCTTCTCGCCCAACTGCGCCGATTCCGGCATCACGGCGTACCAATTGCGCTTGACGCTGGCTACGACGCGAGCCAGATAATCGCTGAAATCCACGCCTTCGGTCGGCGTGAGCATCTGTACGGCGCCGCCCAGATAGCCTTCTCCGCCTCCACTGCCACCGTAATTTGGAGCTCCAGGGATCTGCCCGCCGAATTGTTCGATGCCGCTGCCGCCGCTTTGCCTCGATTGCTGTGCGGATTGCTCGAGCGCGCGGCCCGGAGATCCGAATTTGGGCAAGACCAACTGACGATTTTGCGCCTCAGTTTGGGGCTGAGCCTTGGAAGTATCAATGCGAGCATCCGGCGGCTGCGCTTGCGGCTGCGGCTTGGGCGCGGCCGGCAGCTCCGGCGCAGGCTCTGCGGGCGTATCGCGAATGACGCGCTCGGGTTCTTTTGGTCCCGGTAATGGCTGCGGGACAATCGGCGGCGCCATCTGACGCAAGATGCGGGGGTCTATGCGCATTTGCGGGCTGCGCGGTGGCGGAGGAGCCGGAGGCAAACCACGGACATCTGGCGGCATGTAGATGAAATTGAGCTGCTGCCGGGCCAGGTCGATCTGCGATTGCGTCGGCGGGTGATACGGAAAGAGCTTGGTCTGCAGCAAAAGAAAACTGATGAAAAGGACGTGCAACGCAATCGACCCAAAGCGCGCGAGCCAATTCCAATCTCGCGGCGGCGTTTCCACCGGAGCCACCATGAGGTTGACGTCGCCCGTAGTGAGCACATCGGGCTTGAGAACCTCCGGCAGTTCGTACGGGGAGACCGGCCCTTTCGGTTCCAGTTCGACGAGCGGCAAGGCCATCGGCACGGTGACCCTCTTGTCGAGTACCGTGACCGGCGCGTAATCAGGATGGATCATCATCGCGGGATCGAGCGGCGCCGCCGGAGTATCGCGGGGCACGAGGACGCGCGAGGCGAGCACGTCGAGTGGCAGATGTGCCGGGATGCTGCTGTGAGTTTGCAGCTCGGTGCGAGGCAGATTCGCGGCAACCAGGGTGCGGTCGTCGAGCAGAGTCGTCAAACGACGCGGAGGGGGAACCTCGCCCGTTTCCGGTGCGGGCCGCACGTTTCGCGGAACCAGACTTCTCGGAATCATTAATGCGCTCGAGGGGGTGCGAAGGCACCCAGTTGGACGCGTTGATTATGTTCCAGGATGCCCGCCATCACGCGATCGGCCAGCTCCAAAGCGCGGCGGCCGGCGCGCGCATCCACGAGGGGCGCCGTGCGATGCTGTACCGCATCCACAAATGCGCGCAGCTCCGCCGCCAGGGGCTCCTCCTGGCGCGTGGGAATGGGTTCGAAATCGAATTGGGGCTGCGGAGCGGGCTGGCGGACGCGGATCCGCAGTGCATCCTGCCGAGCATAATCGAGTGAAATATACTCATGTTCTTGAAAGAAACGCAGCTTGCGGACGCGCTCGGTGGAGACGCGGCTGGCCGTTAAGTTGGCGACGGCGCCCGAGGCGAACTCGAGACGCGCATGGGCAATATCCACCTTATCCGTAATGACCGGAATGCCCAACGCATGGATCGACGTCACCGAAGAATCCGTAAGTGCGAGCAAAATATCCAGGTCGTGGATCATGACATCGTAAACCACGTCTATATCGAGGCTGCGAGGGCTGAACACCCCTAACCGATGTACCTCAAAGTATAACGGCTCCGTGATTATCGGCAAGATGGCCGTAAACGCCGGATTAAACCGCTCCAGGTGGCCGATTTGCAATACGCGGCCGTACCGGCGGGCGGCATCCGCGAGTAAATCCGCCTCGGAAACAGAAGCCGCGATGGGCTTCTCGATCAGCACGTCAATTCCTTTTGCCATAAGGAGGCAGCCGAGACGCGCGTGCTCGCTGGTAGGTACAGCGAGGCTGGCGGCGTCCACGCGGCCGCTCAAGGCGTCGAGATCGGAAAGCACGATCGTGCCGAATTCGGCGGCGACGCGCCGGGCGCGTTCGCTATCCGCCTCCACTATGCCGACCAGCTCCACCCCTTGGAGCTGGCGATAGACGCGCACGTGGTTACGTCCGAAATCGCCCACCCCGATCACAGCCACGCGAATGGCGCGCTCGCTCATCCGCTCTTTGCTCCGGAAGAATCGTCAGGGCGAACGGACGGCACACCTGCTTGCACGTCCGAAGCAAAAGCTTCTATCGCAATTCCCGCCTGATCCGCCGCCTCGATCAGCCGCTGCCGATCAAAAAGCAAGGTGCGGCCGGCCTCGATGGCGAGGGCCGTGGCGCGCGAACGGGTCATGATTTCGACGGTTCGCAATCCCACGACGGGTACATCGAAGCGCATATCCTGGCGTGGCTTGGCGACCTTCACCACGACCAGCGGTTTGCCCGCTGCGAGCCGCGCGGCGCGTTCGATGGTCTCGTCGGTTCCCTCCATGGCTTCGACGGCCACGCAAGCGCGGTCGCTGATGACCACGGTCTGGCCCAAATCCAGGCCGGCAACGTGTCGGGCAATCTCCCGGCCATAAGCGATATCGGCCGATTCGCGCGAATCCGGAGCGCGACGCGTGAGAACGCCGGGATCGGGCAGCAGCGGCTTCAGAAACAGAGTCGAATCGACCAGTTGAATGCCTTCGTCCTCGAGCACTCGAGCCACGGCGCCGATCAGCGAATCCGTATTTTTTCTCGGCAGCGAAAATATGAGCTTGGCGAGCTTCCAATCCGGCCGAATGGAACTGAAAATCTTGGTGTGCTTCACCTGGCCGGCCATGACTGCGCGGGTTACGCCCTCGCGATGCATCAAATCGAGGGCGCGGGTCAATTCGCCCAGGCTCACCCAGTGCAATCGGGTCGCGATCGACTCCAGTTCCGGAGAAGCCTCCTCGCGCAACGCGATGACCGCCATTTCGATGCCCTGATTCCGCGCGGCTTCCAGAACTAGAAAAGGGAAGCGGCCATTTCCCGCAATCAAACCCCATCCGCCGGTTTTGGTTGCGTAGGGCGGGAACATATTTTGTCCGGAGGGGCCAGCCACTACTTGGTCACACCGCGCTCGCTCGATTCCAGGAAGCGCACGAGCTCGGCGACGTCCGCATCGCCATTGAGCGTGAGCCGAATCTTTTCGAGAGCCTGGCTCGTATTGAGCTTTGAACGTAAAAGCATTCGGTAGGCGCTCTCGATGGCGCGAATACGCTCGGCGTTGAAGCCATGGCGTTCCAGGCCCACCGTATTGACGCCAAAACACTTCGTGCGCCGCTCGGTGACGATCAGCGAGAACGGCGGAACGTCTTGTGTAATTACGGTGGAGGCGCCGACGTAAGCATAGCGGCCAATGCGACAGAATTGATGCACAGGAGAAAAGGCGCCGATGGTGGCGTAATCCTCTACGGTGACGTGGCCGGCAAGCGTGGCACCATTGGCAAAGATCGTATGATTGCCGACTGCGCAATCGTGCGCCACATGCGCGGAAGCCATAAAGAGATTGTCGCTTCCGATGCGCGTCTCGCCGCCCCCCTGGACCGTTCCCCGGCTAATCGTCACGCCCTCACGGAAGACGTTGTGATCGCCGGCCTCGAGCGTGGTCCGTTCGCCCGCATACTTCAGGTCTTGCGGATCGCCGCCGACGCGGCAAAACGGATGGAGAACGTTGCCGCGACCCAGGCGCGCCGGGCCGTTCACCATGGCGTGGGGGTGGAGAACGCAGTCATCGCCGAGCTGCACGTCTTCGCCCACCACCGCGTATGCCCCGATGGAAACTCCCGCACCCAATTTCGCGCCGCGCGCAATTACGGCGCGCGCGTCAATTTCGAGCGTGGCTGCGCCACGATCGAACGTTTTGCTCATTCTCGATCTCCCGCCACGCCGGCAGGCTGAGCCGCCGGCGGCGCCTCCACTGGATCGCGATCCACCATTTTGCACATCAGCGTGGCTTCCGCCGCGAGCTCTCCATTGACGCTCGCCGAGCCGCGCAGTTTGCAAAAATTCCCGCGCCAGGAAACCACCGCGACTTCGAGACGCAATTGTTCGCCCGGAACCACCGGCCGGCGAAAGCGCGCGTCGTCTACGGCCACGAAATAGAGCAATTTATTTTCGCGATCGGGCACTTCCTGCAACAGCAGCAACCCACCGGTCTGCGCCATGGCTTCGATAATCAAAACACCCGGAAGAATGGGTTTGCCGGGAAAGTGGCCCTGAAAGAAACCCTCGTTGATGCTGACGTTCTTGACGCCGACAATGCGCTTGAACCGCTCCATTTCCAGGATGGCGTCGACCATCAGGAATGGGTAGCGATGGGGAAGAATCTTCTGGATGCCGTTGGTGTCCAGAATCATCGCAGCTCCTCAATTCCGGCGAGAGTCCGCCCCCGCGCGATACGCACCAATATCCAGGCATTATAAGCGAAAGGGCGAAGGCGCGGGAATCGCGTTGCCGCGAAACAATGCGATTGTTAGCATACGCGCGGTGAGCTCCCCGGAAAAATTGCCGCAGATGGGCGCGTTTTTGCGCGCCCGCGAGGCCGCCATGGCCGGTTTACTGAAACGCTTCGTCGGCTGCGAATCGCCCACCGATGCGAAAGCCGCCGTGGATCGTTTCGGACGCATGGTCGCGACGGAATGGCGGAAGCGCGGCGCCCAGATTCAGGTTCTGCGGCAAAAGCATGCCGGCAATCACCTGCGGGTCACCTGGCCCGCATCACGCCCGGGTCAAAACAATCGTCGGCAATCGAAGCAGATCCTCGTCCTCGGACATCTGGATACGGTCTACGAAATCGGCACGATCCTGAAAATGCCCTTTCGCCTCCGGAGGGGACGCGCGTTCGGGCCGGGCGTCTTCGACATGAAGGGCGGACTGGTCATCGCGCTTTTCGCCGTGGATGCCATGGCGCATGCGCGGCGGCTGCCGCATCGGCGCGTCGTGTTTCTCTGGACCTCGGACGAGGAGACAGGAAGCCAGAGCTCACGCCGCTGGATCGAACGCGAAGCCCGGCGCAGTTCGGCCGTGCTGGTTCTCGAGCCTGCGCAGGGGCGCGAAGGAATGCTCAAAACGCGGCGCAAAGCGATCGGCACAGCCGAAGTCGTCATCACCGGACGCGCGGCGCATGCCGGCCTGAATCCGGAAGCAGGGGTGAACGCGGTGCACGAACTGGCGTTGCAGGCGGCGCGATTGATGCGCCTCAATAATCCACGCCGCGGAATCACCGTGAATCCGACAATGGCTCAGGGAGGAACGCGCAGCAACGTCATTCCCGCCGAGGCGCGTCTCACGATCGACCTGCGCGCGGAGACGCTCGCGGACGTGCGCCGGATCGAAGCCAAGCTGAAAACGTTCCGGCCGATCCTTAGGGGCGCCCAAGTTAGCGTGCGCGGCGGATTTTCGCGTCCGCCCCTGGAACGCCGCGCCAGCGCCGCGCTTTTTTCTCATGCGCGGCAAATCGCGCAGCAACTGGGATTTTCGCTGGGGGAACACCTCGCGGGTGGCGGCTCTGACGGCAACTTTACCGCCGCCCTTGGCGTGCCCACGCTCGACGGTCTGGGAGCCGTCGGCGAAGGCGCGCATAGCCCGGACGAACAGGTGATCGTTTCGGCTCTGCCCCAGCGCGCCGCTCTTCTCGCCGCGCTTCTCGCAACTTTATAATCAGCCATACCGCCCCTCATCATGCGATCCCTCCAAAGGATTCTCCGCGCGAAAACCGACCCGCGATTTGCGGTGGCCATTTTCTGCCTTGCATGGCTCGTCGGAAGCATTGCGCTGATCATCGGCCTGCACGGAGGCCCCGGAGAGATGCCGGCAATAGGCATCTTCGTAATCGCCTGTGTACTCTGGCGCTGGGCGTATCGGCTGCGCGGGAGAAAACACAACCCCGGCGACGCAATTGGATTGCTGGCTTTGGCGATCTGGATCGCGAACCTGCTCGGGGCGTTTGCTTTCGACTTTCACCACTACTTGACGGATTTCTTTTTCTGGGGGTCCACAACCACGATACTAATCCTCCTCATCGCGGAAGCTCCGCCATCGGTTCTTGCGCCGCGCTACCGGCGAAAAATGAAGGCGGCCCTGCGGATTTTTAGCTGAGGGCGCGGGTTCGGCGCGCCCTCTGCCCGCCGGACACAATCAATTCACAGGCGCGCCGACCCCGTCAAATTAATGGATTTTGCGGAGGTAGTCGGCGGTGGCGGCGTTCAGATCGGCGTAGCTCGAATGCAGTGCGGCGCGAACGGCATTTTCGCCCGAGGCGCCCTCATCCAGCCGGTCGAGGATCCGCTCCAAATCGCCAGGACTGGTGGTTTCGATATTTTCCACCACGGCGAGCGACCAGGCATAAGCAACCGCAGCCAGGTACGACGGCAGATTATTCCAGAAGGGCTCGAGAACGCTGAGAGAAGGCTCCTGGTGGCGGTCATACATGTTAAGAAGGTGTCCGGCGGCGACGCTATCCAGGCGCGCGCCCTCCATCCACTGGGCCGCGCCTTCCTGAAGCCAGGTGGGACAGCGGCCGTGCGTCTTTTCGTTGATGAAACTGTGGGTCAACTCGTGTTTGAGCACGTGAGCAAGCTCGGGACTGACATGATCGAGGCCTTGGACCGGCACTCGAATCCGCCCATCGTTCAGCGCGCCGGCCCAACTGGGCGCGCGCGTAATATCCTGGAAGAGCTGATTGGTGTAGAGGGTGACGGAAATCGGCTCCGTCGGCGTGTAGTTCAGCGCGGCGGAAATCTCCTCGAAATCGCGTTCCAGGACGCGCAGGACATCGCGCGCCAATTCCGGCGCCGCCTCGCCGTAATAGTGCAGATCGAAATGCGCGCTGCGGCCCTCGCGGAAGCGATTTTCGACCTCGAGATCACGCTGGGCTTTTTCCAATGACCGCGCTACCTCGGGATCGGGATGCAGTTGCTGGGAGCGCTTCAACTCCTCGACAGCCTGAGGCAGGCGATTCAGTCCGTAATCAGCCCAGCCCGTCAGCTTGGCTACCTCCGCTGAATCCGGAGCGCGCCGCCGCGCGTTTTCGAGCAGGTCCAAGGCAGATTGAAATTCGCCCCGGCGCAAGTGCAGATAGGCGGCGGTGAGCAGCAGCGGAACTTGATCCGGGGCAAAGCCCAGGGCACGTTCGGCATGCTGCAGCGCGGGACCAAGATTATTTCGTGCCATCTCGAAGCGGCTGGCCGCAGACTCGGCGTCCGCCGCGCGGGCCAGCGCGTCGGGGGAGCGGGTGGCCGCTCGGGCATCAATCTGCGCGAGAGCTTCCTGATCTATGGCTCCATTCCGCAGAACCGATTGCAGCAGAGGGCCCGCATCGCTCGCCGCGGGCGGAGCCATGGCTAAATTGGAGGCCGCGGAATTCGAATTCCCTTGCGGACCAATCGGAGGATCGCCCTTGACGATTCGATCGACAGCGGATTCGGACAAGCTCATGGTGCCGGCGGGCGTTTCGAAGCTCACCTTGCCATTCTTTGTCGTTACATTTGTGCCTTGAATCTGCCGGCCATTCTTGAGGTAGATCGTGTCGGCGCGGAGCCCAGCGCCAAAGGCAAGCACAATAAGCCCGCAAGAAGCCCCAAGCGAGCAGACTTCAGCGCCCTGTTCACAATACCTCCAAGGTAATCGGTCCTTAATTCAAAGGTAAAAAGGCTTCCCGCAGGTGTCAATTATGCTTGGGGCCGCTGTTTCCAGCGGGTACCTGTCCCAGAGGCCAGCTAGAAAAAGCGCTCTGAAGGTCTTTGTTTCGCCGAACGACAGGAGGCCGCCAGCTTTCTTACTGAGTTGAGGCGGCGGCCGAACGCAATGTGGCGTCGCGCTTGGCCTTGAATTCCGTCCCGGGCTTCCATTCAGGCATAACGTCGCTATTCGCGACGCGATATCCCACCAAAAAGTAGAGTTGGGCGTCCTGCACGGCGCCGCTCATGTCCCAGTCGGGCTGAATCTTGTCGGAGGGCTTGTGATAATTCTCGGCCGTGTATTTCTTCCGCACCTCCAGGCCCCAACCTTCGGGCTTGCCTACGAAATCGATCCCGGCATCCGGGTCGAAAGCAGGCACGCCTTCCTTTGAAAAGCTGAAGTGGTCGGAGCGGTAGAAATGTCCCTGCTCGGGTTCGGGGTCCGGCTTCACCGTACGGCCCTGCTCCCGAGCGGCGTCAGCGACCAGTTCGTCGAGGGTCGAATTTCCCATGCCGATCATAACGATGTCGCGCGTGCGTCCGTGGACATTCATCGTATCCATGTTGATGTCGACGGCGGTGCGCGCAAGCGGGTACAAAGGATGCTCGGCGTAATACATCGAGCCGAGCAATCCCTGCTCCTCGCCCGTGACCGACAAAAAAAGGATGCTCCGCCGCGGCGGCGTCTTGAGCTGCTTGTAGGCTCGCGCGATTTCCAGCAGCGCTGCCGTGCCGGAAGCGTTGTCCACGGCGCCGTGGTAGATGCGATCGCCATTCACTTCCGGGCCGATGCCGAAGTGATCCCAATGCGCGGTGTAGACGACATAGGTATCTTTCAACTTCGGATCGCTTCCGGTAAGGCGCGCGACGACGTTGTGCGAATCGATCGTACGCAACTGGTTGTGAATCGTGATGGCCGCGCGCGTCCCGAGAGGGACAGGACGGAATTCCCGCGTGGCGGCCAAAGCCGTCAATTTGGCGAGATCAAGTCCGGCCGTACGGAAAAGTTTTTCGGCTGTATCGTGAGTAACCCAGCCTTCGAGCGCGAGCCGGTCCATATTCTTGTTGGGGCTGTCGAGGTCAAACTGTTCCGAGCTCCAGCTATTGCGCACGACTTCCCAGGGATACCCGGCGCGATCGGCTTGGTGCACAATGAGGCAGCCGGCCGCGCCTAATTCGGCGGCTTTTTCGAATTTGTAGGTCCAGCGGCCGTAATAGGTCATGGCCTTTCCGCCAAATGTCTTCGGGTCCAGTTCCGCCGCATTCTGCGGATCCGGCACAGGCGGATCGTTGATCAGGACGACCAGCACCTTGCCGCGTACGTCCACGCCTTTGAAGTCATCCCAGTTGAATTCGGGCGCCTGAACGCCGTAACCCACGAAGATCATGTCTGCATTCACGGCGCTCGCCTCCACCATGCGCTTGGTCCAGGCCACAAACTCGTCTTGAAATTTCGGCGCGAGCGAACGACCATGGCCGGTGAGGCTCAGCTTCATTTTGGGATCTGCGGTGATACCGACCAGGCGCACGCTCTGCAAATAGGTGCCGTCGGGATTACCGGGATCGAGGCCGGCGCTGCGAAATTGGTCCTGCAGATATTGAATGGTCAGGTCTTCACCTTTGGAGGCAGGGCCGCGGCCCTGGAATTCATCGGAGGATAACGTGCGAATTTCCGCCAGCATGCGATCTCCGGAAACCGAGCTGAGCGCCGCATCCGGCGCGCTCGGCCGGCGTGCACAACTACAACCGAGTACCGCGATTGCGGCAAAGCAAACGATTTTTGCAAGGCCGCGTAAATGAGAATCATGAAGAGAAGTTGGCACTCTCACCTCCGGATTGCGGCTGCGCCCACAGTAAGAAAATGTTAGCTTTCGGTTCGCGGATTGGCAACGACGGCTTCGCGCTGGGTTACAATAGGCATCTTGGGTTCATCGCGCTCTCGAAGCCGGGGAATTCATCGTGATCCATCGCTACGTCTCTCACAACGGTCTAATCGTTCCGATCGATGAGGTTCGTCTTTCCCCCGGTCAGGCCGGACTGCTCAACGGCTGGGGCCTGTTCACCACCATGCGCGTCTTTCATGGAGAGCCTTTTGCATTCGAACGCCACTGGCAGCGGCTGCAAAAAGATGCGACGCGCACGCGCATGCCATTCCCCTTCGATTCCGCCGAGGTGCGCTCGGGCCTGCGCGACCTGATTCAGCGGAACGACGTGCGCGAGGGCACGGCCCGAATCTATGCCGTCTACAACAAGATCGGATTCTGGCAGAGCGGCGAGGATTTCCCTGAAGTTGACCTCCTCATGTGCACTGCGGGACTTCCGTTGTATCGCGAGCCCG
>Ga0079221_10000157_pt1 | contig 15694 bp, 16 predicted proteins | sample GAAS200_FD_75069 | JGI IMG/M metagenome (GOLD analysis project Ga0079221, IMG submission 75069) | Agricultural soil microbial communities from Georgia to study Nitrogen management - GA AS200 | ecosystem: Environmental > Terrestrial > Soil > Agricultural land | place: USA: Georgia | collected... | reverse complement strand
TTTTTGCATTGAATTTTTGCCAACATTTTCATAACCGATACCGGCATTGGGTACAATAATTTTTTTATTAAGATTTACCTGGTAAAAAGCAATAAGGTTGGATGAAAACTTATTTCCGAATTTATAACCTTCGTTGTTGGAAGCATTAATTTTATAGTTGGCAGATGCATTGAATCCAAAATCATTTATCTTAATATTATACATGCTGGTTAAAATAAAATCCGTGCTGCCGGTACCAAGTTGTGCATTCACGTCTGCTACGGTTATATCATTGTTTACAACATCGGGATTAAAAGTACCGGTGGCTAACTTAACACCGCCACCCAGCCATAATTGCTGTTGCACCATTGCATGATTATTGGAAAGTGATGTTTTAGTAAACACTTTGTATTGACCAATAATGGTAACATCACCAATTCCATTTTTTGTGGATGTACCATCGTCGTCAGTTTGTTTGTTCAGATAATATGGAATAAATGCCATTACCTGCCATCTGCGGCCAATGTTTGCACCGCCCCAAAGTTCCATCGTGTTATAATCATTAATACTAAACTGGGCGGGATCGCTGAATAATCTTGTATGGTAATGAGCATAGTTATACCGTACACCCATAAACCCATTTCTGAAATTAGGAAACAAACCAAAATAAGTATTGGTGCCGCCGCATCCGCATATCGGGCACGAAAAAGTTAGTATTGATAAAAAAATAAATGTCGTAGTGAGGAATATTTTTTTCATAATTATTATCTGAATTTTTTTAACTAATAGTATCGTCTTTTTTTATAATGATGTTGCCTTCCATCACCCGCGCAATTTTTGTGCTCCTTTCTTTTGCAAGATTAGCATTTTCTCCCTCAAATAATTCGTCCACCGATTGATAAAATAATTCGATCCACCTATCGAAATGTTTTTTATCTAATCCTACAGTTTTATGAAGGCTTTGGTGAACCATCATCGGGTTGCCTGAGTAATGACCGGAAAGAAAAATAATATTTTCCCAAAAGCCCGAAGTTGCTGCTATATGGGTTTCCCATTTAGCACAAATTCTTTCTGCGGAAACAGGTCCGAGTAGCTCATCTGCGATTAATTTTTTATAAAAAACCGTTACCAGCGTTTTAATATCTCCGGCATTTTCTATGTCCTTCTTCATATGACTGCACACATAATTGCGAACACAATTTTAATCACTAATGGATTATTATTTTATGCGCGGAGTCATACTATGATATTAAGAGCCTCACCCCAACTCCTCTCCGAAGGAGAGGGGTTTAAAACCTTTATCCCATAAACTTTTTAAAACCTTTATGAATTTTTAACTGATTTTCAAAATCATTAATCAATTAAATATGATTATAATCATATTTTAAACTGTGTAGAATCATCCAAAGGCCACGATGCAGCCGGTAGTTTTGCTGCAAAAATTTTAGATAATGATCAACACAGACTTGCTTATTGCCCTGGGCGCTGCTTATAAAAAAGTTTCGGCCGGAGAAATAATATTTCACGAATGCACCCAAGCTCATTTTTATTACCAGTTGGAAAGTGGTAGTGTTAAATGGGTGAGCATTGATGACAACGGAAACGAATTTATTCATAAGATTATTCAACCTGGTGAATGTTTTGGAGAAATTCCTTTGTTTGATCATGAACCGCATGTAGCCACTGCCATTGCCGAAGCTGATTCTGTTATATTACGTCTTCATCAATCCACGTTTCAGCAATTACTAAAGGATCATCCTGAAATACTGTTATCATTAACGCGAATACTTGCAGAAAGGTTGCGTTACAAATTTCTTGTATCAAAAGAATTGGCCGCTCATAAACCTGAGCAAACTATATCCAGCCTTATCAGTCATTTTAAAAAATCAAACTTATATTTTTCCAACGATAGCACCCAGCTAAAACTTACCCGCCAGCAGTTAGCCAGCATGACAGGCATGCGAGTGGAAACAGTAATAAGAACTATGCGCTCTATGCACGACAAAGGAAAACTGAAAATAGAAAGAGGAAGAGTGTATTGTTGATGGTGTATTCTTTTTTATTACTGCTCTTTAATACTTACCGGTCTTTGGTTTATATTCATTAACAGCAACCCGGCGAATAATATAACGGCCGCTGCTAAAAGTTCTTCATTAATATATGGTACCGACCGGTAAACCAAATCTGCAATGCCTTGTATTAGCAGAAAAATTTCATTGATGATAATTCCCGCTACGAAAATAATTACTCCTGATTTTTTAATAGCAGATAAATAAAAGTAACCGTTAGCTATGCTATACGCAGTGATGAAAAGAGATACCACCCCCAAAAGCACCAAATGCAAATACCCTATAACAATGGGCCTGAAGCCAAAAGTAAGATAGCTTAATGATGGAATTGCTGATGCACCCTGCAATAATAATTTTATACTGTATGCAACACCACAAAGTATAAATAAGAGCCTGTGAAATTTGTTTAAACGAAATTTTAATCCCGCATAATAATTTTTCAGCACACCCAGCATTATAACCCATCCTGCCAGTTGGGCAATGACTGCTAATGCTACTAATATATATACAATAGTAGGCATGGGTATCCACAAGGCTGATAAAAAATATGCAGGAACATTTGCTGATGCAAATAAATAAAAAGCCGTTGTCAGTTTTTTATTGGCTTCCTTTACCGCTCCGGATGGTATTCGGATGAATATCCGGTAGGAAACAAAACCCATACAGGCAAACATAAACCATCCATTGTATTGAAAATGGAGAAAGAAATAAATGGCGGCTACATACAAGTTTTGAAAACCGCTTTTTGTGGCCATCATAAAAGCTAATGTAAAAGGCCCCACAGATGATACAACATTAAAGAGCAATGCTGCTTTAAAAAAATTTTTTTCTGCAGATTGTTTAACTATTTTATTTAAATCCCGCCAGCAAAAGATGGAAAATATATAAGCTGCAAATATTGACGCTGTAGAAAAGATGATGGATGCAGTAGCATAGCCTTCAAAAGGAAAAGAGAACAACATTCCATAAGCCGTTAAAAGATTAGCCCAGAGTATCCACCGGTATTTAGGAAATTGATTGACCGAAGTTTTTTCCGACAGGTATTTTACCATTAATGCCATTAAGGCCTGGGTAACCCAGCCTGCAAAAGCAAAATGAGAATGAGCGTGTAAAAAAAATTTTTGATCAATAAACGGTAATGAGTAGGCAATTTTATAGCGTAAGATACACCCGAGGATACTCACCAACATCAGGTTAAAAAAAGCTACAGACAACCATTTTTGTACAGAACGATTCATTTCCAGCGGCAAAATAAAACTACATTATTTTTCCGGTATATGATTGCAATCATAATTAAAATAAAAAATCATGGCCATTTATTCCTTACAGGCTACGATGATTCTCATCGGCAAAAGATATGATTTTCATCATGTAACACGAAAGCTGTAAAAAATTATTCCTTCTACAATCCAATGCTGGCAATCCTTTTGACCTGTTATAAAAATTAACTTCTTATATGAACCTGATGATTTCCGTCTCTAATTATGACTAAACTCATAAAATGAGAGTTAAGGCTATATTAATATTGTGTCGTCAACAGAAAAATAAAAAAAATGAAAAAACTTATCTACCTCGGCGCAATGACCCTGATAATGGTCGCCTGCAACAACTCGAACAACAAAAGCGAAAGCGAAGAACCGGAAAACTCAACTTCCGCTACTACATCCAATGGTAATCCTTCGTACGATCCAAACAGGGGCGAAGGAAAATTTACACATGTGGATGTAAGTGCCACACTTAATGCAGCAGAAGCGGATGCTGGACAAAAAGTATTTAGCGTTAAATGCAGTGCTTGTCACAAACTCACTACCGAAAAATTAGTTGGTCCCGGTTGGTCGGGTGTAACACACCGCCACACTGCTGAATGGATCATGAATTTTGTTACCAATACAGATGACATGATTAATAAAGACCCCAAAGCGCAGGCTATGCTTGAAATTTGTTTGGTACGCATGCCCAATCAAAACTTAACGGATGATGATGCAAGAAACATTTATGAGTTCATGCGCAAAAATGATGGCGTAAAGTAAGTTTAAATAAAAACCATATAAAATGAAAAAGTTTTCTAACAGGGTGATGATTGTAGCTGCTGCTTTTATGCTAAGCAGTTTGTATTCCTGCAAGCCGAAAAACACTGCTGATGCGGTTTCTGGCGATGCGGCTGAAAAAGTATATGTAGCGCCCGGTAAATACGACGAGTTTTACGACTTCGTTTCCGGTGGATTTAATGGCCAAATGAGTGTGTACGGATTACCTTCCGGCAGGTTGTTAAAGATTGTTCCGGTATTCTCTGTTTTTCCTGAAAATGGTTATGGTTATAGCGAAGAAACCAAACCAATGCTTAACACTTCTCATGGTTCAGTACCCTGGGATGATTTGCACCACCTGGAACTTTCGCAAACCAATGGCGAAATAGATGGACGTTGGATTTTTGCAAATGCCAACAATACACCGCGTGTTGCACGGATAGACCTCAGCACTTTTAAAACAGCCGAAATAATGGAGCTGCCCAACAGCGCCGGCAATCACTCATCCCCGTTTATTACAGAAAACACAGAGTATGTGGTAGCAGGTACACGTTTTGCTGTGCCAATGGATAATCAAAATGGCGATGTACCTATTAATACTTATCGTAAAAATTTCAAAGCTTCTATAAGTTTTATCAGCGTAGATAAAACTACCGGTAACATGAAGGTGGCCTTCCAGCTTAGAGTACCACCCGTTGACTTTGATCTGAGCCATAGTGGAAAAGGCAAATCTCACGACTGGTTTTTCTTTTCATGTTACAACACCGAACAGGCAAATACTTTGTTAGAAGTAAATGCATCACAACGTGACAAAGATTTTATTCTTGCCGTAAACTGGAAAAAGTTAGAAGAGTATGCCAATGCAGGCAAGGGTCACAAAGAAGCAGTAAGCTATGCGCATAATGTATATAATGAAGAATCACATACCTCCACTTCTACCATTGAAAAAGAAGTAACAGTTTTAGATGCTAAAGATCTTAAAGACATTTGTTATTTCATTCCATGTCCTAAATCGCCGCATGGTTGCGATGTGGACCCCACTGGTGAATACATTGTAGGAAGTGGTAAGTTAGCCGCATTAATTCCGGTATTTAGTTTTGATAAAATTCAAAAAGCAATTGCTGATAAAGATTTTATTGGCAATTATGATGGTATTCCAGTTATCAAATATGAATCCGCATTGTATGGTGAAGTTCAAAAACCAGGGCTGGGGCCGTTGCACACAGAGTTTGATGGGCGTGGAAATGCTATAACCACCATGTTTGTTTCATCCGAAATTGTAAGATGGAATATTAAAGATCTGAAAATAATTGACCGCCAGCCTACCTTTTATTCTCCGGGGCACTTGTCAATACCCGGTGGCGATACGAGGAAACCTAATGGCAAATACGTGATTGTTTATAATAAAATTACCAAAGACAGGTATTTGCCCACCGGACCTGAATTAGCGCAGGCCGCACAGCTTTTTGATATCACCGGCGATAAAATGAAACTACTGCTCGACTTTCCAACAGTTGGCGAGCCTCACTACGGGCAGGCAGTTGCAGCATCGGTAATTAAAGACAAGTCAGTGAAATTTTTTGATATTAATAAAAACAAAAACCCTTATGTTGCCAAAGGAGAAGCTGATGCCAAAGTAGTTAGAAATGGAAAACGCGTGGATGTGTACATTACTCAAATCAGATCTCATTTTGTTCCGGATAATATTGAGGGTATAAAAATGGGTGACGAAGTATATTGGCACGTAACTAACCTGGAACAGGATTGGGATGTGCCACATGGATTTGCCATTAAAGGTGCTGCGAATGCTGCAGAACTATTAGTGATGCCGGGCGAAACACAAACTCTTGCATGGAATCCTGAAAAGCCTGGAATATATCCATTTTACTGTACAGATTTTTGTAGTGCACTTCACCAGGAAATGCAGGGTTATGTAAGAGTGTCTGCTGCAAACAGCAATGTACCTCTTACTTTCAGCACTGGCAAGAACATGCCGGATTCAACAAATACACCTCCGCTGTTGACTCAATAAATATAAAAATGTTCCGGGGCACCTATCAACCCCGGAACATTTAAAATAAAATTTAATAATCGTGAAACATTCATTGTCGTTCAAAAATTCAAGTCGTATTCTGTTAGTGTTGGGAGCGTTGGTATTGTTAGCCATTATTAAATTACCCATGTGGCGAATAGACTTGCAGGCGCCACAATATCCCGAAGGGCTCACACTTTTTATTTATCCCAATCATTTAGGAGGCGATGTAGATATAGTAAATGGCCTCAACCATTATATTGGCATGAAACCATTGCACACCGAAGATTTTTTTGAGTTTAAAATTCTTCCTTTCATTACCATTGGTTTTTCAGTGCTGTTATTATTAACTGCCTTTGTAGGAAAAAGATGGATGCTCATCAGTGTGTTTATTTTGTTTATAATATTCGGCATCATTGCCATGATTGATTTTTGGCGGTGGGAATATAATTATGGTCATACGCTTAACCCCGATGCACCAATCATTGTGCCGGGAATGGCCTACCAGCCTCCGTTAATCGGGTTTAAACAACTGTTGAATTTTGGCGCTTATTCAATACCTGCATTAGGAGGATTTCTCTTTGTGGGCGTAGGTATTTTATTATTTGCAGTAAATGTAATTGAACTCAGGTATAAAAAAAGAGTAAAAGCAATCATCAATAAACAAGCAGTGGCTGCTGCGTGTGCATTGTTGTTAATCGGTTTTAGTTCGTGTAATTCTTCGCCTGAGCAAATTGTTTTAGGAAAAGACAATTGCAGCTATTGCAAAATGCCTTTCGGAGATGCAAGGTTCGGTGCAGAATTGATCACTTCAAAAGGCAAGGTGTACAAATTTGATGATGCACATTGTCTTTTCTCTTTTATAAATGAAAACAATTCGACTAAATCAAATTCAAAAATTTATTTCATTGATTTTTCCGGTGGGCATACTTTCGTGCCTGCAGAAAATGCCGTTTATTTGAAAAGTGAAACTTTTCATACTCCGATGAATGGAAATATCGCTGCATTTCAATCACAGGAAAGCCTGCAAGTGGCTATGCAAAAATTTCCGGGAACGGTACTTCAATGGAATGAGTTAAATACAAAATGAAATTATTCATTTGCATATTATGTTCTTGTTGCCTCTTTCAAACACTTTTAGCAAAAACAATCATCGTTAGCAACAACAATGGTTCCATTCAGCAGGCAATTAAGTTAGCAGGTAATGGCGATACCGTTTTAGTAAGCCCCGGCATTTATAAAGAAAAAAATATTGTTGTTGATAAATCAATCACATTACTGGGAAACCAATACCCAATATTGGATGGTGAACATACTTATGAAATTATTTCGGTAAAAGCAAACAATGTTACTATTAATGGTTTCAAATTGATACATTCAGGTGTATCGAGCCTGGTGGATGTGGCAGGTATAAAAATTTATGCTGCAAAGTTTGTTACTATTTCAAATAATATTTTAGAAGATACTTTTTTTGGTATTTACCTCCAGGCATGTGTTGATTGCAAAATAGAAAATAATAAACTCACCGCTTATGCCCTCACCGACCAGGAAAGCGGCAATGGCATTCATTGCTGGAAATGCGACAGCCTGCAAATAACGGGCAACTCCATGAAAGGCCACCGCGATGGTATTTACTTTGAATTTGTAACCAACTCACTTATCTGGCGCAATCAATCCATCAATAATTCGAGATACGGATTACATTTTATGTTTTCGCACAACAATGTTTATATAGCCAATCTTTTTCAACATAACAATGCCGGAGTTTCTGTAATGTTTTCGCATGGTGTAAAAATGTTTAATAACCTGTTTGAAGATAACTGGGGAGATGGGTGCTATGGTATTTTTTTAAAAGAAATATCCGATAGTTATATTTCCGGAAATAAATTTCTCCGCAATACTACGGGCATTTTTATGGAAGGCGCCAGCAGGGTATTTCTCGAAAAAAATGAATTTATTAAAAACGGCTGGGCTATAAAAACACAGGCAAGTTGTTTGAACGATACGTTAACCTACAATAATTTTACCGGCAATACTTTTGATATAGCCACCAATGGTTCGTTGGTGCTGAACAATTTTAATCATAACTATTGGGATAAATATGAAGGTTATGATTTGAATAAAGATAATGTAGGAGATGTTCCTTATCACCCGGTAAGTATGTTCTCGATGGTGGTGGCAGAGAATCCCACCGCGATGATTTTATTCAGAAGTATTATTGCAACTTTGCTGGATAAAATGGAAAAAATATTGCCCAGCATTACACCAGAAAACCTGGTAGATAATTATCCATTGATGAAACCGATACACTTATGATAATCGCCAGTAACGTTACAAAAAAATTTGGAAGACTTACCGCGTTAAATAATGTATCTGCAACATGCAGCAAAGGACAATGCATTGCGCTGATAGGCCCTAACGGTAGCGGCAAAACAACATTGGTAAAATGTATTCTCGGCATGGTGGTGCCCGATAGCGGCTTCATCACTTTTAATGATAAAAACATCCGGCACGACTGGCAGTATCGCGATCACATTGGTTATATGCCGCAGATTGGCCGCTATCCAGAAAACATGACGATAGGCCAGATTTTTGGTATGATGAAAGATATCAGGGAAAAAAATAACGCAGTTCGTGTAGATGAAGATTTAATAAGTGTTTTCAAACTTCAAAACCAGTTTCAAAAAAGAATGCGCACTTTATCCGGTGGTACTACGCAAAAAGTGAGCGCTGCATTAGCTTTTCTTTTTAATCCTGATGTATTGATACTCGACGAACCTACGGCTGGCCTTGATCCGCTGTCTTCAGAAATTTTAAAAGAAAAAATTATTGCAGAAAAAGAAAAAGGAAAACTGATCCTGATAACATCGCACATATTAAGCGAATTAGACGACCTGGTAACGCACGTAATGTATATGCAGGAAGGAAGTTTGTTATTTCATAAAAGCATTGAACTGCTCCGCGAAGATACCGGTGAACAAAAACTTTCGAGAGCTATTGCATCCGTAATGCAACAACATTAATGACATGAAAAAAATTATTAAATATGTAATCAACGATATTCTCAGGAATAAAATAGTTATCGTATATACATTACTATTAGTAATTATTTCTTTCAGTGTGTTCAACCTCGAAGACAATACCTCCAAGGGCCTGTTGAGTTTAATGAATATTGTTTTAATTATTGTTCCGCTCATCTGCATCATTTTTTCAACTATATATATATACAACAGTTCAGAATTTATTGAATTGCTGGTAAGCCAGCCGCTGCAGCGAAAACATATCTGGATGAGCCTTTATGCAGGCATGTCTCTTGCACTTACCCTTGCATTTTTTATTGGGGTGGGTGTGGCTGTTTTAATTTATTCACCCACCACTACCGGCTTTATCTTAGTGGGTGTAGGTTTATTGCTTACACTTATATTTGTTTCCATTGCATTGCTTGCTGCCGTTTATACAAGAGATAAAGCAAAGGGCATTGGCATTTCTGTTTTGCTTTGGCTTTATTTTTCTTTGATATTCGACAGCCTGGTATTATTTATCCTTTTCCAGTTTGCGGATTATCCGCTCGAAAAAGCGATGTTGGTATTGAGTGGTTTAAACCCGATAGATATGGGAAGGATTTTAATCCTGCTGAAAATGGATGTATCGGCACTGATGGGTTATACGGGTGCTGTATTCCAGAATTTCTTCGGAACAACTTATGGAGTTATTATTACTTTGTTGGTGATGTTATTGTGGACAATCGTTCCGGTAAGTTTATCTCTTCGAAAATTTAAAAAGAAAGATTTATAATAAAATAATAGGCTTAGGTAGAATAAGCGTGTAATACCTTTATTCAAATATTCCTCCGGAACAAAAGAGGTTTGCGGCCATTCTATCTAACCCTATAAAATAAAAAGATCGCTATAAATAAGTATTATTGGATAGTATGAAAGATATGACCTCGATAGAAGATATTAAAAATCTGGTTGACACTTTTTATGAAAGCGTAAGAGCTGATGAACTTATTGGACCCATTTTCAATGAACGAATACAAAACAGATGGCCACAGCATCTTGAAAAGATGTACACCTTTTGGCAAACACTTTTGCTGAATGAACAAACTTATTTCGGAAGCCCGTTTCCGCCTCATGCAACGCTTCCGGTATCTGGTGAGCATTTCAACAGGTGGATAGAACTTTTTACAAAAACAGTTGATCAGCTTTTTTCAGGAAATGTTGCAGACGAAGCAAAATGGCGTGCAGAAAGGATGGCTGAAGTATTTGAAACTAAAATAGCCTTTAACAGAAAATATCCGCTAGTATAATTATTATACGGGCTAATTTTGTTAATGATAAAAAAAAAGATGATGTATAAAATAAAAATCAAACGTATTTATGAGCCATATCAAAAGACGGATGGTTTTCGTGTATTGGTAGATCGCTTATGGCCACGCGGCATTGATAAAGAAAAAGGTCATATTGATGTATGGCTGAAAGAGGTTGCCCCTTCCAACTTTTTACGAAAATGGTTCAATCATGATGTAACAAAGTGGAAAAGCTTTGTTGAAAAATTTTATAAAGAATTGCAGGATGCCGAATCAATAAAAGAATTAGTAAAGTTGTTGCAGGAACATAAAACAATCACCTTACTTTATGCCGCAAAAGATATGCAGCATAATAATGCGGTAGCCTTACAGGAGTTTTTGAAAAAGGCTTCAGATAAATAACCTGCTAAGCCCGGAATGGATATAAAATCTATCAAACGAAATAAAGCAATAATAGCCTTTGATAAAACATAGGAACATTTTTTTTATTTATCTCTTTTACCAAAAAAAATTATAGAACAAAAATAATAAACGATAAATTTATCTTTAATCAAAAATTTGTACTTACATTTGTTTTGCAATTAAAAAATTGTATCGGTAAGATGGATGACAACATGAATGTGCAGCCGCAAACTTATCTCCTTAAATAGCAAAAGAATTTTTTTGAATTTTAGGACCTAACGATAAGTTTGAATAATCTTCGTATTCCAATATCGAAAACTGATTGTTAGAAACCATTACAATAAACAAATCATAATAACTTGAGCAAGTTAATCGAACTAATCACTATACAGGGATATGCAGCCATTATTTCATTGGCAGGTGCTATACTTGTAATTTCTGTTGTCCTCTTTTTGTTGGGCACCTCTTCAACCGAAGAAGACAAGATGTCCGCAAAGAAAAAAGTGTATAAAGTAAGAGCGCGTTATTTTTTAGGGCTGGTCGCGTGCATTGTTATTTTATTGTTTGTCACACTTCAATTATTACCTTATCCAAGGTTTCAAAGTGAACCGGGTGAAGTAGTAACGGTAGTGGCCATGCAATGGATGTGGAAAATGGCGCCAGGCCCATCAAATGAAACGCCGGCAGCATTTACAGGCAACACCGAAATAACCGTGCCTGCCAACAAGGCAATTCGTTTCGTTGTTACATCAGCAGATGTCAATCACGATTTTGCCATATACAACAGCAAGGGTGTTTTAGTTGCTCAAACGCAGGCAATGCCCCAATACCATAATGAACTCGAATATACTTTTTCAGAAAAAGGAGATTACCAGATCCTTTGTTTAGAATATTGCGGATTAGGACATGCCATTATGTTCGGCAAAATTCATGTTGAATAAAAAATTTTAAAAGAAGGTTATGATACAAATAAGTTCTGTTGAAAAACGGCAACAAAAGAAATTGATAATTACCTGGAGCATCACATTTTTGATTCTCTTCCCATTATGGATTACACTCGGATTATTGATGCGACTCAACCAGGGTGAGTGGATAAAATTATCGCCTGATACATTCTATGCATTGATGACCATGCACGGTTTGGGGATGGCAGGAACATTATTTAGCATATCGCTGGCAGCACTTAGTTATTTAATTGCTACGCGATATGCAAGATTAAATATCGGAGTAGGTTATTTTGTTTATTTCTCTGTTGTATTGGGCGTAATTGGATTGATCATAGCGACCCTATATGCTAAGTTTGGTCCGGGTTGGTATTTGTTATATCCTTTGCCGTTTGTTGGCGCCAACTGGCCCGGATGGTCCACCGCGCTGTCCATAATTTCACTAATCATTTTAGGCATTGCATGGCTTATTGGTTGCTTGCATGTTTTGTATGCTCTTGCCAAAGAATATGGTGGTATTGCCAGGATAGCAGGATGGCAATATTTCAAAAAAAATCCACCAGAGAAAGAAATGCCTTCTGTTGTTATGATCAGTACCATCAGCCTCACACCTGGTGTTTTAGCTTTTCTTGCAGGTGCAGTGTTCCTGATTATTTATTTGTTGAAATATTTTGAACCCAGCCTTGCTTTTGATCCTTTATTATTAAAGAACCTAACCTTCTTTTTTGGCCACACGCTGGTAAACATTACCATGTATGTAGGAATAGGTTGGTTATATATGTTACTGCCTGAATTTACGCATCGTGATTGGAAGATTAACAAGGTGACAGCAATTGCATGGAATGCTACATTCTTTTTTATTTTGTTTGCTTATTTCCATCACCTGTACATGGATTTTGTGCAGCCTTTGCCCCTGCAATATGCAGGGCAGCTTGCATCTTATTTCAGTGCAGTACCCGCCACTGCTGTTACAATGTTTGGCGTTATCGTGCAATTGTATCATTCCAAAATTAAATGGACTATTATTCCATTGATGTTCCTGTTAGGTACCGCAGGATGGGCCATTGGTGGTTTTGCCGCAGTGGTTGATTCAACCATTTCAATAAATAAAGTATTGCACAATACACTTTGGGTTCCGGCGCATTTTCACACTTATATGCTCATGGGTATATTGCTGTTCATCCTGGCATTTCTTTATTACCTCGTTGTCGCAAAAGAAGATCCCACTAAAGATCAAAAACCTAAATTAGGATTTTGGTTGTTTGTTATCGGCTCTTATAGCTTCCTGGTTATGTTTTATCTTGGCGGCCTCAACAGCATTCCGAGAAGATATGCGGATTATAGTGCAATCCCTCTGAAGAATGTTCATGAAACAGGTGCGCTCCTGGCACAGATTGCAGCGGTTTCTATATGCCTGCTGCTGGTAGGGCTTTTGCTGATGTATGTAACACTGTTCACAAAGCCGGTAAAGAATAGTGCTGTACAAAATAAAACTGCGCTTTGATGGTGGATGATGTCGGGCAGCAGTGAAATGATATTGTCATGAAAAAAATTTTGATTCCTCTTGTCGCCCTTGCAATATGCATGTTTGTTATTTCAAAATGGACGGATACATTCAAAGCATTTACTGTTTTTTCTTATACACTTCATCAGGCCGGCAACACACCAAGAGATTTCCCCGATATACCGATGATTGACCAGGATGGAAAAGTATTCCATATAAAAGATAAACATAAATATGTGTTGTTAAATTTTGTTTATCTCAACTGCCCCGGCGTATGTCAAAAAGTAAATAACCGGCTGGAAAAAATATATCATTCAATAAGCCCGGAAGAAGTACCATCACAATTAGAATTTGTAACCGTTAGCTTCGATCTGAAAAATGATAATGTTCAAAAAATAAAAAAATACCGCAGCTTTTTTGGAGATATTAATGGATGGACCTTTGCCTTGCCTTATCAAACCACTCAAAATGATTTCGAACAATACCTGCAGAAAGTGGGCATTTGGGCTTACCCTGCACCGGGTAGCGGCATCATCAATCATTCTGTTTATATATTTTTAATTTCTCCTGAAAATAAAATTATCCGCATCTTCGATCCTGCAAGGGAAGATGATCTCACCATTGCGGAAAAAGCGCAATCATGCTTAAATGGAAAATTAACATCATCGTTGTACTGATTGTTTTTGTATTGTTTTATTTGCTGTCGTACCCGCTGAACAACTGGTTATCGCTTACCATGCCCCGCCACCAGCTATTACAATTGCCCGCTATGTTTGTGCTGGGCATTACGCTTGGAGCCTTTTTTAAAAAAATCATTGTAAAAAATATTTCATACAGTATTGCCGGCATTATTTTTATTATGGCATCACTTATATTTTGGATGCTGCCGCGTTCTGTTGATGAATCCGTAATTCATCCTGCATTTAACAGGATAATGCATTTTAATATGCTCGTTGCAGGATTTTCGACTATAGCAATTTTCAGAAATATGATTTTTGAAATAAAAATATTTTTTCTTGGAATGACAGCTGCAATGCTATTGGCAACAGGCATTACCCTACGGGTTTTCGATATGTTGTTATGCAGTTCTTTTAATATTGACCAACAAAAAGAAACCGGCTTTTATTTAATAGGGATTGCGGTTGGCTTATTCATTGGAACGCTTATTTTTTTATTTAAAAAACTAAGTAAAAAGTAAAAAGGCAAGCAATTATTTAGTGTCATTTTATTTTTTTAAATTTTTATTCGAATAGTATGATGAATCATCTTCTACGACGTTCTTATGTTTTGTTTTAAGTATGGCGTAAATTGAACATGGTTGTTTAATTTTATCCAACCATTTTCATTGTTCAATTACAAATCATGAAGAAATATATAATCATTGCATTGGTGTTTCTCACTGCCTGTCATCAATCATCAAAAGTGCCGGTGGTGGGTTTTGCAGATGCATTTGAAGATAACACCATCGAGCAGGCAAAAACAGGATTTACAGATGCGCTTGCGAAAAATGGATTTGATGAAAAGAATGGCACGGTGAAAATTATTTACCGCAATGCACAGGGAAATATTCCTACGCTTACGCAAATTATCAATTATTTTATTTCTGAAAAAGTAAACCTCATTGCTGCGAATGCTTCACTATCGGCCATTACCGCCATTCAAAAAACAAAGTCCATTCCCGTATTCATGATGGTAGCGCCCACACCAACACTCATGAAAGTAAATGATGCCCATGGTAATCCGCCATCCAATTTATTTGGAGTAGGAGAGAATCTTGATTATATAGACACTTCGTTTTTACTGATTCCAAAAATCATCACTAAAAAATCACTGGTGGTGGGAATGATCTACAATCAATCGGAACCACAATCGGTGGAAGCGATTAACCGCATTGCACAACTGGCAAAAGATAATAACATTATGCTTGTTTCTTTGCCGGTAAATAGCTCTGCAGATGTGCAACTGGTAACGGCTGCACTTTTAAATAAACATATAGATGCTTTTTTTGCCAACCCCGATAATACGGTGTTTGCATCTTTTGAAACGATCAATAAATTATGCAAGGATGCAAAGGTTCCTGTATTCACCAGTGAAGCGGGTTTGGTATCGCGTGGTGCATTGGTGGCTTATGGGGCAGATTTATATCAATGGGGATACCAGGCAGGCGAGCAGGCCGCAAAGTATTTGAAAGGAGATAAAGATTTGCATTGGGAGATGGTACAACTAAGGAAAAGAGTTTATAATCCCGGCATGGCAAAATATTATCAATTAAACATACCTTCCGGTTTTGAACCAATAAAACAATAATGGATTTTTATTTGCAGGCTATCCAGTTGGCGCTCTGCCTGGGAACTATGTGCATTGGAATTTTCATTTCAATGAACATCTTTAATATTCCCGACATTACTACCGATGGCAGCTATACACT